>OGXY01002188.1_pt1 | contig 11713 bp, 10 predicted proteins | sample 1576411 | NCBI WGS metagenome assembly OGXY01 (sample SAMEA3541498, study PRJEB24748) | human gut metagenome | biome: human gut; feature: human-associated habitat; material: faeces | place: China | collected 2012 | reverse complement strand
AAACAGTTGACGGTCCTTCTATGAAAGACTGGAGAGGTGGTCGTGCTGCTTCTGGCAACATCATCCCTTCTTCTACTGGTGCTGCTAAAGCTGTAGGTAAAGTAATCCCTGCATTGAACGGCAAATTGACTGGTATGTCTATGCGTGTTCCGACTTTGGACGTATCTGTAGTTGACTTGACAGTTAACTTGGCTAAACCGGCTACTTACGCTGAAATCTGCGCTGCAATGAAAGAAGCTTCTGAAGGCGAATTGAAAGGTATCCTGGGTTACACTGAAGATGCAGTAGTTTCTTCTGACTTCTTGGGTGACGCTCGTACTTCTATCTTCGATGCAAAAGCTGGTATCGCTTTGACTGATACTTTCGTAAAAGTTGTATCTTGGTATGACAACGAAATCGGTTACTCTAACAAGGTTCTTGACCTGATCGCTCACATGGCTTCAGTTAACAACTAATAAGCAGAGTACAAAATAATATTTAAAACAGGCAATCTCGACGAGGTTGCCTGTTTTTTGTTAAAATACAACGGGTTATTCATTAAATCAGCTATTTTTTTTGCACTTTTGCAGTTAGATTATTTTTACCGAACCTAAGTAAGTATGATAAAATTAAAACTAACGCTAACATTACTCTGCTTTATGAATATAATACAGGCTCAAAACCCTTTTTTTGAAAAGTATTCTACGCCTCACGGTACTATCCCGTTTGAAAAGATAAAGACCGAACATTATGAACCCGCCATTCGTGAAGGTATCAATCGTCACAATGCGGAGATTGATGCGATCACCAATAATCCGGAAGCGGCTACATTCGCCAACACAGTAGCTGCTTACGAGAAGTCCGGCGAACTGTTGAACCAAGTCAGCACTGTATTCGGCAATCTGCTGAGTGCGGAAACCAACGATGACATGCAGGAACTGGCAAAATCCATCATGCCGTTGCTGAGCGAACATGGCAATAACATCACTCTGAATGAGAAGTTATTTGCACGCATTAAGGCAGTGTATGACCAGAAAGACCAGGCTAATCTTACTCCCGAGCAAAACAAGCTGCTGGAGAAGGTGTACAATAGCTTTGTTCGCAGTGGAGCTAATCTCGAAGGAGAAGCCAAAGAGCAATACCGTGCTCTGAGCAAAGAACTTAGCTTACTGACCCTGCAATTCGGAGAAAACAACCTGAAAGAAACCAACGACTATAAACTGGTACTGACAGACCCAGCACAACTTGCCGGCCTGCCGCAAAGCGCCATTGATGCAGCCGCAGAAACTGCCAAAGAAAAAGGCGTGGAAGGATGGGTATTCACCTTGCAGGCCCCCAGTTATAGCCCGTTTATGACGTATGCCAGTAACCGCGATTTGCGTTGTAAGCTTTATATGGCATATAATACCAAATGTACCCATGACAATGAAACCAACAATCTGGAGATTGTAAAGAAGCTTGTTAATACCCGCCTGGCTATTGCGCAACTTTTAGGATACAGCAGTTTTGCTGAATATAACCTAAAAGAGCGAATGGCAGAAAACAGCGGCAATGTATATAAACTGCTGGATCAGCTACTCGATGCCTACACTCCCACCGCCAAGCAAGAATATGCAGAGGTAGAGGCTTTGGCACGCCAACTGGAAGGCAGTGACTTCACAGTGATGCCTTGGGACTGGTCTTATTATTCCCATAAGCTGAAAGACCAGAAGTTCCAGATAGATGATGAAATGCTCCGTCCCTATTTTGAACTGAGCAAGGTAAAAGAAGGTGTATTCGGTCTGGCCACCCGCTTGTATGGCATTACTTTCAAGAAAAACAGCGATATCCCGGTATACCATAAGGATGTGGATGCATATGAGGTATTTGACAAAGACGGTAAATTCCTGTCCGTGCTCTATACAGACTTCCATCCCAGAGAGGGTAAACGCGCAGGTGCATGGATGACTTCTTATAAAGAGCAATGGATTGACGAGGCAACCGGTGAAAACAGTCGTCCGCACATATCTATCGTGATGAACTTCACCAAGCCGACAAAAGACAAACCTGCCTTATTGACATTTGGTGAACTGGAGACATTCCTGCATGAATTTGGGCATAGTCTGCATGGTATGTTCGCGAATTCCACCTATGAAAACCTGAGCGGTACAAATGTATATTGGGACTTTGTGGAACTCCCCTCCCAATTCATGGAGAACTTCGCTATTGAAAAGGAGTTCCTTCACACATTTGCCAGACATTATCAGACCGGAGAACTCATCCCGGACGAATTGGTACAGCGCATTGTAGATTCTTCTAATTTCGATGCCGCTTATGCCTGCCTGCGTCAAGTTAGCTTTGGATTACTGGATATGGCATGGTACACCCGTACTACCCCATTTGATGGCGACGTGAAGGTTTATGAAAAAGAAGCATGGAAGAAAGCACAGATTCTTCCTATGGTAGAAGATGCCTGTATGAGTACACAGTTCTCGCATATCTTTGCCGGAGGTTATTCTGCCGGATATTACAGCTATAAATGGGCGGAAGTTCTGGATGCGGATGCTTTCTCACTGTTTAAACAAAAAGGAATCTTCAATCCGGAAGTAGCCGCTTCCTTCAGGGAAAACATTCTTTCCAAAGGAGGAACAGAACACCCGATGACACTATACAAACGCTTTCGCGGACAAGAACCAACTATTGATGCATTATTAATCAGAAATGGAATAAAGAAATGAAAAAGAATATAAGAAGTATTAGTTATTTATTGCTCATATTTGCATTGCTATTTTCACTAAGTGGATGCAACAACGAGGATGATGTTATGACAATCTTCAATGGAAAGACTTGGAAACTGAGCCGTCTTACTACAGAGGGAAGCAATGCAAGGTTCTATTCTGGCCTGTGGAACAATACTAAAGAGGAAGAAGCCAGCATTACTGCACTCAACCAATCTGGAAATTTCACCTTGAGAACCAGCTGTGCCGAAGTAAACGGAGAAGTGACAGGCACAGCCGATATTCATGGTATCAAAGCCAGCATTAGCAATGCTACTTTGAAGATAGACGGAAAGTCGCGTACAATAAGTATAAACGGTAAGATTTCTGCAACAGAAAGCGATCCTCTGGCAAAAGCCTTTATCAATGGAATTCTAAACGCTTACAAATATGAAGGAGATACCAATACTTTAACCATTTATTTTAATGATGGAAGTACTACTAAGATAATGGGATTCACAGCTCAACAAGAATGAACAAAGACTATGGAAGGTTCTGCTAAAGAAAAACAAGAAGCGCTGGACAAGCGTTATATACGTATGGCAAGTATCTGGGCGGAAAATTCATATTGTAAACGCCGCCAGGTAGGTGCACTCATCGTCAAAGATAAAATGATCATTTCTGACGGGTATAACGGAACGCCTGCCGGTTTTGAAAATGTATGTGAAGACGATAATAACGTTACCAAACCTTACGTGTTGCATGCCGAGGCGAATGCAATCACGAAGATAGCACGCTCTAACAATAGCAGCGACGGTGCCACTATGTATGTCACCGCTTCGCCATGCATCGAATGTTCAAAACTGATTATCCAGGCAGGTATCAAACGAGTGGTTTACTCCGAAAAATATCGTTTGGAAGACGGTATCGAACTTTTGAAGCGTGCAGGTATCGAGGTAGTATATGTAGCTACAAGTGACGAGCTACAGGCTACAAGTAGTGAATGAAAACCTTAAACAAACAATAAACTAAAATCTACGAACCACCAGCCACCACTCGTAGCTTGTAGCTCGTAGCTAACAACTAAAAGATATGAGTACAAAAAACTCTTCCCGCTTTACCCCGCTCGTCATTGCAATCAGCGTGGTAATGGGAATTCTGATCGGAACATTTTATGCCAGGCATTTCGCCGGAAATACGCTGGGCATTATTAATGGCTCGTCCAACAAGCTGAATGCTTTGCTGCGGGTTGTTGAAGACCAGTATGTAGACACCGTCAACATGACGGACCTTGTGGAAAAAGCAATGCCACAGATATTGGCTGAGTTAGACCCCCACTCTACTTACATTCCTGCCCAGAATCTGGAGGAAGTTAATTCAGAGTTGGAAGGCAGCTTTAGCGGTATCGGTATTCAATTCACCATTCAGGATGATACGATTCATGTGAACAGTGTCATTCAAGGTGGTCCGTCCGAGAAAGTAGGACTGATGGCAGGCGACCGCATCGTTATGGTAGACGATAGCTTGTTCGCCGGAATAAAGCTGACCAATGAGAAAGCCATGCGCACTTTGAAAGGCCCGAAAGGAACCAAGGTGAAATTGGGTGTCAAACGTGCCACAGAAAAGGATTTGCTGGACTTTGTCATCACCCGCGGTGATATTCCACAGAATACAATTGATGCAGCTTATATGCTCAGCAATGATTATGGATACATTCAAATCAGTAAGTTCGGACGTACCACTCATGTAGAACTGCTGAATGCTATTGCTCAACTCAGTCATCAGAATTGCAAGGGAATCATTATCGACTTGCGCGACAACACCGGTGGTTACATGGAGGCTGCCGTGCGTATGGTGAATGAATTCCTGCCGGAAGGACAACTCATCGTCTATGCCCAGGGACGCAAATACCCCCGTATGGAAGATTATGCCAACGGAACAGGCAGTTGTCAGAAAATGCCTTTGGTTGTGCTGACCAATGAAAGTTCGGCATCCGCCAGTGAGATTTTTGCAGGAGCCATTCAGGATAATGACCGTGGTACAATCGTAGGACGCCGTTCCTTCGGAAAAGGATTGGTACAACAACCGATTGATTTCAGCGATGGCTCTGCTATCCGCCTGACAATCGCCCGCTACTATACTCCATCCGGCCGTTGCATACAACGTCCGTATAAGAACGGTAAGGATGCCAAGTACGAAATGGATTGGCTGACCCGCTACGAGCATGGTGAATTCTTCTCTAAGGATAGCATCAAGCTGGACGAGAATTTGCGCTACTCCACCCGTTTGGGACGTCCCGTTTACGGTGGTGGTGGTATTATGCCGGACGTATTCGTACCGCAGGATACTACTGGAACCTCTTCTTATCTGATTGAAGTGCTCAATAAAGGACTGACTTTACAGTTCAGCTTCCAGTATTCCGACCGCAACCGGGCTAAACTGAATGAGTTCGAAAATGAAGAAGACATGCTGAAATATCTTCGCCAGCAAGGTATCGTAGAACAGTTTATCCGTTTTGCAGACAGCAAGGGAGTGAAGAGACGCAATATTCTTATTCACAAGTCCTACAAGCTGATGGAAAGAAACCTTTATGGAAACATTATCTATAATATATTAGGCAGGGAGCCTTATATAAGGTATATCAACCAGGGCGATCCTACCGTACAAAAGGCATTGGAAATTCTGGAGAACGGCGAAGCGTTTCCCAAGGCTCCGGAAGATGTTGTGAAAGAAGAAACGAAAGATGAAGGAAAGAAAAAAAGAACTGCGGAAGCGTATGGCATTGTTAAAGACCCGGCACGGGCTTACCACTACGCAGCAATCCCAGTCTGCTGAAATACTTGCCGCCCTGGAAGCCCACCCGGCTTTCAGGGCGGCACATATCGTCCTGCTCTATTATTCACTGAAGGACGAAGTCGATACGCATGAATTTGTCCGGAAGTGGAGCCGTGAAAAGCGGATATTGCTTCCGGTTGTCGTAGGTGACGATCTGGAATTGCGTGTCTATACCGGTCCCGAAGATCTGGCAACAGGAAGTTATGGTATTGAAGAACCTACCGGAGAACTCTTCACCGACTATGCAACTATCGACTTTGTCGCCGTTCCCGGCGTAGCTTTCGATCATACAGGTAACCGTCTAGGTAGAGGCAAAGGTTATTATGACCGACTGCTCCCCCGCCTCACGGCTTTCAAAGCCGGCATCTGTTTTCCTTTTCAATTAGTGGAAGAAGTGCCTGCGGAGCCATTCGACATCCGCATGGATACGATTATAACAATTCAATGAAAACAAATTATCACACTCATACTACCCGTTGCATGCACGCTACGGGTAGCGACGAAGACTACGTGCTCAGCGCCATCAAAGGCGGCTATCAGGAACTGGGATTTTCAGACCACACTCCGTGGAAGTATCACACCGATTATGTGGCTGACATGCGTATGCTCCCCGAAGAATTACCCGGATACGTAGAAAGTCTGCGCTCGCTCCGCGAGAAATACCAAGATCAGATTAGTATCAAAATCGGATTGGAATGCGAGTATTTTCCCGCTTATATTCATTGGCTGAAAGAAAAAATCAAAGAGTATCAACTGGATTATATCCTATTCGGCAATCACCATTACCATACAGATGAGAAGTTCCCTTACTTCGGGCATCATACCGAGAACCTTGATATGCTGGAACTCTATGAAGAGAGTGCCATCGAGGGAATGGAGAGTGGTTTGTTCTGCTGTCTGGCCCACCCGGATTTATTCATGCGCTCATATCCTCAGTTCGACCGTCATTGTAAGTTAATCAGCCGCCATATCTGCCGCACAGCCGCACGCTTCCATATTCCGCTGGAATATAATATCGGTTATGTGGCATATAATGAAGCGCACGACTTGCAGACTTATCCCTGCCCGGACTTCTGGCACATTGCCGCCAATGAAGGTTGTACTGCTATCATCGGGTTAGATGCGCATAACAATAAAGACTTGGAAACGCCTGTATATTACAATCGTGCCATAGAAGAATTGAAAGCATTAAAGATACAGAGAGTGGATAGTTTATCACTAATTACTAACCACTAATCACTATCTAAATATGATATTCGTGATTACCTGCGCACCTACGTGGCGGTTCAGGTTGCGTACCAGCAAGTCACGTCCCATCATTAGTTCCTGACGCAGGGCGGCAGAAGTCAGATGGACATATAAAATCTGATTGCGGATATAGAGTTCGCGGGTATAAGAGGCAATAGTGGGGCCAAGGATTTCTGCCCATGAGTTGATGAGCCGCTGCTCATTGAGTGGCGACTCCAGACTCTCCTGCCGAAGGAAAGTACGTATCAGTTTACCTATTTGTTCGGCATCGTTACGCTTCATGCTTCATCCTCCTCCCGTTCTGTTATGACTCCTTGATCTACCTGGAACATTTTGTAATCGCTGCCTACCTTATGAAGAATGCGATCCAGATGTTCCCGGTTTGTATCTGTTATGAATATCTGCCCGAAGTTATCACCGGCTACCAACTTGATGATCTGCTCTACGCGGGAAGCATCCAGTTTATCGAAGATATCATCCAGCAGAAGCAAAGGTACTGCAGTGCCGGTCCTTTTCAGGAAATCAAACTGTGCCAATTTCAGGGCAACAAGATAGGTTTTGTTCTGCCCCTGCGAACCTTCCCGCTTGATAGGGAAATCACCTAAAAGCATATTCAATTCATCTTTGTGAATTCCATGCAGAGAGTATCCCATAATCTGATCACGCACACGACTTGCTTTTATTACATCTAACAGGGATGCATCACGGGCATGCGAATCATAAGTCAGCCCTACCTGCTCCTTATCTTGTGAAATAAAAGAATAGAATGACTGGAAAATAGGAATGAATTCACTGATAAAAGCCTCCCGCTTGCGGAAAACAATCTCACCGGCCTGTGCCATCATCTCTTCCCAAATGAGAAACAACTCTTCTTCTACCGGCACTTCACTTTTCAACAACGTATTTCGTTGAGCCAACGCTTTATTATAGCGTATCAGAGCTTCCAAATACTCTTTATCATACTGCGAGATTACGACATCCATAAAGCGCCGACGCTCGTCACTGCCTCCGGCAATCAATTCTGAGTCGGCAGGAGAAACCATGACCAAAGGCAAGAATCCAATATGATCGGACAAGCGGGTATATTCCTTTTTATTCCGCTTGAATTGTTTCTTTTGCCTGCGCTTCATACCGCAATAAATCTCTTCCGGCGTACCGTCGGGAGCCTCATAGAAGCCTTGGATGACAAAGAATTCCTGATCATGGCGGATGTTTTGCGAATCGATGGGATTGCCCGAACTCTTACAAAACGAAAGGAAATAAATGGCATCGAGCAAATTCGTTTTCCCCATGCCGTTCTGTCCGAAAAAACAGTTCAACTTGGGTGAGAATGAGAGCTCAACTTGTTCCAGATTCTTATAATTAAGTATGGATATACGTTTCAGTATCATATTACAGCAGTAAATTCAGTTACAAAGATAATGCAAAATCTCGATTTAGTGAGCGAAAAGAGAATTCATTCTTTTTTCCGAATGTGAGAGACTTATCTAAGCCGAATGCAGAACAAAATAAGCATGCTTATTTTTAATGCGGAGGTAAAGCTTAGCTCATTAAAAAGTAGGAAGAATTTCGGGTTTTCAAGTGTAAAAGAAAAAAAGATGCCGCTAAATTTCGTTGATACCTATAAAAAAGTTACTTTTGCGGGTCGAAATGGCTAAATAAGAATAATAACAAAAAGAATATATAAAATGGCAGAACAAAAGAAAGCTAACGAAGCCCTGAATGTGGAAGAAGCATTGTCACAATCGGAGGCATTTCTCATTAAAAACAAAAAAGCAATTATCGGCGCTGTAGTAGCAGTAATCATCATCGTAGCCGGTATAGTAATGTACAAGAACCTTTATGCTGAACCGCGCGAAGAAAAGGCACAGGCTGCATTGTTCAAAGGACAGGAATACTTTGAGGCCGACCTTTACGAACAGGCATTGAATGGCGACAGTATCGGATTCGCAGGTTTCGCTAAAATTGCTGATGAATACAGCGGAACCAAAGCTGCCAACCTGGCAAAAGCATATATGGGTATCTGCTACGCTCACCTGGGACAATACGAAGCTGCTGTAAAAGCACTGGATAGCTTCAGCGGAAAAGACCAGATGATAGCTCCTGCAATGAAAGGTGCAATGGGTAACTGCTACGCACAATTAGGCCAGCTGGACAAAGCTGCTTCTATGTTGCTGAGCGCTGCTGACGAAGCTGATAACAATTCACTCAGTCCTATCTACTTGCAACAAGCCGGAGAAATCCTCGTTAAGCAAGGCAAGTATGACGACGCTATCAAAGCATATACCAAGATTAAGGACAAATATTTCCGTTCTTACCAGTCAATGGATATCGATAAGTACATCGAACAAGCCAAACTGCTGAAGAAGTAATATACCTTATTATATAGTATATCAGACACGGGTTACACAGATTTTACACGGATAAAAAAGAAACAACCGTGAAATCCGTGTAATCCGTTTCTTTTTTTATCCCCCTTTTATTTTTAATTATTAATTTTAGAATAACTATGGCAACAGCTTATTATAACCTTTCAGACTACGACTTCAACTCTGTTCCTGATGCTAAAGAAATGAAGTTCGGCATTGTTGTTTCTGAGTGGAATTTCAATATCACCGGAAAACTTTTAGAGGGCGCAATGAATACTTTAAAAAAACATGGTGCCAGAGACGAAAATATTTTGGTGAAAACTGTTCCGGGTAGCTTTGAATTAATTTTTGGAGCCAACCAATTCATTGAATATAGTAATGTGGATGCAGTTATTGCAATTGGTTGCGTAGTTAGAGGAGATACTCCACATTTTGACTATGTTTGTATGGGAAGCACCAACGGAATTGCTCAACTGAACGCAACTGGCAACGTACCAGTTATTTACGGATTAATTACTACCAATACAATGGAGCAAGCCGAGGACCGCGCCGGTGGCAAACTGGGTAACAAAGGTGACGAATGTGCAATTACTGCAATAAAAATGATCGATTTTGCTTGGAGTTTACAAAAATAGTCGTATCTTTGCACCGCAATTGAGAAACAAACCTACTCAATGAGAGAATTGAGATAGAATCTTAAGTGCAAAAGGGCAAATACCAGAGTGGCCAAATGGGGCAGACTGTAAATCTGCTGGCTTACGCCTTCGGTGGTTCGAATCCATCTTTGCCCACTAAAATTGCGGAAGTAGCTCAGTTGATAGAGCATTAGCCTTCCAAGCTGAGGGTCGCGGGTTTGAGCCCCGTCTTCCGCTCTTAGGAGAATCCTGAAAGTCAAGCAGTTGGCATTCAGGATTTCTTCTTTTAGTACTATCTGATTAAGGCGGATACAGGTGGTTTGAGCATCATCATGTAAACCAAGATGTAAACCAAGAAATGGTACATGAATGCTTCATTATCAGTAGTTTGCTACAAGTCTAAAAGACTATCTAATGGCGAAAGTCCATTAATGCTACAAGTCTCCAAAGGAGGTAAACGCCAATACCAAAGTTTAGGTGTGTCTGTAAATCCTAAATTCTGGGATTTCAGTAAGAATAAACCTAAGTCCAACTGTCCTAATAGGGAATATATCTTAAAACTTATCCTTAACAAGCAAGCGGAACTTCAACAGCGGATGCTTGAACTGAATGCAGAACAAAAGGAGTATACCACTACTACCCTACTTCATGACGAGCATAGGAAGTTTGAACTCAAAACAGTCAAACAGTTCTACCAAGAATTGATTGAGCAGTACAAGGCTAATGAGAAATGTGGGAACAGGCTTATTTATAAAAGCTCCTACAACTCTATCAATGTCTTTACCAATGGGAATTTAGAGATTCCATTTAGTGCAATAGATGTTGCATGGCTCAACAAGTACGAGAAGTGGCTACGCTCCAAAGGAAACAAAGAAACTACTATGAGTTTAATGTTTCGTACCCTGCGTAGTGCATACAACAAAGCTATTGAAAGCAAATGTGCACGTAAGTCTGACTACCCCTTCAATGATTACAGGATAAGTAAATTTGATGTCAGTACTGAGAAGCGAGCCATCGCTAAAGCTGACGTACTGAAATTCTCAACAGATGTTCATTCCATTGGCAAGCAGCAATATGTTCAACTAAGCAAAGACATATTTATTTTCAGTTATCTGTGTGGTGGCATAAACTTCACTGACATAGCCAATCTAACTAAGGATAATATCATAGAGGGGAAGAGACTACACTACATTCGTCAAAAGACAGGTAAACTCATCAAGTTGGGATTGTCAGAAGAAGCCTTAAAAATCATTAAGCGATATGCAGTAGAGAGTAAAGGCTATCTGTTCCCCATTCTCAATGCTCAGTTGCATAAGACACCATTGCAAAAGCAGAACAGAATACATAAGATGCTGGGAAAGGTCAATAAGAATCTAAAACTACTTGCCGCACAGCTTGGAGTTGAAGCCAATCTTACAACCTATGTTGCAAGACATTCATTCGCAAGCGTCTTAAAGAAGTCTGGTGTAAACATTGCATTGATTAGTGAAGCGTTAGGACATTCAGACCTAACGACTACTCAAATCTATCTTGATAGTTTTGATAATGAACAGATAGATAATGCCATGAAGAATTTACTCTAAGCCAATAATTCCTCACTTGTAGCAATACAGGTGAGGATTATTTTTTAATTTTGTCCTAAACTAATAATTATGGAGAAGCTAAAGGAAGATTATATAAGCATTGATACTCGTTTGGAATACATGGAAGCCATAGCCGTTGAATATGTTCCAGATGTAGATATAGACCTTGAAACAGGAGAGCAATATATCTGTGGCACTACCGCCTTACCCATATTTATAAGAAGATGCTATCAGAATAAACTATATGGTAACTTCACATACGAAGATTATATAGCCAATGAGGACATACAGAATACACTAAAAGGTTTAGGAATTGATATAGATAAGTTCTGGTTTCTACTTCTGTTCATCTTTGACTATACTTGTGG
>OGXY01002176.1_pt1 | contig 11791 bp, 10 predicted proteins | sample 1576411 | NCBI WGS metagenome assembly OGXY01 (sample SAMEA3541498, study PRJEB24748) | human gut metagenome | biome: human gut; feature: human-associated habitat; material: faeces | place: China | collected 2012 | reverse complement strand
TCGAGGAGGAAATGAAGTCATCGTACATTGACTACTCCATGTCGGTCATCGTTTCACGTGCCCTTCCGGATGTTAGAGATGGATTTAAGCCTGTTCACCGTAGAATTTTATACGGAATGATGGAATTGGGCAATACTTCAGACAAACCTTATAAGAAATCAGCCAGAATCGTGGGTGAGGTACTTGGTAAGTACCATCCTCATGGAGATTCTTCTGTTTATTTTGCAATGGTTCGTATGGCTCAGGAATGGGCAATGCGTTATCCTTTGGTAGATGGACAGGGGAACTTTGGTTCTGTAGACGGTGATAGCCCTGCTGCTATGCGTTATACAGAAGCTCGTCTTAATAAGTTGGGTGAAGCAATGATGGATGACCTGTATAAGGAAACCGTCGATTTTGAGCCTAACTTTGATAATACGCTGGTAGAACCTAAAGTTATGCCGACACGTATCCCGAATCTTCTGGTGAACGGAGCATCCGGTATCGCTGTAGGTATGGCTACAAATATGCCTCCTCATAATCTTTCAGAAGTAATTGAAGCATGTGAAGCATATATTGATAATCCGGAAATTACAGTAGAGGAACTGATGGAATTTGTCAAAGCACCAGATTTCCCTACTGGCGGGTTTATATATGGTGTGAGTGGTGTACGCGAGGCATATTTGACTGGACGAGGACGTGTAATTATGCGTGCGAAAGCCGAAATCGAAAGCGGACAGACACATGATAAGATCGTAATAACCGAGATTCCTTATAATGTAAATAAGGCCGAACTGATTAAGTATATAGCTGATCTTGTAAATGATAAGAAAATAGAAGGTATCTCAAATGCCAACGATGAGTCTGACCGTGACGGTATGCGCATTGTTATTGACATCAAACGTGATGCAAATGCAAGTGTAGTGTTGAACAAACTCTATAAAATGACAGCTTTGCAGACATCTTTTGGCGTAAACAATGTTGCTTTGGTTCATGGACGTCCAAAAACGTTGAATCTGAGAGATTTAATTAAATATTTCATCGAACATAGACACGAAGTTGTTATTCGTCGTACTCAGTTCGATCTTCGTAAAGCGAAAGAACGTGCGCACATTCTTGAAGGCTTGATTATCGCTTCGGATAATATTGATGAAGTAATTCGTATCATTCGTGCAGCAAAAACTCCTAATGACGCTATAGCAGGCTTGATTGAGCGATTCAACCTGACAGAAATTCAGGCTCGCGCAATTGTAGAAATGCGTTTGCGTCAATTGACAGGTCTGATGCAGGATCAGCTTCATGCGGAATACGAAGAAATAATGAAGCAGATAGCTTATTTGGAAAGTATTTTGGCTGATGATGAAGTATGCCGTCAGGTAATGAAAGATGAATTGTTGGAAGTTAAAACGAAATATGGAGATGAACGTCGTTCTGAAATCGTTTATTCTTCAGAAGAGTTCAATCCGGAAGACTTCTATGCAGATGATCAGATGATTATTACAATTTCTCATATGGGTTATATCAAACGTACTCCGTTGACTGAATTCCGTGCACAAAATCGTGGTGGTGTAGGTTCGAAAGGTACGGAGACCCGTGATGAAGACTTTGTAGAACATATCTATCCTGCTACCATGCACAATACGATGATGTTCTTTACACAAAAAGGCAAGTGCTATTGGCTGAAAGTATATGAAATACCTGAGGGAACGAAGAATTCTAAGGGACGTGCTATTCAGAATTTGTTGAATATTGACTCGGACGATAATGTAACTGCATACTTGCGTGTGAAGAGTTTGGAGGATTCTGAGTTTATTAATAGCCATTATGTATTGTTCTGTACTAAGAAAGGGGTAATAAAGAAGACATTACTAGAACAGTATTCTCGTCCTCGTCAGAATGGTGTAAATGCCATAACTATCCGTGAAGATGACAGCGTTATTGAAGTTCGTATGACGAATGGAAACAATGAAATCATCATTGCCAATCGTAATGGACGTGCAATTCGTTTCCATGAAGCAGCAGTTCGTGTAATGGGACGTACAGCAACAGGTGTACGCGGTATTACATTGGATAATGATGGTCAGGATGAAGTAGTAGGAATGATTTGTATCAAAGATTTGAAGACAGAATCTGTGATGGTAGTTTCCGAACAAGGATATGGCAAACGTTCTGAAATAGAAGACTATCGTAAGACGAACCGTGGCGGTAAGGGTGTGAAGACCATGAATATTACCGAAAAAACAGGTAAGTTGGTAACAATCAAGTCAGTAACTGATGAAAATGACTTGATGATTATCAATAAGTCTGGTATCACTATTCGTTTGAAAGTGGCTGATGTTCGTATTATGGGCCGTGCTACTCAAGGTGTCCGTCTGATAAATCTAGAAAAACGTAACGACCAGATTGGTTCGGTATGTAAGGTTATGACAGAAAGTCTTGAAGATGAAATTCCGGCAGAAGAAGCAGAAGGAACAATTGTGAGTGATCCGAATGCTGATGCTCCTGATATTGATGATGCAGCAGACGTAAATGAAAACGAAAGCAACAACGAAATCGAGGAATAGACATAATATTAATAATTAATCAAACAACAATCATGAAAAGAGTATTATTTTCGATGGTTTTATTGATGGCTGTTAGCTTCTCATTCGCACAAACGAAGAATGTAAAAGAAGCAAAGAGTATTGCTAATGATGTAAAACCTAATTTTAAGCAGGCTGAACAGCTTATTGGGGAAGCTATGAAGAATCCTGAAACGAAGGATCTTGCTGACACATGGGACGTTGCTGGATTTATTCAGAGACGTATCAACGAAGAGCAAATGAAAAATGCTTTTTTGAAAAAGCCGTATGATACATTGAAAGTGTATAATAGCATTCTGAAAATGTATGAGTACTATACTAAGTGTGATGAATTAGCGGAAATACCTAATGAAAAGGGGAAAGTTAAAAACAAATACCGGAAAGCAAACGCTTCAAGTATGTTGGCTGAACGTCCTAATTTGATTAATGGTGGTATTCAGTATTTTAACTTGGATAAGAATAAAGAAGCCTTGAAATTCTTTGCAACATATGTTGAATCAGCTTCTTACCCAATGTTAGCTGATAAAGAATTGGCTAAAAACGATACTCTTCTCCCGCAAATTGCCTATTACGCAACATTAGCTGCTGATAGAGTAGGTGATAAAGATGCAATTATTAAGTATGCTCCTGCTGCTTTGTCTGATAAAGATGGTGGTAAATTTGCAATGCAGTTGATGGCTGATGCATATAAGGCTAAAGGTGATACTGCTGCATGGATTAAGGCTTTGGAAGAGGGTATCCTTAAGTTCCCAGGAAATGATTATTTCTTCGCTAACTTGGTTGATTATTATAATAGCTCTAATCAAGCTTCAAAAGCTATGGAGTTTGCTGACAGAATGTTATCTAATGATCCGAACAATAAGTTGTATTTGTATGTAAAAGCATATCTTTATCATAATATGAAAGAGTATGATAATGCAATCGAATACTACAAGAAAGCTATTGCTGCTGATCCGGAATATGCAGAAGCATACTCTAATGTAGGCTTGGTATATTTGATGAAAGCACAGGATTATGCTGATAAAGCAACAACAGATATCAATGATCCTAAGTACGCTGAAGCACAAGCTGTGGTTAAGAAATTCTACGAAGAAGCTAAACCATTCTATGAAAAAGCCAGAGCTTTAAAACCCGATCAACAAGATTTATGGTTGCAAGGTCTTTACAGAGTTTACTATAACTTGAATATGGGACCTGAATTCGAAGAAATCGATAAGATGATGAAGTAAGATCGTTTTCTGAAAAAATATAAGAAGGCTATTAGAAATAGTAGTCTTCTTTTTTTTATTCAATAGTTTAAAGTAGTAATTGAAAAATCTTATATTTGATATGGACTTGAGTGGAACAGGTAAATTTCTTCATTTAAATAAAAATAGAAAAAGGAGTCAGGTCATTATATTACTCCTTTTTCTATTAAACATAATACTTATTATTCCCAACTTTGTAGTGTGATAATTAAAACTACTTAATATTATGGCTGCAAAAAAACCGTTTATTTATGTTTATTCTGTTACCCTTACTAATGGTAAACATTGTGTTGATTTGACTTATACAGGTACATTTAGTCAAGTTCTTAAAAAAGCAAAGTTTGCTTGTCCTATTGGTTGGTTTATTCGTGATATTGTTTCTGTTTCAATTGTGCTTTAATCTGTTTAATATGAAAATATGTGAACGAAAAAACATGAAAACGGAGTTTGAACGTCCTCGTGATTTTGATTTTACTGTAAATCGTGTGTTCGCTCGTGTTATTGATGGTAAACGCCAAACTGTCCTTGTTCCTGCTGGTTCCTTCTCGCTATTTGGTATTTCTTTATTGGAAGCTCGTGCTATTTGTAATAAAATATCTTGTACTGTTCATTATATTTGTACTTCTCATTTAATTGATTAATTATGGCAAAAGAACAACCTGAATACTTATTAAGAGTAACTATTGATGTACTCTACCGTGTTTCTCAAGAACGCATTACTTCTTTCTTCCTTGGTGAATTTGATACTATCCGCAAGGCTGAAAAACTACGTGATAATTTGACACGTTATAACCCTGATAAGCTGTTTCTAGCTAAATATGAACAAATTACTAATCCACAATTTAAAATTATTTTAAATGAAATTAACAAATGAACAAATTAAAGCTATTATTACTGCTGTTTGTACGCTTATTACGACTATTTCGGCAATAGTCCTTTCTACTGCTTGTACTATTTCTTTATCTGTTTCTAAAAACAATTCTAATAGTACTCAACGTACTGAACAAACCTCTACTTCTTCGGTTGATTCAACTCACATAAATATTAACCCTAAAAACTTCTAACAATGGCTGATAATATCTTTGATGCTACTCTTGACGTCGATAATGACGTAAAAGTCAATAATTTTGACTGGTCCCATGCTAATAACCTGACTACACAGATTGGCCGTATTACTCCTATCTTCTGTGACCTTGTGCCTGCTAAAACATCTTTTCGTGTAAATCCTCGCTTTGGCCTCCAGTTTATGCCTATGGTATTTCCTATTCAAACCCGTATGAAAGCCCGTATTTCATTTTACCGCTATCCTCTGCGTGCCCTTTGGAAAGACTATAAGGATTTTATTGGTAACTTCCGTGAAGGTCTTGAAGAGCCTTATATTAATTTTAATACTGATGCTAAGTTAAAGGCTATGGCTTCTACTGGCTCTCTTGGTGATTATCTTGGACTTCCTACTACTTTTGTTGGTAAATTTGGTGGTTCTGAAGTTAATCAAGGTTCTCCCGACCTTATTCTATTCCAAATGCAATCACAGTATTATACTAAGGATATTTCAGATGGTCGTGGTATTTTTGCCGGTACTCGTGGTGTTTATAATGCTGTTTCTTATGAATCTAACCGTGTTCACGGTCTTAAAAGTGATAAGGTTATAGACTCTAATTTTGCTATTACTTATCCTGCTTCTAATACTGTTACGGCTACTACTTTGGTTGCTGTTGGTTTTGCTTTTAAGGCTAATTGTGAAATACAAGGTAATTCGACTGTAAATGATTATTTTGAGTTTCGCTTTCCTGAATGTGCTCTTCCTTCTGATTGGTTTACTGGCTTGTCCCAAGTTATGCAAATGTTTGCTGTTCCTGCTGCTGATGAGAACAAGGCTTATGATTTGTTAACGTCTTTTGAATATGATTCTGCAAATAAACTTTTAAAAGTTCGTGGTCAACTTTCGCAAGCTCTTCTTGATTCTGTTGATGCTGGTTCTACATTGTATTGTTATCTTGCTTATAATCCTTTCCAATCTTTCCAAAAATGGATACAGTATAATGGCTCTATTGATAAATGGGACGTTAATTTTCTTGATTTGTCGTCTGAACTTCTTACTGTTTCTCCCTCTGCTGGTAAGGTTACTGCTGCATGGCCTTTGAGTGTTCCTGCTTTTAAAGGTGTTGTCTCTAGTTGTTATCTTTTGCGTGACCCTGAATTGTCCCGTGATTTGTCTTTAGATACTTGTCCGTGGTATAATTCTTCTCATACTAATAAGGATAAACAACAAAAGATTCTTGCTTATGGCTTCCGTGCTTATGAAGGTATTTATAATGCTTTCATGCGTGATAATCGTAATAATCCGTATTATCTGAATGGTCAGGTACAGTATAATAAATGGATTCCTAATGATGAAGGCGGTGCTGATAATGAATTGTATGAGCTTCACTATGCTAATTGGGAAAAAGATTTCCTTACTACTGCTGTTCAATCTCCCCAGCAAGGTAATGCACCGCTTGTAGGTATTACTACTTATACTCAAACTGTTGATAATGGAGACGGTACACGTACCGAACTTATTAAAACTGCCCTTGTTGATGAAGACGGTAAAAAGTATGGTCTTTCATTTAAATCTTCTGATGAAGGTCTTGAAGGTGTTGAATATGTAGAACTTGATAACGGCACAGCCGTTCGCCAGGCACGTAGTTTGTACGACTTGGCTACCTCCGGTATCTCTATTCCTGATTTGCGTATGGTAAATTGCTACCAAAAATTCTTGGAACTGAATATGCGTAAAGGTTATAGTTATAAGGATATTGTTGAAGGTCGTTTTGCTGTTAAGGTTCGTTACGCTGACTTACTTCTTCCTGAATTTTTCGGAGGTGTTTCCCGTGATATTGATGTAAATTCAGTTACTCAAACTGTTGACCAAAATGCTGCATCTGGTTCTGGTGATTATGCTACTGCTCTTGGTTCACAGTCAGGTCTTGCAGGTGTTCGTGGTGAAGCTAACGCTAATATAGAGTGCTTCTGTGATGAAGAGTCTATTATTATGGGTATTCTTGTTGTTACTCCTCTGCCCGTCTATACACAGCTTCTGCCCAAGCACTTCACTTACCGTGGCCTCATGGAACATTACCAACCTGAATTTAATTTGATTGGCTTCCAACCTATTAAATATAATGAGGTATGTCCTATTCAGGCTTATAATGATAACCCTGATTCTCTTACTGAAACATTTGGTTATAATCGGCCTTGGTATGAATACGCACAAAAATATGATGTTGCGCACGGTTTATTCCGTACTAGTTTGTCTAATTTCTTGATGCATCGTGTATTTGACCAAAAACCTGCGCTTGCAAGGTCATTCCTTTTGGTTGACCCTGAACAGGTTACTGATGTGTTTGCCGTTACCGAAACTACGGATAAAATCTACGGTCAGATATGGTTGGATTGTACGTGTAAACTTCCTATTGCTCGTGTTGCTATTCCTAGGTTGGATTAAAATTATATAATATTAACTTCGTGCGTGCATTTTTTGCGCGCGCGGTTTAAATTGTTTGTAAAAAATTGATTCTAGGAGTATTAAAAAAAAGCCTGCGTGGCGTTTGAACGTCGAGAGGTACGCTTAGGTGCGCGTAGCACCTGGCAACGTCTAGTACCTTGGTATCCGTCGACGGAACATCAGCACGCTAGAGCGTGCGGTGCTATACCCTAAAAATATTAACTTTTAATTTTACTATTATGGCTAAACGTATTTTAAAGGCTCAATTAAAGCCGTGTACTTGTAAGTTACAGACTGGTGTTGATTATGAAATTACTAAACCTAATTTGGCGTTGACGCCTCAAAATATTAAGGAACTGACTGATAGAGGTATTGCCGTAAACCTTCCTAATGAAAAACAGTTTCTTGAAGGTGATGCTATTTCTACTGCTAAGTCTTGGGACGTTGAACCCGTGTTTAAGCGTTCCGCTGATATGTGTGAACTTTGGGAACTTGAACAAGTTACTAAAAACAAAGTTCTTAAAGCTCATAAAGTTGATAAACGTAAATTCGGTTAATTATGTTTTCTACTGCTATAGGTGTTGCCAGCTCGATAGCTGGTAATGTCGCTTCAAACAAGAATATTGATACTCAAATTGCTGCCCAGCAATATGAGAATGAGAAGAACCGTGAATATAATTTGAATCTTGCTAAAATGCAAAATCAATGGAATATTGAGCAGTGGAATCGTGAAAATGCTTATAATTCTCCTGCTGCTCAAATGGCACGTTATAAGGCTGCTGGTTTGAATTCTGATTTGATATACGGTCAACAAAATTTGTCTGCTGCTTCTCCTGAAATGACTGCTGGAGAAGGTTCTCAACCTACTGACGTTTCTAATCTTGCTAATAAACGTACTATTGGTGATATGGTTTCTCAAGCTGCCTCTACTCGTTTGACGAATGCGCAGGCTAAACTTGCAGAAAGTCAGGCAGATAAAACTGATGCTGAAACAACTGGTCAAAATATTAATAATGAATGGTTGCCACAGCTTCTTAAAGGTCAAACAGAGATAAATGAAGCTGATGTAAAACAGAGGCTTGCTGATGCTGGTTTGAAAGGTAAACAAATTGAAGTTGCTGTTGAACAGATTAAGGTAATGCAACAAAGTGTAAAAGAATCTCAAAAAAAGATAGAAGATTTGCAAAGTCAAATGGAAAGTCGTACTTTTCAACAAGTTCAAGCAATGCTTGAATATAACTTAAAAAAGGATAAACAAAGTTATGAAGTACGTGAAATTCTTAGTAGAATTGGTGTTAATTCTGCCACTGCTCGCCGTATTGTTAACCTGTTGCCTTATGAAATTGCTGAGTCTATTTCACGTGCAGGTGTAAATGATGCGACTGCTGCTCTTACCTTTTTAAAGCAAGGTACTGAAATGATTATCCAAGCTAATGGACGTTTAGACCAATCTCAAAAATCAGAGATGATTAAATCTTTGCAGTTGGATAATTATGAAAAGCTTATGCAGCTTAATTCACATCTTAATCCTGATGGTACTGAACATTTAGTTTCTAAATGTTTCCGTGCTATTGAACAGATTGTAAAAGCTGTTTCACCTCTTAAGTAAATTAAGCCGGAATGTTCTCCGGCTTTTTTACGATTTCTTCCAAAATCGTCCCTAATAACTTGATATATACAGAGCAACTGACACGCCTCTGTAAATGAGCGTTTTAAATCTAGCTTTCAGTTGCGAATTGCTCTAAGTGCTCCTTCTGTGAGCTAATCCCCTACTCTTATGAAACAAATATATTGTGAGAATCCCGTAATTATACGGAATTCTAATCTTAAGTATCTTCTTACTACATATAAAACCTATCATACCCCTAACGGTGATACTACTATAACTAACTCGATTGCAGAGTATTTTAAATACTCTTTTCCAGAATGGAAATTTAATCCTTATCGTTTCGGTGTTACTCCTGAAAATATTGATGATTACTATATCATTAACAAACATACTGGTGAAACTTTCCCTATGTTTATACTTGTTCCTTGTGGTAAATGTGAACTTTGCCGTGATAAAAAGTCCCGTGAATGGTCTTTTCGTGCTATCTGTGAAAATGCTACTTCTACCTCTATGCCTTATTTCCTTACACTTACTTACAATAATGAACACTTGCCCAAATGTGGTATCTTTAAAGAGGAAATACAATTATTTCTTAAACGTCTACGTATAAAACTAGATCGTCTAAATATATCTCATAACCTCCGTTATGTTGCTGTTGGTGAGTATGGTTCTAAATCTAAACGCCCACACTATCATATGATACTTTGGAATTTTCCGTCTGAAGCTTTTAACAATATTACACATATCCTACATTTTATTGAATCCGCCTGGACTTGCTTCACTGGTAAATATAACTCTGATGGTTCCCCTATAATGGAATCTCTTGGCTTTGCCTACTGTCTCCCTTGTAAGCAAGGTGCTATCTCTTATGTTATGAAATACATGAAAAAGCAATTTCTACCGCCTAAAGGTAAAAACCCTTTGTTCTTTCTTACTTCTCGCAAAAATGGTGGTCTTGGTGCCGAATATGCCCGTAAATTCCTTGAACATTACCGTTCGCATCCTGATGATACAAAAATAACTGCTACTGACCCTTTCACTGGATATACTCAAACTATAACTATGCCTGGTTACTTTCGCCGTATCTACTTTCCTACTCTTTCCGTTGTACTACCTAAACAAATTCGTGATGCTCATACTGAATTATGTAAACTTATCTCTAAACGTATCTCTATTGCTCAAGTTCTTGACCCTTCTTATAAATTTCATATTGAAGATAATGAAAAAACTATCCTTAAAAAATATTGGTTTCTTCCTACTCAAATCTGCCTTAAATCACTTCCTAAATATGTTGCATATTATAAAATAATGTCTACTACTCGCCTACAAAATGAATATATAGATAACTGTCTCCGTGCTAATGAACTCTGCCGTTATTTATACCTTGAAACTTATGATGAATCTTACTTAAAACAACGTTTACAATTACAAGAAAAAAGGCAGCAAAAAATGTCACTGTTATATGATTCTTTGCCGCCTATGAATATACAGGATATAAAATATAATCTAATCTATCGTAGAAAAATACAAGAAAATAAAGAGATTATTTAACTGTTTATTAATCATTTTTATGTTAAATTATTTGGTCATAATACTTATTATTCCCTAATCTTGGATGCTCATTTTTTGCCTGATTTGATCAGCTGTTAATAACAAGCAATGGTGTATCTGAATGGAAAATCATTTTTCTGGCAATACTTGGATTAAATAATCGAGCAAATATATTCCTTTTGTAAGAAGTCAAAGTGATTATATCTATATGATTATCTTTGATATACTGATCAAGTCCTTTTAATAAATTATCATTCATCACTACGTCATAATGAATTTCAAGCCCCGGATATTGCTTGTGAAAATATTCTTTTATACCTGCTAGTTTTATTTCATTCCAGGTATCTTTAGAATCTGTAAGGTGTATCAAAGATACAGAAAAATGGAATGATTTCCAAGTATTAAAGAATGCCTCGAAAGCAATTAGATCTCTTTGATCAAAATTGGTAATAAAGGCAATCCGTTTTGCTTCACTAAACTGTTTAAATGGTGTATTTTCCGGAATAGCCAATACAGCCGTGCGACTCCTGTCAATAACTTCAGCGGTTACACTGCCAATTAAATCAATGTCTTTCTGATTTTTGCCTCGGGTACCCATAATGATGACCATAGGACGCTGTTCTTTAGCATATCTTAAGATTTCCTCCTCTGGAATACCTTCACGTAAGATGCAGCTATATTTAACGTTGGGAAATTCGCCTGATGTAACTTTTTCTTTTATCTTCTCTGATAAAGCATTGAGATCAGAATGGACTTTTTGGATAATCGTTTTTACAGATTCTTCATCTCCAATCTGGTAATTGAAAACATCCCCATAAGGCAACGACGATGCATAAATAGGCGTGAAATAGACATGCAACAGGATGACTTCTGCATTTTCTGTTTTTGCCAGGTTGAATGCAAATTCACATGCTTTCATCGAATAATTAGAGAAGTCGACGGGAATTAAAATCTTATTTGATTTATCTTTTACTTTGGGCTCCTTCTCTCCCACTATACTTTCAGACAGCCATGTAGAACTTTCTGTTATTTTCAAAGCACGTGGCAGATCGCTTTCCTTTATGCGTAAACGCACCCCCGAAGAAACAACCGGTTGTATTTGATTTACGTTATGAATGTATGTTTCTATACCTTCATTTTCCAAGACATTCTTTAAGATCTGCGCTTTGGTGTATGTCAGAATGGCTAGGGTTACTAATTTGTCTTCCATAAATGTACATTTTATAAGGTGAAAACAAATAAGAAATCCCAATTGTTTGATTCAATTGGGATTCAGTTTGTTATATTTTAAACTTGCACAGATTCGGTAGCCTGTTCTTTTTGCATACTCATATTC
>OGXY01002169.1_pt1 | contig 11815 bp, 25 predicted proteins | sample 1576411 | NCBI WGS metagenome assembly OGXY01 (sample SAMEA3541498, study PRJEB24748) | human gut metagenome | biome: human gut; feature: human-associated habitat; material: faeces | place: China | collected 2012 | reverse complement strand
AGTAATTAGTAAATTATTATATAAATATTATACGAGGGAGTGATATTATGTACAATGAAAGTAGAGTAGTGGGAAAAATAGCTTTTATTACAGGAGCAACTAGTGGAATAGGAAAATCTTGTGCTATATCTTTAGCTAAATTAGGAATGAATGTCATTATCACTGGAAGAAGAGAGCATCTTTTAACTGAATTAAAAAATGAATTAGAAAAAAATTATTCTGTTAAAGTTTTACCACTTCAACTAGATGTAAGAAATGCTCAAGAAGTAGCTGAAAAAATAGCCAATCTTCCTACTGAATGGAAAGATATTGATATACTTATCAATAATGCTGGATTAGCATATGGGTTAGATAAGCTTTATTTAAATTCATCAGAAGATATTTCTACTGTCATAGATACAAATATAAAAGGACTTCTTTATGTTACTAATGCTATAGTTCCACATATGATAGAAAGAGATGTTCCTACAACTATTATCAATATGGGTTCAGTTGCTGGAGACGCAGCTTATGCTGGTGGAGCTGTTTATTGTGCTACTAAAGCAGCTGTAAAAATATTATCAGATGGACTTAGAATTGATTTAGTTGATACTAAGATAAAAGTAACTGATGTAAAACCTGGACTTGTTGAAACAAATTTCAGTTTAGTTAGATTTAAAGGAAACGTAGAAAGAGCTAAAAAAGTTTATCAAGGAATAGAGCCTCTTACTCCTGATGATATAGCTGAAACTGTAGCTTATATTGCTAATTTACCAGCCAATGTACATGTAGCTGAAATTACACTTGTTTGTAATAATCAAGCTGACGGACGTACTATCTATAAACAAAGCTAAGTGTATATATATAATGTAGAAATTAGATAAAATGCAAAAGAGAGGACTTTAAAAAAATCCTCTCTTTATTTATTTTTTCTAATCCAGTCAGCTAACATTCCATCAAAAGCAAGATGCCAAGATTTTATAAATGGCTCATATATTACCTCTCTAATTATTTTATATTTTTCTTTAAAAGTAATTAATTCTTCTTTATCTCCAAAAAGCTCAATATGAGTATCATACTTATCTAAATGAAATTTTGAAATATCAACTGGTATTTTAAAGATATCTATTATTTTATAAGAATTAACTCCCTTACTATTGAAATTTATTCCTCTCTTTAGCATATAGTCAAAGTTATCAGTCATGTCATTTTCCAGAGCTATAAGATGAATATTTTTACCAGCTTTTAGGAGTTCAAAGACATATCTATACTCTTTATATTTTTTATCTAAAGAATAATCAATAACTGCATCTTCAACATTATAACCAATTTCATCAAAAGAGATTAATTTAGATATTTTTCCAAGGGGAATAATTCCCCTATTGTAGTATATTTTCCTTGCTAATCTAGGATCTAATATTTTATTTAACTCTGTTCTTGAATACCTATCTAAAATCTTTTCATATAAAATCATAGTTGCTCCTTAGAAAATAGTGGTGATTACAACACATCTAAAATTATTTACTAATCTAATCTCAGAGATTAAAATATTTAAAATTTGCTGCAGCTGAACTCTATCTTTAGTATTTTTTAAAGCTTTTAGATATTCCTTCAAAAGCTTAGCATTATCTTCTTTTTTAGATGAGTTCAAAATTAATTTTTCTATCTCTGATATTTTCTTTTCAAATTCTATTATATTTTTTTTATTTTCCTGCATGAAGTTATCAAAAACATCTTCACCTATAACATTATCTAAATATTTTTTTAGTAATTTTTTTTCATTATTTTTTAATTTTTCAACCTCTTTTTTATAGAACTCTCTTCTTTCTGTATAATCAACAACTTCCATATTTTCATTTAAAGTATCAAAATTAAAATTTAAAATATTATCAAGTACTATCTTTTCCAGGAATTCTCTATCTACATAATGCCTGGAAAACTTAGTGGAATAATATTCTTGTTTTAAAGAAGTGAATGGATACATCCTCTCACCAGTCCAACAATAAACATTTGGGAGAATAAATTTCCCATTTTTATATTTATTAGGTTTCTTTCTTTTTAAACTATTAGCTAAAGAAAATGTATCTTCATTTATTATTGCAGCATGTTTTCCTTCTATAATTTCAACTTCTTTATTTCTAACTCTTTTGTCATTAATCATTTCAGTTTCATTAACTTTGAGTTTTCCCAGGTAAACTACATTGGTTAATACCCTAGAAATCCTTCTCCAAGGAATGTTAAATTTCTCTCCTATCTCTCTTATAGTTGCTCCAGCAATAAAAAGTTCAAATATCTCTTTAACAACAGGAGCTTCTTCCTCATCAGGAATTAAAACCCCATTATCCAATTTATATCCAAAGGGTGCTTGTCCATTTGTCCAATATCCCTCCCTTGTCTTAAAGTTCTTTCTGAACTTTATTCTTCTTCCCACTCTTTTTCTTTCATGGGCATTAATCAAAGCTCTTATATCATTAGAAAACTCTACATCAATATCATCTTGAGTAAGAATACCTTCTTGGAGAGAATGAAGCTCTTTATTATTCTGAATAAGGGTATCTAATAAAGTTTTATAAGTTATAAAATCTCTAGTACTACGAGAAAGCTCCCAGAGAACCAGAACGTCAAATCTGTCCTCATCCAAATCATCAAGCATTTGAAGGAAGCCTTTTCTATCATTCTTTTTTCCAGAAGCAATATCTCTATAAGTTTTTACAATCTGAAAATCATTTTCCTTACAATAAGCTCTACATTCTTTTTCTTGGGTGTCAGGGTCTTGAAATTTTGTAGATTCTCTAATATATATAACTGCTCTTTTCATTTTTAATCATCTTTTTTAGCTTTTATTAATTCTAGTATTTTTCTTGCTGCTATTATTTTTTCAGTTTCTGTCATTTTTTCATTAGCTATTATCATAATTTACCTCCAGTATTAAAAGAAGAGGGAAACTCCCTCTTCAAATAACTTATTTTTATTTTTTAATATTCTTCTTCATCTTCCCAGTCATCTTCAAACTCTTCTTCATCCTCGTCATAGATTATTTTTATACCAAGGATTTTATCATCGTTCTTAGTAACATAAACTTCATATCTTCCATCACCCCATCCAGTACTAGTAATGAAAGAGTTTTCTCTAAAACATATAGTATCAGTATCTTGGGAGAATAACTCGCATATTTCTTTATAATATTTATCTTCCCATTTCTTTTCATTCCTATTTTTACATCTTCTCATCTCTTCATGTAAGCTATAATTAATCACTCCAGCTATAGCAGCATCAACTTTAATAAATCCCTCTTGTAACCACAGAAAACCTTCTTGTTCATAAATTGATAAGCTTTCATGTAAAATTATTGCTTCTTTTACTCTATTTTCTTTGTTATAAAGAACACAACATTTATAATCTCCAGCTTGAACATTCTCTAAAAGTACTATTCCTCTTTGATTTGGTTCATAGCAGTAGCAAGGGTCTGTTACCACAACCTTGTCCTCTAATTTTAATTTAGTTATAAATTCCATAATGTCCTCCTTGTTGACTTTCTAGCCTTGTATTTCTTAGGTTGTGTGTATATTACCTTACTATTTCTTTAATTACAAGTTATTTCTTAACTTTTTTATTCAGTTTCCAATGTTCTTTTTTTATTAGTTTATATTAGCCAGTTTAAAAATTACATACTTACCATCTTTTCTAAAACAACCAAGGCAACTTGGAAGTGCATCAAAGTCAAATTCATGGCAATTTTCTTTAAAATGGCATCCGTCACAAGTTATTTCCTGACTTTCAATAACTTTGAATTTTTCTCCTTCAAATTCAAAAGTATCATTTACTTCCACAAATTTTCTCATCAATTCTTTCCTCCAGTTTGATAGCATAAACTCTAACAGGAACAGCTCCAAATTCATCATGTTGAATAGTTTTTACTTCATAACTAGCCCATTTAAATTTTAAAATTTTTTCTTTTTCATCTTTTCTTGGATATCCTAGGGTAATATGAACTTCGTCATATTCTTTTAGGAGCCTTTTTCCCCAGTACTTTTTTACTAGCCGATATTCTTCGGTTTTAGTACCTTGTTTTATTTCATTAAAATACTTTTCTTTAACTGCTAGTTTTAAAATTTTTATATCATTCTCATTTGATTTTGATATCTTTTTTATAAATTCTTCTATTTTACCCCAGTCTGCTGTATCTTCAACTTCATAATCACAAAGTTTTTTATCTTTGTATATAGCCCCTTGATGAGAAACTACAGAATACATTCCTGTTTCAATATCTTTCTCTATGAAGTAGCTTTTATTATCTTTTTTAAACTCAAGTTCTATACCACTATCTACTAATCTTTTCATTTTTTCTTTCCTTCTCAACAGCAGCAACGCTCAATTTAAATTCTTCCCAGTCTTTTTTTCTAACTTTTACCAGATTTCTTATAGCAAGAATCCATTGTCCTGCTAAGAAATAGATAGAAATGTTGTCATCAAATCTATATCCTTTTTTCTTTTTTAAGATATTTTTTTTATACTGTTCTAAATTGTCTACATTAAACTTCATCCTTCACCTCTAATTATCGTGTTTAATTTCTATAAATTCGTATGGTTTCATATTTTCTATTTTTTCTATTTCTTCTTTTTCAATTCCATGCTTTCTGGCAAAAGCCCTACTATATATTTTTATAATCTCATTGCATTCCTCTTCTGTAAGAGAAACATCAGTATCAATACCAAAACAGACTTCCTTATCATTTTCATATATAGCTATTAGTTCTAATATTTTTTTACTATTCTTCATTTAGTTTCTCCTTGAAATAAGACTCCTCTTTGATTGATTATCATATGATTTATTTTTAAAATTTTTTCTAATTTATTGAGTTGCCTAAGAATTTTTAATCTCTGCTGCTCTGTTATTTCTCTTTTGTCAAACTGTATTCCAGATAAAATTATCTCATCTTCAACATTTAGAACAGTTGTATATTCCCCTTCTTCAACTTCTATAATCCTAGGTATATCCTGCATTACCTCATTTGTTTTATACACTAAATTAAAATCCATTAAATTCTCTCCTCTAGTTCTATGTCTTCATTTGTTACATCTTCAAATACTACATATTTTCCATCTTTTCTTTCACTTTTATAGCAACAAGGAATAATCCCCAATTCTTTCAATTCATCACAAGAAATAAATGGAACATCAAATATGCAGCCACCACATTCTTCCCAAGCTGACTCTGCTACTTTTAATTTCCTATTCCCACAAGAAAATTTTTTTCCTACTTCCAAATTTCTAAATTCTTTATCTGTCATTTTTCACCTCTTTAAAAATTATATTTTTTCTATCTTCTCTCTCATCAAAACTACACTCTGGAATAATCCCTTTCTTTTGAAAAAATTTACAATCTGAAATATTATATTGAAATATACAACCTTCACAATCATAAGCATCAACTTCTTCAACAATTAAAATTACATTTCCTGATTTAAAAGTTTTTCCTACTTGTAAGTTTCTAAATTCTGTATTACTCATCTATTCCTCCAAGAGAGAGAAGAGGTAAGCTCCCTCTAAAATCTCCCATAAAATTTTATTTTATATCCAAGTAATTTTTTTAATCTTGCTATCATCTTGCCTCCCAAGGATCTAATTTATTATCTTTAGCATATTTGATAAGTGCTGCATAAGCTTCATCCTCAGTATCGAACCATAAATCTAAAGGCTTTGCTAGAGATCTATCTATATCAGTATCCTTATAAGCTACATAAATACCATAATTTCCAACTGTATCTAGCTTTATAAAAAATACATTTCCTTTTAAATTTATAAAAGAACCATATTTGTCATAGTCATCCTCAGCTACAATATCATCAGTAGGAAGCTTTAGATTGTTTTTATTTTCATATTCCTTCTCTTTAGCTGATATAGATTTTTCCATTTCAGAAAGAAGTTTTTTCATAGCTTCAATCTCTTTTTTTGCTGAACTTAGTTCTGCAGGAGAGGATGATTTTTTTATCTGCTTTTCAATACTTTTGATAGCTCCTAAAGATTTTTTGGAGATGCTGCCTTTGTATTCAATAGTCTTTTTAGGTTCCTCTGGAGAAAGAGCCAATTCAATTAGCTCTCTTATATCCTCCATATTTTTCACACCTTTTTCCATAATATCCAAAGCTAATAAAGGAGAAACATCTTTATGAGTTAGAAGTCTAACAGCTACACCAGATAGAGAACTGATATAGTCTTTCATGTGGGGAGCTTGGATATATAACTCATAAGTTTTTAGCAACTCACTTACCTTATCTTTAGTAAATCCAAGATGACTATACCAAGCCATGAAGCTACCCTCTTTAGCTTTTTGAAGTTTCATTTTAACTTCTACAAGTGCCATACAAATATCATATTTTGAAGAACTATATTTTTTAAAACTATTTGAGATAAATTCCTCTTTTTTTTCAATGAAGGCTTTATCTTCTGCATTTATTTCGTAACTCTCGAAATCAAAGGTAGAGTGCCATTCTACTTCCTGCATAGTATTTTTTAATTTATCAAACATAGCTAATTTATTTGAATTCTTCACTATAACACCTCCAGAACTTGCAAGAATAATTCTTGAAGAGTCACAGCATCTTTTGCTCTAGATTCCCAAATTGTTTTACCATCATCAATGGTTTTAGAAATAAAAGAGCTTTGTTTAATAGGAACAGAAAGTAGTATTTTCTGAGAAATAATTCCTTTGAGAGTGTCATAATATTCTTTCTCAAGTTTACTCCTCCCAGCTCTATTTGGAATTATAGCTTTAACTTTATTTTTAGGTTCTATTTGTTCCATCAAAGTTGTAATTGAACCTATTGTCACATTGTCAAGGAAAGTTGGGATAACCACTTCATCTGCTAAGTCTATAAATTTTTTATCTAGATTTAATACAGGAGTAGAATCAATAAATATATAATCAAATTCTTCTTTCAAAATATTGATAAAGCTCTCAAATCTTACTTCTAGTTCCTCTGGAAGTACAGCTGAGTGAAATGGAATATAATAAAGGTTTTTTCTTAACTCTGTGAACCCACCATTACCATTTCTAAGCCATTCATCTAACCCTAGTGGAGTAAGACTACCATTACCACTAAAATCCAAAATATTATTTTGAGAATCAGAAGTAATTATTATAACCTTACTTCCATCAAGAGCAGCTTTATGTGCAAGTTGGAGAGTTATCCAACTTTTCCCAACTCCACCTTTATTTGCTTTGATTAGAACCACTCTACTCATTTATATCTCCCTCCAACTGTACCTTCACTCTTCTATCTTGGCTAATTCTAAATATCATTTCTACATATTCTTTTCCTCTTTTTATTTTTCTTTCAGATTCTGTTTCTTCTATTACTAAATCTTCATTTTCTAGAAGAAAGATAGTGTTATCAAATGCCAAACTTGGCATCGAACTTTCACTGAATATCTGTAATAAAAATTTATCTGCAACATCATACTCATGAAAATAAAAAGCAGGATGAAAAACTTTGAAATCAATTATTTTATCTTTATATTTCTCAAACAAATCTCTAAATAGCATTTAACTCCCCTCCAATAATTAAATTCTTCCATTATCTATTTCTACTAATTTAAATTTGTTAGGATTATTCATTACTAATCTATAACCTTTTTGATAATCCAAACCGAAAGCTTCGGTATAAGTTTTTATATCTCTATATTCAAATCCAGTTTCTAAATCTATTACTTTTCTACAAACCCTAGGTCTTTTAACATATTTTTCTCTATAATCTAAGATATGATGAGCCAACTCAAGTTTATTAACTTTGTATTTATCTGCCAGATTAAAAAGAAAATCAATTTCATGATCATGAACATCTAATAAAAAACTATTCATAAAAGAAATTTCTTTAAAGAAATTATCTACAGTCATACTTACCACCTTCCATGTAATCAGCTGGAATGGGAGCTAAAATTCTCCCAGCAGCTAAGTCGCCTTGATGAAACATTTTTAGCTTCACTAAATCAAGGATTAATTTTCCAGCTAAGTCACCTTTGATAGAATTATATCTATCTGAATCAATTCCTAACTCATCACACAATTCATGAATTTTATTATAATTTTCTACAGAAATTTTTATTGACATTTAAGCTCCTTTTAAACTAGATAGATGACTCTTAAATTCAAATACAGTCATCTTAGACAACTTGCTTTTATTTTTGTTTAAAGTTTCTAAAGGGATATTTATTATTATTTTTTCAATTTCACTTCTCAATTCTTTATCTGAATAGATACCAGAAAAATATTTAAGCCATTTGATTTTAGCTTCCATATCCTCTGGAGCAGCAGGAGAAATTTCAGCTTTAATCTCCCAATTATCTCTCAAGGCTTGATAGACAGCACCATCATCCCATTTTTTTAACTGAGCTGTCACAAGAACGAGCTTTATTCTCTCCAAACCAACACTACCTTGTTCAACCAAAGTCATGATATTTTTACAAGTAGGAACAGTTAAACCATGACTATGTAAAGCAGATTTAATTTGATAAAGAGTATCTTTATCTAAATTTTTTAAACTAGAACTACTACTAATTTTTTTACTAACTTCAACTTCTTGGTCTATCTTATTTAGGTTATCTAACTTAGTAGTAGTATTATTATTGATATTAGTATTATTAATAGTAGTATTATAGCGGAACTTTTGAGTACCCTCGGTACAAGGAACTTTTGAGTACCCTCGGCTCTTTAAAAAAATTTCATCTGAAATGTCGATATTTTGGGAGTTCTCACCATTTTCTCCGAAGGAACTAAAAAGTTCTCTCGGCTCACCCGAAGGTACTGAAAAATTCTCTCGGTTATTTTCAATACTCAACCCCATTTCTTTAGCAGCTTTTTCAAGCTCATCAACATCAGTTTCAATTTTATTCTCTTCAAATAGCTCTGAAAATTTATCTGTTAAATTTATAAAAGTATAATTACCCACAAAGGCTTTAGTAATCTTGTTGGTAACCTTGTGAATATGTCTTTTTATTAACCCAAGTTTTTCATACTCTGAAAATCTTCTGGCTATAACTTTTTCATTCTCTATCTTCAAAATAGGAAGGTAAGCAATAAGACTAGAATATTTAATCCAATAGTAGATTTCATTGTCTACTACCTTGGAAATGAACTTACTATTAGCTCCTATGGTATCTTTTAGATATGAAAGAATGAAAGCATCTTTTATATCTAAATCAAGTTCTATTAATTTTTCTTGTTGCACAGAAGCAATTGTATATTTTATTCTTTCCACTTCAACCTCCTTATTTTTTCTTTTTCTCTTTTAACGGGATTCCATCTAGAGTAAATTTAGCTCTTTTAGCAAAGTCTAAATCTACATCCAAATTTACAAGTTCAATGGAGAATCTTTCTCCTCTTTCCATTATTTCTTTAACAAGATGGTCTTTAGCAGACTGTTCTCTAGTATAAGCTTTCATAGGAACACCATCTGGATTGCATACTACATAGATAACTGAATCAAATATCTTAGTCATCTAAACCACCAGCCTTAACTAACTCTAAAGCTTTTTCTAGAGTAGTAGCCTTTCCATATTTTTTAATTAACATTTCTAATTGTTCGTAGCTTGTAACCATATTTTTTTACCTCCAATAAAGTTTGATAAAAAAATTTGATTTATTATATAAAGTATGCTACACTTAATACATAAGCGGCATATAGCAGATGAGTTAGTCCTCATTTTTCTTAGGTTAAGTTATATGTCTATGGTGGTAGCTAGTGCGAATAGCTAACCACCTCTTTTTTTATTTACTCTTCTAATTGACTGCTAATTTCACCTAAGGCAAAGAACTCTTCTTTTAGCTCCCCTAGAAGCTCATAAAATTTGTCATCAAGAGAGTCACACAACAAATACTCAATTGTTCCTTCTGGAAGCATAGCCTTTAACTTCTCCAAATCCTTTCTAAAACTATCTACTTTATTCATAGCCTTAGAAGTAATGAGTTTTCTTTCGTGAGCCTCTCTCAAAAATCTTAAAATATCAACTTTCTTTTCCAATTTAATCCTCCTATGTTTTTTTATTCATATAGCACCTCCCAAACTAATAATTTTTCATTATCTTACATACTCTTGCATATACTCAGCTATTAATTTTATGCAAATCCAGAGATATTGGTTATCACTGGTAGGCTTTCTTTCTAGCTCTTTTAGAGTATCTTTTTTTAAATCTTGCCAGTAACTATCATGATTTTCAAAGGCTTCTACTTCATCAATCATTTTTTCAACTATTTCTTCCACTCCAGTGCCTCCTCTTTTATAAAAATTTCTGCTATTTTTATATAATTTTTCAAATTTTTTATAAAAAATTAATTCTGTGTTTTATATAACTAATACTATAAAAACACTAACTAATTAATTGAATATTACCACTAATAATATGAAAAGTCAAGGATTTTTTATGACTAGTCATATGTTTTTATTTGATACCCATTAAAAAAAATGTTATAATCATACAAAAAGGAGGTAAACTATGATTAAAAACCATCTATCTAAATTAATGGGAGAAAAAAGATATACAATAGTCCAAGTTGCAGAAAAAACAGGTATGAGTACTTCAACAATTTCTAATCTTTATAATGAAAAAGTAAAAAGATTAGATTTTGATACATTAGAAAAATTATGTAAACTATTTAATTGTAAAGTTCAAGACTTAATAGAGTATATCCCAGATGAAACTTCACAGGACTAATCTACTCAAGAGAGCATCCTAGACCGACCCGCCAAAGTCTTTTTAACTCTAGGACACTCTATTCAGTAGATTATTTTACTGAATACTCCTTTTAGCCAAGCTTGAGGAGTATATATGGAAAAATTTGAACTAAGATTTTTTTCGCCAGATTTTGATTTATATTCTTATTCGTTTGAAGGTAACAGATTAACAGAATTAGAAAAATCAAATGAAATAAAAATAAAATTTATCAATTTTAAAATTGAATTACTTGAAGCAGAGTTAATCAAAAACTATGACTCTGTAATTTTACGTGTTGGAAATCCTGTAAAAGATTGGTTCCAAGGTGATATTATTTTTGATAAAGAAAATAATATTATGACTATAAGGGAACGTACTTTTGATCCAACAATATTTTATGCTGCTAATATAAAAAAATTAGTTTTATAAGATAATTTAGTTTTTAATTTGTATTTATGCTTGAGCTAAAAGGAGCATAAAATTTAGTTTAAATTTTCCATATATTTATTTAAGTAGCTAATCTACTCAAGAGAGCATCTTAGATCAACTCTAAGATACTCTATTCAGTAGATTGAGGGAGAGTGATAATATGTATCCAAGTAAATTTTTACAAGAAAATCCAATTATATCTAAATCTCTTAAAGAAATTAGTTTAACTAAGTTTCCAGAGTTAAAGATAAGTTTTAGTACAAATTTAGAAAGTGCTTATAATTATGAATATGAATTAACTTTTGACTCAAAAGATATAACTCATATTTTTTTAAATAAAGAATTTTCTCTATTTCAATTTATGACTAAAATTGATAAAAATGATAAAACCAACTACTATACAATAAAGAATTTAATTAAAGCAGTATTTTATAATAATAAAAAGCTAAAAGCTTTAATTGAATATTATCTATCTGGAGCAGATAGCTACAATGACATTGAGCCAGTAGTAGAAGATGAAAACATTGAAATATACATATCTGATGATGATAATTTTATTATCAATCTTAAACTCTGTAACAAAGATATTTTAAGATATATAAGATAGTTCAAAATGAGTAGGATACCTACTCATTTTTTTTGAGTTTTAAGTTTTCTAAAATTTTTTTAACTTCCTCTACATGATTATTTTTAAACT
>OGXY01002160.1_pt1 | contig 11861 bp, 7 predicted proteins | sample 1576411 | NCBI WGS metagenome assembly OGXY01 (sample SAMEA3541498, study PRJEB24748) | human gut metagenome | biome: human gut; feature: human-associated habitat; material: faeces | place: China | collected 2012 | reverse complement strand
AATGGTAATACTTGCAAAAGGCAAATCCTTGTTGAAAACTACAGTGACTATATCACTATTAACATAGGCACTGGCGGGTTGGATGATGATGCTCCGAGCTATAGGACCACCTTCTTTAGATCCTACCGGGTCTAAGGGAATCTCCCTTTCATCATCATCGGCAAATGAAAAACGATCTTGGGCTTGCAATGAAATACTGCCCAATACTACAGTTAATACAAAAAATGTAAATAATAACTTTTTCATAAGATATACTTTTAATTTGTTACGACGGCAGCAAATTTAGAGAGAAATTATCCAATGAGAGTGTATAAAAAGTGTAGAAATGTAGGGAAAAGGTTCTATAATCTGGAATTTGCTCTTATTTTTATAGAAGTTTCTCCAGAATATCACGAAGTGACATTGATTTATCGGTGTATTTCATTTTCTGTTCTAATATTTTCTTAGTCTTTTTATATATGGCATCTCTGCTACATTCCATAATATATCTGAAATGGCTGGTAGGTATGTCTGTCAGATATAGACAGCAAAGGTGTATTTCATCTTGCGACAGGGGATATTTTGTAGCAAGACGGATAGTTATGTTATTCCAGCGTATATCAGTTTCTGCAATTACTGATAGGAGACATTTCAAAAAACAGAACAATTAAAAAACCAACCAATCTTCTTCATCGAAATACTCGCTCGATTTATCTGTTTTCTTATATGATTGGATGATTCGTTTCATTTTTACATATACTTCAGAGTGTTCATAGGATTCTTTAAGTAATGCTTGACGTTCTGTTTTTAAAGTGTATAGTTCTTCTTCTAGGATTTGTTTTTCTGTTTGGCTGTAGTTATGTAGGGCGATCTCTTTTTGTAGAAAGTTGATTTGCTCATTTTTCTGTTGAAGCAGTTCTTCTGTCTGCTTGTTTATTTCTATTTCTTTTCGTTTGAAGTTGATTACTTCTTTTTTGTGTCTTTTCCATAATGCGAGAAATAGTGTCAAGAAAATCACTATTCCTATGGCTATATAATAATAAACTTGATCTAAGTTTGCTTTGAATTCTGATTGTTTGCGCTGTATTAGTATATTTTTCTCAGCTGTAACGATTTCAGCACTCTGTTGCTTTTGTTGGGCGCTATCCAGATAAGAAGAGTATTTTCTTTCCATCTCAAGTGCCTTTTCCAATAATCCCTGCTTTTTGGCAATATCAGCTAAACGCATATAGGCACCTGCTTTGGTATAGTGGTCTTCGCTATGAAGGCTTTTATTTAAGTAAATTGAGGCGGAATCGTATTGAGATATTTTGTAATAAGCGTCACCCAAAACCAGATAGGCCCTGTCCAGTGCATTTGAATTATCTTGATTGTTGATATTGAGTTTTGCGAATTCAACAGCTTTTTCCCCCATGTTCATACGTCCGTATAATAGACTTAATGAATAAGCTGTTTTGGCTATCATACTTCTTTGATTCATGTTACATGAAATATTGAAAGCATGGAGTATTTTTTCTTCTGCTTTTTGATAGCATTCTCTTCCTTTTCTTATGTTTATCATCCCTCGTTGGGATAGTGCATCAGCCCAAAGGATAGAGTCTTTCTCCAATATTGCTAATTTTTCTGTTATTTGATAGATTGAATCGGCTTGTTCATTTAATCTTTGTAAATAGTATAAATAGGCTATATTGTTGTATATATGCCCTGTTAAACTATTGTCAAAGATTCTTTTTGAATAGGTTATGGCTTTAAAGAATTCTTTTAGAGCTTCTGGATGATCGTCTTTGTTTCTCCAAATGCATCCTAAATAATAATGTGCCCTTGCCTGCATGGCTGTATTTTTAGTGGAATCATAATATTGCACTGCAATACGTATTAGAGAATCCTCAGTTTGATGGATGAAATTCTTGTCTTTGACTTGTGTCAATAATAGTGCATAATATGCGCGGTCGGCTGCTAAGTGTAATCCCTTTGGTTGAATACCCTGTAAGAAATGTAAGGCGCTGTCAGGGAACTTTTGTATGAGAGAATCGGCTTGTACAAGTTGGATGTTCGGGCTGGAACGAGTACAAGCCGGTAATATACAAGATGCAAGTAATAACATAGCTAAGATAGTGGTTTTCATTGATTTATCATTTGTTGTTGCAGCCTGCAAAAGTACCCGTTTCTGGTGATAAAACAATGTAATGTAGGTGTGGAAAATAAACAACCCCTATTCCTGAAAATAAATCAGAAATAGGGGCTTATTAATTTTAGGTGTATTTTTTATCAGGTATGTAGTTCCAATACAAAACGGCACCCCTTGGTATAACTGCTGTCCAGCGTCAGGCTACCATTCATTTTAGTAGCAATTAGAGAACAGATAGGTAGTCCCAAACCGTCACCTTCTGTAAGGTCTTTCACTTTGGTGAAAGGCTTGAATAGGTCTGCTTGTTCTTCTTCGGCAATGCCGGTTCCTGTGTCGCTTATGATGAACTGATGAGTGTGTGCTCCACGTTTTTTGAAGTCCAACCAGATTTTACCACCTTCGGGAGTAAACTCGGCGGCATTGTTCAGCAAGTGGAGAAGAATGCGTTCAAGTTGTTCCGGATTCGTTTTTACACTGAGCTTCGGTGCATTGACGGCAGTAGTTATGTCTGGTTTCAAGCCGCTTTTAATCTTATCCATAACACTTTCGCAGAAAGTATTGATGCTGATTTCACGCATTTCGTAAGCCTCTGATAAGGTATTTTCCAAGTCAGACAGCTCTTGAATGTGTTCTGCAAAACCCTTCAGGGCACGAACGCCCGGTTGCGTTCCATCCAGAGTATTCAGGGTTGGCTCCATTTGTGCTGAGATATTCTGGATAAATTGGGTTTTCAGTTCATTGTGCTCGTTCGCAATCTGGATGGCTTTCTTTTGCTTCCGGGTAAGGAGAACGAAACGCAGCAATACGATGCCGGCCAGTACTAATACAGCAGCAAGGAGTCCGGCGAGGATGCAAAGACCAATGATGATGTACTGCTTGGCGGAGAGAGAGCTGTCTTTCTCTTCGATAGTTTGCAGGCTCTCGTCATACTTCCGTTTCAGAACATTCAGTTCATCTTGGGCGGTAAGTGCTTTTACAGAATCCGTCCAAAGAATGTACTTGTCGTAAGTGCGGGCCACCAGTCCGGCATTATTTGCTTTGCGGGCAATGTCGATCAATGTCTTATAAGACTCGTCTACTTTAGCGTAGTTTTTCTGTTCCTTATATTGACCGATCAGGCGGTTGATATAGGCATCTCCTTGCGAATTCATGCCGAAAGTATAATAATAATTGGCCTGAGTATAGAGCAAATCATTATTGAGAGAGTCATTTTTGGCTGCTTTAGCAGTTTCTTCCAGCTTGGTCAGTTGCTCTTTGGCTCGGGCAGGGTTCTTAAGGTTGATGTACATTTGCAGGCGCTCCTTATTGATACGGAAGCGCAGATCCGGCATAGCCTTGCCACTTTTCTGTTCGCCTCCTGTAACCAATAGTTCCGCACCGCGCAACAGCTCGAAAGCTTCCTTATAATAGTTTTCCCGATGATAGAGGGCACTGGCGTTAACACCGCACTCTACAGCTTTGTCATACTTTTCTTGCGAGGAGAAAGCATTGTAAGCTTGCAGGAAAAGGTAACGGGCTTTAATATATTCTTTTTGTTTCAGGTTAGTTTGTGCCTGTTGCATTAGCTCATCGGCGCGGCTGGTGCTTTGCGCGAAAGTCACTGTGCTTAAACACAATACGAGAGATAGAATGAAAGCAAATTGTTTCATGAGCATAACTATTTATATGAATTTGCAAGCAAAAGTAAAATAATCTTTTAGTATTTGAAACTACTTCCGCCTAAAAATTCACGTAATAATGAGGTAAACGGTATTTCTTTGTCTTGTATGGGTGTAAAATATTTGATGAACTTCAACAAACGGTACGCTTCGGCATACTCAGGGCAGTTGCGAGGCACACTGGTCAATATGGGTTCGGCATGGCAGCGCAGTACGGCAAATTCAAACAACAGTGCGGAGTTGAACATCACATCAGCATTTTCCTGATAAGGGAATATCCATTTGTCTTCTCCGGCTCGTACACTGGGCCAGCGGGAAATGGTTTCCCGTGCCGAGTAGCCGCGGTAGTTGAAGTCTCGGATAATACGGCGCAACAAACGGTTGTCCGTAGTGGGAATCCAGTTATGGTCGTCCAGGGAAATAGTAGTCAGGGCGGACACATAGATTTTGTATTTATTCTCTGCCGGTATTTGCGGGGTGAGTTCAGGATTCAGTGCATGAATACCTTCCAGAATAAGGATGGTATGCTCGTCTATCCGTAACTTGTCACCTTTATATTCACGCTGCCCGGTGGTGAAGTTGAAACTCGGCAAGTCTATTTCTTCACCTCTTAACAGAGCTTTCAGGTCTTCCTCAAACTTTTTGAGATCGAGTGCGTAAAGTGATTCGTAATCATAATCGCCATTCGCATCTCTTGGGGTATCTTCCCGGTTCACAAAGTAATTATCCAAGGCTATAGGATATGGGCGAAGTCCGTTCGTCATAAGCTGTACGGAAAGACGTTTGCTGAAAGTGGTCTTACCCGAAGAAGAGGGACCGGAGATAAGTACCAGTTTCACACGATTGCCATTTTCACCACGGTGATAAATATCATCGGCAATTTGGGCTATCTTTTTTTCTTGCAGTGCTTCGGCTACGTTGATCAGGTCGGTGGCATGCCCCTGTTCACAGGCAAGATTGAAGTCTCCTACATTGCCCAATCCCATGATGTAGTTCCAACGGAGATGTTCTTTGAAGACATCGAGCATTTTTTCTTGCTTGACAACTTCTTCCAAAACATTGGGATTTGCTTTGTTGGGTATGCGCAGTAACAAGCCATCGTAGTATTTTACGATATCGAACAGCCAGATAAAACCGGTACTGGGTAACAGGTTACCATAATAATAGTCGATGGTGTCGCCTAACGAATAATAATAGGTATAGATAGAACCTGAGGTTTCCAGTAGTTTCACTTTGTCCGTCATTCCCCGTTCATTGAAGATGCGTACTGCTTCGGTGGTATGACATTCTGTGCGGCGGTATGTGATATTTTCATCTATGATTTCCTGCATACGCTTTTTAATGGCGGATACATCTTCCAGGGTAATTGGGCGTCCGATGCGGAGATTGCAAAAATATCCTTTGGAGACAGGGTGTTCCACAAAAAGTTTGCCATCGGGAAACAGTTCGCTGACAGCTTTATAAAGTACGAAACAAAGGCTGCGTACGTATGTCCGCAAGCCGGATGAGTCGCGTATATCGAGGAATTCTACATCTTTATTATTATATACCCGGAAATTCAATCCTTCGGACCGGTTATTAACTTTCGCACTGACAACCTGATAGGGAAAATTAAGATTAAAACCGTAATAAATATCCAAAAGTGAACTCCCGATGGGGAATTCTTTAGAAATATTATTATTTTTGCAACAAATTTGTAACATGTGTTTCATGACGTCTCCTTTTTAGGTGATTAATACGTTAAATATAGATATAATAACAGATGTGGCATAAAACCTTCTAATTAATTAAAGATGGAATATTCTTTTTATGATTTTTTAAAGCTGCTTGGCTCACTGGCATTATTCTTGTACGGAATGAAGATAATGAGTGAAGGACTTCAAAAGTTTGCCGGCGACAGGCTCCGGAAAATTCTAACGGCAATGACTACCAACCGGGTAACCGGGGTGCTGACGGGTGTGCTGATCACAGCACTGATTCAATCTTCTTCTGCAACTACCGTTATGGTGGTGAGTTTTGTAAACGCCGGACTACTCACTTTATCCCAATCCATTGGTGTAATAATGGGAGCCAATATCGGTACTACCGTTACAGCATGGATTATCTCGGCATTAGGCTTCAAAGTTGATATAGCCGCTTTCGCACTTCCTCTACTTGCCTTTGGCATCCCTCTTCTCTTCTCTCAAAAAAGTCATCGTAAGTCTATCGGTGAATTTATTTTCGGTTTCTCTTTCCTTTTTATGGGACTTTCTATGTTACAATCCAATGCACCGGATTTGAAAGCAAATCCGGAAATGCTGGCTTTTGTACAGAGTTATACCGATATGGGATATATTTCTATTCTGTTGTTTGTGTTTATTGGTACTATTTTGACTATGGTTGTGCAGGCATCGGCAGCGACGATGGCTATTACGCTTATCATGTGTGCCAATGGATGGATAAGCTTTGAATTGGGGGCGGCATTAGTATTGGGCGAGAATATCGGTACTACTATTACTGCCAATCTTGCTGCTTTAACCGGTAATACGCAGGCGAGGAGGGCTGCATTGGCTCACCTGGTATTCAATGTCTTCGGTGTTATCTGGGTGCTTTGTCTTTTCACTCCGTTTACGAGTGCCGTATCGTGGTTTGTGGAAAACGTGATGGGAACGAAAGACCCTGCCGTAGCAGTTTCATTTAAGTTATCAGCATTTCACACTTGCTTCAACATCTGCAATGTATTGTTGTTGATCTGGTTTGTGAAATTGATAGAACGTACGGTTTGCGCCATTATTCCGCAGAAAGAAGCCGACGAGGAATATCGTCTTCGCTTTATTTCCGGTGGTATGCTTTCTACAGCGGAGCTTTCCATATTGCAGGCGCGTAAAGAAATTCATCTGTTTGCAGAGCGTACTCATCGTATGTTCAATATGGTACAGGACCTGTTGCATACGGATAAGGATGATGATTATAATAAGCTGTTCAGCCGTATCGAGAAATATGAGAATATCAGCGATAATATGGAATTGGAGATAGCCAATTATCTGAACCAAGTGTCCGACGGACGTTTGAGTTCAGAAAGTAAGCTGCAGATTCGTGCCATGCTTCGTGAGGTCACGGAAATTGAAAGTATTGGTGATAGTTGCTATAATCTTGCTCGTACTATCAATCGTAAACGTCAGACCAATCAGGACTTCACAGAAAAGCAATATGATCATATTCACTTTATGATGAAACTGACGGATGATGCGTTGGCACAAATGATTGTCGTTGTGGAACGCTCCGACCACCAAAGTATTGACGTGAATAAGTCATTCAATATTGAGAATGAAATTAATAACTATCGCAATCAGCTGAAGAATCAGAATATTCTGGATGTAAATAATAAAGAATATGATTATCAGATGGGAGTTTACTATATGGATATTATCGCAGAGTGCGAAAAGCTGGGCGATTATGTGGTAAATGTAGTAGAAGCAAGTAGTGATGTAAAAGAAAAGAAAGCGTCTTAAGACGCTTTCTCAAATTCTTCTTTTCCGACTCCACATAGCGGGCAAACCCAATCTTCAGGAAGGTCTTCAAACGATGTTCCCGGCTCAATGCCGTTTTCCGGATCGCCCATTTCGGGATCGTAAACGTAGTCACAAACTGTGCAAATGTACTTGTCCATAAAACTATTTTTTAGGTTTTCTTTATAAATAACAATAAATACCGCTCTTTTGTTTCCGGTTTTGATTTGAAAGAGATATATTTGTTTCGTTTTTATTGTAAATGAACTCTTTATGACGATACTAATTCTGATCGGTATGGCGGTACTTGTGGGAGTATTGCTATTGTATGTGTTTGAACTCGGTAGAAGTAGACGTCTGCTGCTTAAAGCAGGAAACGCCAGAAAAGCATTGCGCAGCTCAGAAGAACTGTTTCGTTCCATTATGCAAAATGTTCATGCTTTTATTCTTTTGATAAACAGGGATTTTGTTGTTATCCGGACAAACTATTATGATATCACCAAAGCCCGTAAGCCGGAAGGTAGATTACCCCGTGTAGGAGATTTGCTGCGTTGTAATAACGCATTGTCCGCCGAAGGAGGATGCGGAACGCATGAACTTTGCGGCAGTTGCCCTATCCGGAGAAAGATAGAAGAGACTTATCGTGCAAAAAGTAGTTTTACAGACTTGGAGGCTACACTCAATATACGGGATAGGCGAGGAGAGGTATCTGAATGTGATACGTATGTTTCCGGCGAATATATGGAGATAGATGACAAGGAAGGCATGGTAATTACTGTACATGATATTACACGCTTGAAGAAAGCAGAAGTGGAATTGCATAAAGCCCGTGAAAAAGCGGAGAATGCAGATCGTTCCAAATCTGCTTTTCTTGCTAATATGAGCCATGAGATACGTACGCCACTGAATGCTATCGTCGGCTTTTCCGAATTGCTGGCTTCTGCCGGTACGGAAGAGGAGAAGACACAGTTTTTGGAAATAGTTCATTCTAATAACGAGTTATTGCAGCAATTGATTGCTGATATTCTTGACCTTTCTAAAATAGAAGCAGGTACATTGGAGTTTACGTTCTCTGAGGTGGACGTCAAGCAACTGATGCTTGATATAGAACAATTGTTCCGTATGAGACTGGAAGATAAAGCTGCTGTTATCCAGATTATCAGAGAAACTCCTGCGGATGAATGTATTATGTATACAGACAGAAACCGTTTGCAACAGGTCGTTTCCAATTTCATGACCAATGCTGTGAAGTTTACAGATGAGGGTAGCATTACTTTTGGCTATAACCGTTGTGCTGAAGGTCTTTATTTCTATGTGAAAGATACCGGTAGCGGTATTCCGGAAGACAAGGTTAATCATATTTTTGAACGCTTTGTTCGGGTGGAACAGAATAAAAAAGGTACTGGTCTGGGATTGGCTATTTGTGAAATGATTATCCGTAAACTGGGGGGGAAGATTGGTGTGGAATCTGAATATGGTAAGGGATCTACATTCTGGTTTATACTTCCGATCAATGGTCGTCAGATTAAGGAACAGGGCACAGAGATTGATGGTAAGACTAACCTATAAAAAGATTTAATAACATTCGGTATCCCAAATTAATATTGTACTTTTGTGGCTCTTAATTAAAGCTAACAATTTGCATGACTGCAATGAAGGATGATTTTTATCATGGCGGACTTACTGACGACGAAGTAAGAAAAAGCCGCGAGAAGTACGGAGTCAATCTGTTAACGCCTCCCAAGCGTCCCTCCCTATGGAAGTTATATCTTGAAAAGTTTGAAGACCCTGTTGTCAGGGTGCTTTTAGTTGCTGCACTATTTTCTTTGATCATCTCGATCGTAGAGAATGAATATGCCGAAACAATCGGTATTATTGCCGCCATATTGCTGGCTACCGGAATCGGCTTCTTCTTTGAATATGATGCTAATAAAAAATTTGATTTGCTGAATGCGGTCAATGAGGAAACTTTGGTGAAAGTTATCCGTAATGGTCGCGTGCAGGAGATTCCCCGGAAAGATGTGGTAGTAGGAGATATTATCGTTCTGGAAACAGGAGAAGAAATTCCTGCTGACGGTGAACTGCTGGAAGCTATTTCTTTGCAAATCAATGAATCCAATCTGACTGGTGAACCTGTAGTTAGTAAAACGACTGTAGAAGCAGATTTTGATGAAGAAGCTACATATGCTTCCAATCGTGTGTTGCGTGGTACTACGGTTGTAGACGGTCATGGAACAATGCGGGTGCTTAGTGTGGGGGATGATACGGAAATCGGAAAGGTAGCCCGGCAGAGTACGGAACAGAGTACGGAGCCTACTCCGCTGAACATACAGCTTACCAAGCTTGCCAATCTGATTGGTAAGATCGGTTTCTCGGTAGCCGGATTGGCATTTGCCATTTTCTTTATTAAAGATGTAATACTGGTATATCCTTTCTCTACTTTCCATATTTTTGCAGACTGGCTTCCGGCATTGAAAGCTACCTTGCAATACTTTATGATGGCAGTAACCCTGATTGTGGTTGCAGTGCCCGAAGGGTTGCCGATGAGTGTGACGCTCAGTCTGGCATTGAATATGCGCCGTATGCTTTCTACCAACAATCTGGTTCGGAAAATGCATGCTTGCGAGACGATGGGTGCCATCACTGTGATTTGTACGGATAAGACAGGTACATTGACTCAAAATCTGATGCAAGTTTATGAACCGAGTTTCTATGGTTTGAAAAATGGCGGAGAAGTCGGTGAAGATGATATCAGCAAATTGGTGGTGGAAGGTATTAGTACCAATTCTACAGCTTTTCTGGAAGAGATAGCCGAAGGTGAAAAACCGAAAGGAGTAGGGAATCCGACAGAGGTAGCCTTGCTTTTATGGTTGAACAGCAGGAACAGGGATTATCTGGAATTACGTGAGAATGCTCCGGTTGTGGATCAGTTGACTTTCTCTACCGAACGTAAATTCATGGCGACTTTGGTGAAGTCTCCTTTGATGGGTAAGAAGGTATTGTACGTGAAAGGTGCTCCTGAAATTGTTTTAGGCAAATGTAAAGATGTTATTCTGGATGGCAAACGGGTCGATGCGGTAGAGTATCGCTCTACGGTAGAAAAACAATTGCTGGGTTATCAGAACATGGCGATGCGTACCCTTGGTTTTGCTTTCAAGATCGTAGAAGATACGGATACAAGAGATTGTGTGGAATTGGTTGCCGATCATGATTTGTTATTCCTGGGTGTGGTTGCTATCAGTGATCCTATTCGTCAGGATGTGCCTGCGGCGGTATCGAAATGCCAGTCGGCCGGTATCGATATCAAGATTGTAACGGGAGATACACCGGGTACGGCTACGGAAATTGCACGCCAGATTGGTCTGTGGAAACCGGAAGATACGGAACGTAACCGGATAACAGGTGCTGCCTTTGCGGAACTGGCAGATGAAGAAGCACTCGACCGTGTGATGGATCTGAAAATTATGTCGCGTGCGCGGCCTACAGATAAGCAACGCCTGGTACAGTTGTTACAACAAAAAGGTGCGGTGGTAGCCGTAACGGGAGACGGTACGAATGATGCCCCTGCATTGAACCATGCACAGGTGGGTCTGTCTATGGGTACGGGAACGTCAGTGGCCAAGGAAGCCAGTGATATAACTCTGCTTGACGATTCTTTTAATAGTATCGGCACTGCCGTGATGTGGGGACGTTCGCTGTACAAGAATATCCAACGTTTCATCGTTTTCCAGTTGACTATTAATTTTGTGGCCTTGCTTATCGTTTTGCTTGGCTCCTTGATAGGTACGGAATTACCGCTTACTGTAACTCAAATGTTATGGGTAAATCTTATTATGGATACTTTTGCCGCTTTGGCTCTGGCTTCTATTCCGCCCAGCGAGAGTGTCATGCAAGAGAAGCCTCGCAGTAGCAATGACTTTATTATTTCGAAAGCCATGCGCTCCTATATTCTAGGTGTAGGTGGTGCTTTCCTGATTATACTCATGGGAATGTTGTACTGGTTTAATCATGCCGAGGGCGGTATGACACCGGAACGCCTGACCATATTCTTCACATTTTTCGTGATGCTGCAATTCTGGAACCTTTTCAATGCGCGTGTGTTTGGTACTACAGACTCCGCTTTCAAAGGGATTTCCAAATCGTATGGTATGGAACTGATAGTACTTGCTATCTTAATAGGACAGTTCCTTATTGTACAATTCGGTGGTGCCGTATTCCGTACTGTGCCGCTTGATTTAGTCACTTGGGTGATTATTATTGCTTCCACTTCACTGGTATTATGGGTGGGTGAGGCGATACGTTTCATCCGACGTTTAACTCAGAAGTAAAATGAAAGAAAAAGGAATTAAAAACCTTATTATTGATTTTGGCGGTGTGTTGATCGACTTGGACCGTCAGCGTTGTATCGAGAATTTTGCAAAGTTAGGCATGCCCAATGTAGAGGCTATGCTTGATGTCTGTCATCAGCAGGGTTTCTTCTTGCAGCATGAAAAAGGACTGATTACCAGTGTGGAGTTTCGGAATGCGATCCGTGAACAGATAGGGAAGGTAGTGACCGATGCCCGTATAGATGCTGCCTGGAATAGTTTTCTGGGAAGTATTCCTACC
>OGXY01002151.1_pt1 | contig 11919 bp, 9 predicted proteins | sample 1576411 | NCBI WGS metagenome assembly OGXY01 (sample SAMEA3541498, study PRJEB24748) | human gut metagenome | biome: human gut; feature: human-associated habitat; material: faeces | place: China | collected 2012 | reverse complement strand
CTTTCATTTGACAATTCTTACAATCAAATTCCAGACGAAAACGTTTGCCGTCATTTGACACCAGGTAATAGGGTTCTTTATAAGGTGAACGTACCCGTTGATGGATGGGACACCATCCCATACTGTAACGCAAACAATGTTTGCAGAACATCAGTACCGCATCTTCCACCGCTTCTTTTTCGTAAGCCGCTGCTACCTGTTGAACCCCATGCTCCTGATAGAAAGAGGCTGCACGAGTATTCATGACATTTCCCAGATAGGTTAGCGTCGTTTGTGGAAAAGCATGATTGGTTGACTTCCATACCGACAATTCCTGACGGTAATTGATTCGACGGGCAGTTATTAACCGGTCGATTGCCTGCCGGCGGAAATCGGCTAATACCGAAGCCGGCAGAAACCAGTTGTCGGTAAAAGAGATTTCTATTTCTTTTGCTTCGAAAGGCGTATTCCCCAATTTGGACAGTTGCGTTTTCAGGTTGTCCGTCTGCGGAGTCCGGGCCGGCTCTTTTTCACGTGGAAGGGTGATTGTGACTCTATTATCATCTTCGTCAGTCAATGTCAAAGAGAAACCGGAATGATGGTCGGCAAGCAACATTCGCACTGCGATTTTCCTTTCGGCAGACTTACGGGAAAGCACTCGTTCAAATTCTTGGTCGAAATTACGATACAATGTGGTACGAGGCTTGATGCGAGGCATTTCCTGTGGGTATAGTTTGTTGCTGTCCACCCGGTTGATGCGGAAGCCCTGTAAACGTCCCTGTTCGTCGATATAACAAACACCGTCTCCATTGTTAAAGGATTTAAGTCCCGCAACCGTCAGATAATTGCCGCGAATCTCCTTCACAGTCCCCATCTCCTCGCCCAACGACTTGGGAGTGTCGAAAGAGAAAATCTCTTTGTCACGTCCATGCAGGAAATAATGTGTGAATCCACGACTGAAACTCTTATCCAGTTGTGGCTTAAACTCGAAATTGCACGTACCCGAAGAAGCCCTTACATATTCCGGACGACGGGCAAAGATGGCATCCAGCTTCTGACGATAAGCGGCCGTTACATTCTTCACGTAAGAAACGTCTTTCAGTCGCCCTTCTATCTTGAACGAGGAAGCTCCGGCATCCAGCAATTGCTCCAGTTCGTCACTTTGATTCATATCTTTCAGGGAAAGCAGATGTTTGTCTTTGACAATCACTTTCCCGTCCGCGTCTACCAGACTAAAAGGTAACCGGCAGAATTGCGCACATTCTCCCCGGTTGGCACTACGACCGAAACAGGCTTGGCTGACATAGCACTGCCCGCTATAGCTGACACAAAGTGCCCCATGTACGAATACCTCTAAAGGCACTTCCGGACAATTTTCGTGTATCTTTTTTATTTCACGCAACGATAGTTCCCGCGCCAGGACTACTTGCCGGAAACCCGCCTTCCAAAGGAATTTTACTTTTTCCGGTGTACGGTTGTCCATTTGTGTACTGGCATGAAGCGGTATCGGAGGAAGATTCAACTTCGTGATCCCCATGTCCTGCACAATCAGCGCGTCTACGCCAATCCGATAAAGTGCATGAATCATCTCCTCCGTCTCTTTCAACTCTTCTTCTTTCAGAATCGTATTGACCGTGACATAAATACGTGCATGATACAAATGGGCATGCTGCACCAATGCTTCAATATCTTCCAATGAGTTCACAGCCGCCGCACGGGCACCGAACTTCGGAGCACCGATATATACTGCATCTGCCCCATGATTGATAGCTTCAATGCCACATTCCAGGTTTTTCGCCGGAGCGAGAAGTTCTATTTTACGCTGCTTTATCATTGAATATCGTTGATGTTGTAAGGTGTTTCCTGATAAACGAAGTAGTTCAGCCAATTGGAGAACAACAAATTGGCATGAGCACGCCAACGTACCAACGGGCCTTTTTCAGGATCATTGTCTATATAATAATTGCGGGGCATCTCTATCGGCAAGCCTTTATCGAGATCGCGACGGTATTCCGTGTCCAGTGTCAGCGGAGAATATTCGGAGTGTCCCGTGACAAAGAATTCACGACCGCCCCGTGCCATTGCCATATAGACACCGGCATCTTCCGATTCGGAAAGCAACGTCAATTCCGGAACTTTCAGAATGTCTTCCCTGCGTACTTCTGTATGACGGCTATGCGGCACATAGAAACAATCATCAAAACCACGGAAGATGGAGTGGAAAGGTTCCAATACCCGATGTTCAAAGATACCGAACATCTTCTCTTTCAACGGATATTTAGGAACTCCATAATGATGATACAATCCGGCCTGCGCAGCCCAGCATATATAGCTCGACGAGCCGCAGGAAAGGATAATGTTGTCAGTTGTTAACATTTCTTCGCCGGATTCGGAGCGGACGATGGCCTGCCCTTTTCCGGCGCACACGCCGCGTCCTTCGTACAGGGTGATCCCCGCCGCCGCGAGGCTTTTGGCGAGGGTCTGGCTGGAGCCCTTGAGGAAGCGGCCCACGCGGGTTTGCAGCGCCTTGTAGTCGATGTCGATGGAGCCCTTCATGGTGCGCAGGCGTTCCTGAGCCTTGAGGAGCCCGAGGGGGGCCGTTGCGCCGAGGAGCATCTTGGTGGGGATGCAGCCGCAGTTCAGGCACGTGCCGCCCCAGTGTTTGTCTTCGATGATGGCGACTTTTTTGCCGCCTGCCGCCAGTTCTTTCGCCGCCGTGGTCCCGCCGGGGCCTCCGCCGATGATGATTACGTCGTAATGCATGGGTTGCCTCGTTTTGCGTATGCCGAGAAAGAGGGAAGAAATTTTCTCGAGCGGAGCGCCCGCCCCGCCGCCGTCCGTGTGCCTTGAAAGGCCGCTGCCGGGCGTGGCCTCCGCGAGGCCGCTTTTGTTTTCCCCTTTTCCAGGTTCCCCATCCCCCTTCCGAAACCGTCGGAGAGGGGGATGGGACAGCTCGGAAGGAAGTTTAAAGAGCTCTTCCTGTCAAAAAATCCAGAATGCCCGTCTGCCTATGCCGCTTGCGAACCGTTTCGTACCTTCCCCGCCAGCCAAGCTCTGCGGAGGGAAGGGGAGCGGAAAGGGGAGGGGCCTCTTAGGTTCCTTCCCTCCCCGGTTTGCCTACTTCGCTATGTCGGCCTTGAACAAGAATTCGCGGGAGGCGGAACGGTACTTGAGCATCATGGGATCGGCCACGGGTTCGAGCCCCTGCATACCCTGCGGCATTTCGGGGGTTACGGCGGCGATGGCGTAGGGAAGCTGGTGATCGCCGCAGGCTTCAAAGACCATGCGGGCCGCTTCACCGGCTTCGTCGCGGTTCGGCCAACGGGCGCCCTCGGGACCGGAGAGCGGGGTGGCGAGGAAACGGATTTCGTGGTCGGGGAACGCTTTCACCAGTTCGATGGTTTTGGCGAGTTCGTCCTTGGTGGGCGCGGAACCGTAAAGGGCTTCGTAGACGGATGCTGGGCCGGGGATGTTGAGCTGTACTTTGGCCAGCGCGTTCAGGCCGATGAGGCGTTCGAGCAGGGCGGGATTCCGTCCGTCCGTCTGTATGCAGACCGTGAGGCCGCCCTTGGCGAGCTGTTGCACCAGTTCGACGAAGTGATCTTCCTCAGCCGCCGGGCACTGGGAAAGGTAGAGGCCGGAAATCCAGCCGTGCAGCAGGTCGCTGCGCGTGACCGCGCCTTCGAGGGCGTGCCCGGACAGCAGGTAGGCGATGACTTCCCCGGAGCCCTGCTTGATGACCGTACCGTCGTCGAACAGCGGAAACTCCACGCCTTCGGGGTTGCGGTAGATGGCCTTGCGGTTGGCGCGGTAGAAGGTGTTGAATGTCTGGGCATCAGCCTTGAAATCCACGGTTTCGTAAGCGATCTGATGTTCGGCGAGAAAGCCTTTGACGATTTTGCACCGCAGGCAGTCGGGTGCGGTATACAGGGTGATGCTCATCTGTGCGCTCCTGTGATGCCGGAAAGCCGGCAGAAAGGGTTGCTTTGCAAACGGCGGTTTGCCGCCGGGTATGGACGAAAAAAGAGGCGGAATCCATCGGAACGGGGTTCCTCTGGATTTCTGCCTCTACCTATACCCGGATCCGGGACAGAAAATTGTTACCGTTGTTACTTTTTTCGCAAAAAGTTCGAAAAAAATCGGCTCCGGGGAGGAAATCAGCCCCACTCCGCCTCTTCTTGTTCTTCCAGCAGTTTTTCAAGCTGATCGAGCTCGCTCAGTTCAATTTCATGGCGTGAGAACCGCACCAGAATCCCGAGCTCGCGCAGCTGCTGCAGGCAGCGGAACAGGGAAACGCGGTGGATGTCCAGCACTGAAGCCAGTTCGAGCTGGGTCATGTCCAGAGGAAATGCCTTGGCGTTGTTATGGCTGCGGGAGAGCTGGCGCAAAAAGCGGCAGACGCGGGCCAGCGGCGTGCCGTGCTTGATCAGGAAACTTACGCTGAACAGGTTGGAAAATTTGGTGGCCGTACCCCGGAGCATGTTCAGGATGAGATGGGGGTATTGGCGGGCGAATTCGGCGTCATGGATCAGCGAGCTGGGGAAACGGTACGCTTCGGTCCTCTCCAGCACCCGGAAACAAGCCATCGTCGCCTCGTCCCCGGTGATCACGCTCGTCTCGTTGAAGATGCAGCCCTTGCCGAAAAACATGACGACATGATCTTCCCCTGCCGCGTTGGTGTAGGTGAGCCGCACGCGTCCCTTATCTATAAAATAGAAGCAATCGGTGGTGGCCTGATGATTGTAGTGGGAACGCGGAAAAACGAGATGCGTCCCCATGTGCACAATTTCCCGCCAAGGCTCATGCAGACCGCTGTGGGAGATGATAGCAATGTGCTGTTGCGGCATTTGGATTTCTGCGGTCATAGAATCACCTCTTTCTCAATGATGGATGGGCGGAAATGTTCTTATACTTTTTATGTGAATTGTTGCACAGGTTACATTTCTGTTTTCTCATCCGTCATAAGGTGCTTTTGCGGATAAAGGAACCCCTCTGTGAAAGCCCATAGACGAAAGGCGTCAATCGTTCAAGTCTGTTCGGGAATGAGGACAGCCTTGACGTATCTCCGAAGTTTCATTTCATTTTGTTCTGCCTGGGGCGCAAGCACCGGCGTCCGGGCGCAATCCATACATAGGGCAGGAGCATCCGATGAGCGCGACGATTTTCCCCACTGGCGTTACTATCTACAATCCCGAAAAATGCTGGAGCGGTTATACCATCTTTCAGGCCGCCGAACGCGGCGCCCTCCTTATCGACATGAACGGCAATGAAGTCCGCATGTGGGAAGGCTTGCAGGGCTTTCCGAACAAAATGCTGCCCGGCGGTTACGTGATGGGGAGCCTTGGTGAACGCAATCCCAAGTATGGCCTTCAGGACCAGACCGACCTTGTGCAGGTGGACTGGGACGGCAATATCGTGTGGAAGTTCGACAAAGCTGAATACATCGAAGATCCGGGCGAGGAACCCCAATGGATGGCCCGCCAGCACCATGACTACCAGCGCGAAGGCAACACCGTGGGCTACTATGTGCCCGGTTCCGATCCCAAAACCAACAGCGGCAACACGCTGATCCTCGCGCACAAGAACGTCCACGTGCCCGCCATTTCCGACAAGATGCTGCTTGACGACGTGATCTACGAAGTGGATTGGGACGGCGACATCGTGTGGGAATGGAAGGTATCGGATCATTTTGAGGAGCTGGGCTTCGACGCCATCGCCCGCAACCTCATGTACCGCGACCCCAACTATTACACCGGGTTCGGGAACAGCCACATCGCGGGCGACTGGGTGCACACCAACTCCATGTCCGTGCTCGGCCCGAACAAATGGTACGACGCTGGCGACAAGCGCTTCCACCCCGACAATATCATCATCGACTGCCGCGACGCCAACATCATCCTGATCATCGAAAAGGCCACCGGCAACATCGTATGGAAGATCGGCCCGTATTTCGATCAGACCCCCGAACTGCGCAAGCTCGGCTGGATCATCGGCCAGCACCACGCCCACATGATCCCGCGCGGCCTGCCCGGCGAAGGCAACATCCTTATTTACGACAACGGCGGCTGGGCCGGCTATTACGCCCCGAACCCGGGTTCCCCCACCGGCATCCGCGGCGCCTTGCGCGACTACTCCCGCGTGCTGGAAATCGATCCCGTCACGCTGGAAATCGTGTGGCAGATGACGCCGAAAGAAGCCGGATACCTGATGCCGCTTGACGCCAACCGTTTCTATAGCCCGTTCATCAGCGGTATGCAGCGGCTGCCCAACGGCAACACCATGATCACCGAAGGTTCCCACGGCCGCATCTTCGAGGTGACCCCCGAACACAAGCTGGTGTGGGAATACGTGTGCCCCTACTGGGGGACGGCCCTGCCCATGAACATGGTGTACCGTTCCTACCGTTTGCCCTACGAATGGGTGCCGCAGCTTGAAAAGCCCGCCGAATCGCCCATCGAACGCCTCGACGTATCCACGTTCCGCGTGCCCGGCGCCGCCGCCCCGGGCGTGAAGAGCGCCGTAAAGATCAAGGAAGCCAAGGGGTACTTCGGCCTGTCCGCCATGTGCGTGGCTGCCGACATCGAAGAATAAGCGCATTACTAAGGATGGTTGAGGGCGGTTCTGGTTGAGAAAGGCATTTTTCCAATCCGGGCCGCCTTTTTGGTACGCCCCCGTCTTCGGCGGGGGGATCTTTCCGTCCGTTTGGGGGACGGAGCCCTGCTATTTGAGGAAGCGAGGGAAACGCATGAAGAGGCTGTGCTCACTTTGTTTGACGTTGGGGATGCTCTGTGGGGCGACGGCGACCGCCGGAGCCGTCGAGATCAAGGCCAAAGGCACATGGGAGATTTTGTCCGAATGGAGCAACGTCGCTCCGCTGAACGGGCCGAATGATCGGTTCGCCACCTTGCAGCGCCTGCGTACGCAGGTGGAAATCATTTCTTCGAATGCCCTCAAGGGCGTCGTGTTCTTTGAAATCGGGGACACCAACTGGGGCAAGGCTTCCGAGGGCGGCGCGCTGGGGACTGACGCCAAGAATATCGAAGTCCGCTATTCGTACGTCGACTGGCAGGTTCCGAACACGGATCTGCGCGTCCGCATGGGCCTCCAGCCGATCATCCTCCCCGGATTCGTGGCGTCGGGATTCAGCCCGGTATTCGGTCATGACGTGGCCGGCATCATGTTGTCGCAGAAGTGGTCCGACGAGGTCGGGACGACTTTCTTCTGGGCCCGGCCTTTCAACGGCAACTTCGGCGGCTGGAACGGCAACGGCTCGCAGGCCAACGGGACGCCGCGGGATACCCCCGGCGACGCCATGGACCTGCTCAGCCTGATCGTGCCCATCAAAACGGACGTGATGAAGGTTTCGCCTTGGGGCATGTTCGGCTTTATGGGCACCAAGAGCCTCATGGGGAACATCAAGGGCGGCGATCCGGCGACATGGGCTCCCCGGGCCGGCCTGTATCCCATTCTTGGCAGCGGCTACATGTTTGAGACGTTCCCCTTCCGCCGGAATACGGAAACCCACGAAAACGCGTGGTGGCTCGGCATCACCGCCGAAACGAATTCTTTTTCGCCGCTCACCGTCGCCGGGGATTTCGCCTATGGCAGTGTGAAGATGGGGGAAATCCCGGGGTATGAGGGCTTTGCCGACGGCCCCGGCACGTTCAAGCTGGATCGTGCGGGCTGGTATGCCGCCGTACGCGCGGATTACGCCCTTGATTGGGCCACTCCCGGTATCATCGCGTGGTACGGCAGCGGCGACGACGGCAATCCGTACAACGGTTCCGAGCGCCTGCCTCAGTACAACACGCCGTGGGCGGTGAGCGCGCTCGGCTTCGGCGGCGGCTGGACCGATATCGCCACATGGAAGGTGCTCGGGCACAACCCCGGCGGCCTTTGGGGCGTGGTCCTGCATCTCAAGGACATCTCGCTCATGGAAGATCTGAAGCACACCCTGCGCGCCGGATACTACCACGGCACCAACAACTCCGCGATGCCCAAGGCCGCGAACATGGCCTCGTATCCTTCCCGCATCGATGGCCCGTTCGCCTATCTCACCACGTCCGACGACGCGTGGGAATTGAACGCGGACACCCGCTACAAGATTTATGAAAATCTGGAACTCGCCGTCGAGGCCGCGTATGTGCGCCTCAACCTGGATGAGGGAACGTGGGGAAAGAAGATCGTCAATGAAGTGGATAAGGATTCCTATCGCGTGAGCATTGGGCTGAAGTATTCGTTCTAGTGTGTCCCGTTTATGGGGAAAAGGCCGGTGGGAGACTGCCGGCCTTTTTTGTTGGGGCATCGGATTCGATAAAGGGCAATGCGCTAAGGCTGGTTGCCGAGGCACTCCGAACAGAAAGCGTGCCCCTGCGATACGGCGATGCGCCTGACCAACTCCTCGGCCAGCATATGTGACGGCAACCGCCTGAGCGCTTCTTCATCGGCTTTGCGTGTCGTCACTTCAACATCGGTTTCGTAGCGGCTTGGCTCGGGCCGCAGCGTCATAAGGCATGGCCCCTTGCCCGTGAGTATCCACTCCGGATGCACATTTTTTACGCGCATCAAAATGACCAGCCAGCTGGAGGGCATCTTCCCGCGCCGGACGGCAGCGGAAACCGCCGACTGCGGGACGCCGAAAAAGTCGGCCAGATCGGTAGCCGTATGCTTACGGATAACGAGTTTAAGCCGTTCCATTTGAGCGTCGAAAATTTGGTTTTCCATTCGAGCCTCTCGATGGCCGTGTTATGGGTGCGACCTACTATTGATAGTCAAAAGAACTACAATAGTAGGTCGATTTCGTAAAGGGGCATTGTATCTGGGAGGAATGAAAAAGAAATATGATGAGGACAAGCTGGCTAAGACGTTTATGCCCGCAGTGATCCGGCGCTACCGTGATGCGGCGGGGCTCTCTCAGCAGGAACTTGCAGATCGGGTTGGCATTTCTAAAAGCTACATATCCTCTTTGGAGCTTGGTTATCGAGCGCCGAGTTTGAATCTGCTTGTGAAGATTGCTCAGACATTGGAGGTGAAAGCGGGCAAAATGGTCGATGAAATGGTGGAAGATGCCGAAAGGGTTCTTTGACGTTTCGCCGGTGGTTTCATGACGGCTTGGGCTATAACGGCATGAGGCCCGGCCCGGTGTCCGTGAGTATCTATTCCGTGATTACATTAGGGAGGAAGACATGCCGGGATACAGCAAGGAAGACGGTAATATTTTGAAGCAGTTTGGTGCGGCGGTGAAGGCGGGAAGGGATGGACTGGGCATCTCTCAAGAGACGTTGGCGGAAAAGGCAGGTCTACATAGAACGTATGTTGGAGGAGTGGAACAAGGACGCAGAAATGTAAGCCTGTTGAATATCGTAAAGCTCTCTCAAGCTCTTGGTGTGGAGGCAGCAAGTGTTTTTGAACACATGAAAACAATAAAAATATTAAATAACAGTATGTTACATCGTGTAATGTGAATGCGGAATAGATTTCATACGGCAATGGACAACGATAAAACAAAAGTCATCATGGGACTGATTGTAGCGTCGCTTCGCGAAGGGCTTGGCATGAGCCGCTATGCTTTGGCTCAAGAGGCGGGCGTTGACTATTCGTGGCTGCGGCGTTTCGAACAGGGAAAGTCCGGGATCCGGGTGGAAACCCTTATTGGGCTTGCAAAGGGATTGGGGATTCCAGCGGGAACATTGTCGGCGCGATGGAGAAAGCGTTGGAAAATCCCGATACGTGGCTTGAGGAGCACGAGTGGAAAAGGATCTGAGGGGGCGTGAAGAGCGGCGTTGGAGATACGCTGGCAAAGGCGTTTTTTGGGGGGATACAATGAGAAAAGGGAACCTACTTTCGTAGGTTCCCTTGGGGTAATTCTCTTTTATGTGCTGGTCGGGATGAAAGGATTTGAACCTTCGACCCCTTGAACCCCATTCAAGTGCGCTCCCAGACTGCGCTACATCCCGGCACGCAGATGGAGATACCTTTCTCATGCCCCGCTGTCAACAAATTTTCGCGGGAAAAACGATCTTTTTTGTACGCAGTGATGTTTTGGCATTCATTTCGGCAACCTGGGATTGTCCCGCAGTATCGCCTCTGTTCCTACAGGTGGGCGTCGTACCAGTCACCCGCAAGGCGCAAGCCCTGACGGACATCGTATTCGGGCTCATAGCCCAGCAGTGTGCGCGCACGGGTGATGTCCGCCAGAGAATGGCGTACGTCTCCCGCCCGGAAATCACGGTAGGCCGGTTTGGCTTCCGCCGCTTCGGGCTTGTGGCGGACGACCTCGTCACGGATAAGCCCGAAAAGCTCGTTGAGCGTGGTCCGCTGGCCGAAGGCCACATTGTAGACGAGGTCCCGGGCGTCTTCCGCAGCATAGGATGCCAGCAGGTTCGCCTGCACCACATTGTCGATATAGCAGAAATCACGGGACGTTTCGCCGTCCCCGTTGACGTATACGGTATCCCCCTTCGTCAGGGCGGCGAACCATTGAGGTATTACCGCCGCATACGCGCCGTACGGGTCCTGACGCTGGCCGAACACGTTGAAGTAGCGCAGGCCGATGGTCTTGAAGCCATAGCTGCGCGCGAAAACCTCGGCGTAGAGCTCGTTCACGTACTTGGTCACGGCGTAGGGCGAGAGGGGCTTGCCGATGCGGTCTTCCTGTTTGGGCAGGTTGGGCTCGTCGCCGTAGGTGGAGCTCGAAGCCGCATAGACGAAACTCTTCACCCCGCAATCGCGGGCCGCGACGAGCATGTTGAGGAACCCGTCAATGTTGCAGCCGTTGGTCATGATCGGGTTTTCGATGGAGCGGGGCACAGAGCCGAGCGCCGCTTCGTGCAGGACGTGCTCGACGCCCTGGCAGGCCTGAAGGCAGGTTTCGACGTCGCGGATGTCTCCTTCTATGAAACGGAACCGCTCCCATTGCTCCGGGGTGACCAGTTCTCGTACCATGTCCAGATTGTGCTGATACCCGGTGAGGAAGTTGTCGAGGCCCACGACGCGCTGCCCGTGTGACAGCAACGTCTGCAACAGGTTGGAACCTATGAAGCCCGCCACGCCGGTGACGAGCCATGTGCTCGGTTCTTGTTCGATCCGCTGAAGAAGTTCGGTGTAGTTGGACATCAATGGCTCCAAAGAAAAGGGTTCGGGGCATGACTCCCCTGAAGCCGGAAGTGTAGCCGCGCCGCCCTCCACTGTAAAGTATGGTCCTCCGCCGGTATTTTGTCTTTCAGGGCACTCCGTGATAGGCTTCTTACGTTCATGGTTTCTTTTGAGAGGTTTCATTTCCTTTTTGCCCACTCTATGAGGACGGCTGTGAGTACGTATCAAACTTTTTCCACTGACGAGAAACCGCTTTCCATCTTGGATGTACGGGATGCCAAAAACCGGCGGAAGCTGGCTATGGTCACCGCGTACGATACGCCGTCGGCCCGTATTGTGGATCGGGCCGGGGTCGATATGGTGCTGGTGGGCGATTCCCTCGGTATGGTCATGCTCGGGCGCAAAGACACCCTGTCGGTCACCTTGGATGAAATGATCCATCATTGCCGCGCGGTTGTGCAGGGAATACATCACGCCCTCGTCGTTGCGGACATGCCGTTTATGACGTATGAACCCGGGCCTGATACAGCGCTTTCCAACGCGGCGCGCCTTGTCCGGGAAAGCGGCGTCAGGGCCGTTAAGCTCGAAGGCGCTTTCCTGCCTCAGATCCGCGCGCTGGTGGGCGCGGGCATACCCGTCATGGGGCACATCGGCCTGACGCCTCAGCGGTCCGCGCAGCTTGGCGGCTTCAAGGTGCAGGGCAAGCGCGCCGAAGCAGCACGGCAGTTGCTTGATGAGGCGGCGGCGCTCGAAGACGCCGGGGGTTTCGCCATTGTGCTTGAGGCCATTCCCGCACCTCTCGCGGCGGCGATTACGGCCCGGGTTTCCGTTCCCACCATCGGCATA
>OGXY01002134.1_pt1 | contig 12033 bp, 10 predicted proteins | sample 1576411 | NCBI WGS metagenome assembly OGXY01 (sample SAMEA3541498, study PRJEB24748) | human gut metagenome | biome: human gut; feature: human-associated habitat; material: faeces | place: China | collected 2012 | reverse complement strand
GAACCCGCGACTTCAACCTTGGCAAGGTTGCACTCTACCACTGAGTTACTCCCGCTCAACGAAGAGAAGGTTTACCGTCGAACCCCGCTTCTGTCAAGCGTTGTTTCTCAAAAAACACATATTTCTTTTCCATCTTTTCCGTATGCCGCTTAACATGTCGAGGATGTTATTCCTTTGCCGGGAACGCTCAGGAGGGGGCCTTTTTCCGCATCCGGCATCAGAAGCGGGGGAGCGGGCGGCCGTCCGTTGCAATGCCCGTCTTGGAGGCGGCAGATCAGGCTTCCGTGGGTAATCATTGAGGAGGAGAGGGCCGCGCCGTATTTTAAAGGGAAAAAAGGATTGCCACATGCAACAGATACGTACCGTTTCCATAGGCGAGGTGCAAGCGTTCCTCCAAAACCATCCGGGAGGTTTCCTCATCGATGTGCTGCCCCCCGAATTCCACGTCCAGCAACATATTCCCGGCTCATCCGGCGTCTGCGTCTTCGAAACGGCTTTTCAGGAGAAGATGCGGGCTCTGGTGCCGGATATGGCCGCGCCGCTCTTGGTATACGGAGCTGGAGGCTCTTTGGATAGTGCCGTTGCCGCTGAAAAATTGCAGCGCGAAGGCTATACGGATATCAGCCTGTTTGCCGGAGGGCTTGAGGCCTGGAGGAAAGCCGGGCTTCCGCTCGAAGGCGGGGGAGTGGATTTCCCCGTGCGGGATGAGTCCCCTCTGCCGATGTTTAAGGAGTACATGCTGATCCCCGAAAAAAGCTTTATCCAGTGGGCGTGCCATAACACTGTCCACAGCCATGACGGGACGCTTTCCGTGAGCGGCGGGGAACTCCGCTTCCCGCACGGCCCGCAAGGGGAGGGGAACGGGTTCTTGACGATGGACATGAACGGCATCGCCTGCCGGGATCTCGCACAGGACGAGATGTTGCCCGTCCTGATTGCCCATTTGAAATCCATCGATTTTTTCGACGTCATGGCCTACCCCACGGCACAACTGGATATCCTGTCGCTGATGCCCCTCACGGGGGCCACGGTGACGGGGCGTACGCACCGCTTGCAGGGGCAGCTCAGCGTGCTGCGGACTGAGCGGGCCATCGAATGCGATGCGGAGCTGCGGAACCTGCCGGATGGGGAGCTCAGCATGTTCTGCCAGTTGGTCTGGGACAGGACGCTCTGGGGCGTGCGCTATGGTTCGGCGCGTTTTTATCGTTTTCTGGGAATGCACAGCGTCGACGACAACATCAGTCTCAGCGCGATGCTGTTTTTCCGTTCCCAGAGGCCATAAGCTCAGATCTGCGCAATGAAAACAGGAACAGGATCGTCACACGGCGATCCTGTTCCTGTTTTCAGCGGCCCGGATGATACTGGCCGTCGTCAAAGCCGCGGCGCTTCAATTCTTCGGGGCGGTACTGCCCGTCATCATGGCGGGGCTGGGGATGGCGGTTATACTGGTGGTCTTTCCGCCGCTCACGTTCCAGCCGATCCTTATCGTGCTTTCTTCCCGGATGATCGCGATCCCGGTCGTTCCACTTGCTGTCCTTGCGATCCCTGTTGTCCCAATGCTGGCCGTTGCGACGGGCCTGTTCCCTCTCCGTGCGGCGCTGCTCGCGGATCATGCGTTCCTGTTCCTGGCGCATTTTCCCTTGTTGGTAGCGATCCTCGGCGCGGTGCATCCTTTCGCGCCGCTCAAGCTGGCGCTGTTGCCGCATCTGTTCCCGGTGGTCGTCCCTGTCGGCCACAAGAGGGTTCTCCGATCCGGCGGAGTGGGCCGGGACGGAAACGTCCGCCGTGTACGGCAGAAAATGACGGGGGTGGATGCATAGGCGTTGCTCAGGGCCAGGCAGGCCAGCAGCGTTCCGGCACAAAGGCATGTAATGTGTTTCATGGTTTTTTTTCCTCAAACCTCTCATCAGTGCTGTGAGAAAGGCCGTTCTTCCGGGCTGTGCGCAACGCGCAACCGGAAGGCGCTCCTTCCCCGGCAGGGTGGAATGCGCGTCTTCTATACGCCTCTTTCCCGGCGTTGCAAGCGTACGGAAAGTTTCTGTGAATACAAATGATTAAGCTGGATAGGGAGAAGAAAGGGGAAGGCGGGGAGGGGAAATCCGCAGCGAGGCGGGAGGAGGGGAAAACGCAAGGCTGACAGGAAAGAACGGAAACGGATTCCGGCCTTTTCTGTCAGCCCTTGTTCCTCTACTTATAGGAAGGAAGAGGCGTCTTGATGAGTTTCAGGAACTTGTCGGTGACATAGGAGCTGTTTTCAACCTTTTTCAGCTCGTCCTGCGAGATCCTGCCGATGGCCGCAAAGAACTGGGCCAGATCGCCCTGCCAGCTCTGGGCCTGGCTGGGGCCTTCGGAGGCGTCGAACATCTGGAGCTGTTCTTCCAGGTTGAACACCGGATGGTTCTTAAGATCCATCTCAGCGAGATCCTTGCTGTAGTCGGTACCGGCCCAGTCAACGTAGAAACGCAGGTATTCCGGCAGCAGCTTGTCCATCGGTTCATTCTTCATCATGTCGATGGCGCGCATGTAGATGCTCAGGAACTTCGCGGTGACTTCGGGGTTCTTGTCGGCGAATTCGCGGTCGGCGACGATGACGATGGGAAGGCCGCGATAGCAGTCATGCGGCGTGCTGGCCACTTTCCAGCCGCGCTTTTCGCCCACGTAGGTGAGGGGCGCCCACAGGGTCACGATGTCGCCGATGCCGTATTCGAATGCGGCGAGCGCGGACGCCTGGTCCATATTCTTGATGGTCACGTCCTTTTCGGTCAGGCCGAGGGCCTTGAGCCACGAGCTCAGGGCGAAGTGGGCCGAGGAAACGGTCGTGCAGAGGACGGTTTTGCCCTTCACGCTTTCGGGGGTGCCGTATACGTTCGGGTAGCTCTTGTTATAGCCCTTGGTCTGCATGATCGGGCTGTCCGGGCGGACCATGACGGCGTTGACCATCGCCTCGTCGTTGCAGTTGGCAATGACGTAGGTGTCGTGGCGCAAGGCGCCCATGAGGGCGGGAATCGCTCCCATGCCGCCGAAGACCCATGTCTTGGCGGGCAGGGTGCTGAGGGCGTCCATGCCGGAGCTGAAGTAGAGCAGCTCGACATCAAGGCCCACTTCCTTGTCCCATCCCTTCTGCTTGGCATACCAGATGGGGAAGGTTTCCTGAGCGCCCATCCACGCGGTGGGGACTTTCTGGAGTTCGGCGGCGCCTGCCGTGCCCACATAGGCCACGCAGAGGACGGCAGCGCAGAGGCCGCGAAGCCATTTTTTGACGTTCATATGCACTATTCTCCTGTACTTTGGGAAGAGGGGGAGGCAGAAAGCGGGGTAGAAAGCTCTGGAGAGTCTTCTACCCCGCAACATTAAGCTACAGATTTCTCAACTTACTTGTAGCTTGGGATGGGGGTCTTGACGAGCTTCAGGTACTTGTCGGTAGCGTAAGCGCCGTTTTCGACCTTCTTGAGTTCGTCCTTGTTGATGCTGCCCACGCTGGCGAAGAACTTCGCGATGTCGCTCTGCCACTTCTGAGCGGTGCTCATGCCCTTGGAAGTATCAAACAGGGCGAGCTGTTCTTCCAGGTTGTAGACGGGGTGCGTCTTGAGGTCGGTGAGGGACAGTTCGGGGGAATAGTTCTTGCCGGCCCATTCCAGGAAGAAGCGCTGGTATTCGGGAACGAGGGATTCCAGGGGTTCCTTCTGCAGCATGTTGACGGCGCGCAGGTAGATGCTGAGGAATTTCGCGGTGATTTCAGGGTTCTTTTCGGCATACGCGGTGTCGGCGATCAGGACGATCGGGTTACCGACCTTACACATATGCAGGTCGCCGGCGATCTTCCAGCCCTTTTCCTGGCCGGCGTACATATGGGGAGCCCACAGGGCCACGCCGTCGCCGATGCCGTTGTCAAACGCGGCCAGAGCCTGGGCCTGGTCCATATTCTTGATGGTGATGTCCTTGTCCGTCAAGCCCAGGACCTTGAGCCAGGAGCTCAGGCCGTAGTGGGCGGAGGAAACGGTCGTGGTCAGGAAGGTCTTGCCCTTCACGGTGTCGGGGCTGCCGAGCACTTCGGGGAAATCCTTGTTGTAGCCCTTTACCTTGGCGATTGGGCTGTCGGGACGGACGAGCACGGAGTTGGTCATGGATTCGTCGTTGCCGATGGCGATGACGGAAGTGCCATAGCGCAGGTTGCCCATCATGGCCGGGACGCCGCCCATGCCAGCGAAAACCCAGGAACCGGACGGAAGGGCGTTCAGAATATCCATGCCGGAGCCAAAGTACTGGATGTCGATGTCGAGACCAGCTTCTTTGTCCCAGCCCTTTTCTTTCGCATACCAGATCAGGAAGGTTTCGTGTTCGTCCATCCAAGCGGTGGGTACTTTGGTGAGCTTTTCAGCGAAAGCCATACCAGCGAGCGAAACGCAAAATGCGGCAGCGAGAAAAGCACTGATGAGTTTCTTGAAACGCATACCTGTTCCTCCAAGTTGAAATGTACTGAGGAAAATCCCTCTACCCTTATCATAATACATGTCGGGGCATGCACGATGATCGTATTCCGGACGTCAGCGTGACGTCCCTGCGGCGGCCTTTTCGGCATCTTCAACCGTCGCCTTGCGGACGGCCTGAACATGCCGGGTGCGGATGCGGAAAGCGCAGAACTGCAGCCCGCAGCCGATCCCCGCCAACCCTACCGCAAGCGCCGTTCCCAGATGGAAATACAAGGCTGCCGCGGCGAGGATGCACAATGCGAAACTGGCGAGCCTGAGGTACAGGAGCTTCCTGTATACCTCCCCGGTGCGTTCCCAGGGAGCGTCGTCGCATTGGCGTTGCGCATCGTTGTTTTTTGGCTGGGCCTTGCCCGAACAGCGCCGGACAAAGCCCTGTACCGACCACCAGACCAGCCCCGCGCACAGGGATCCGATGATGAGGCTGACGGTGGTCGTTTCCATATTACAGTACCAGGGCCGTGTTGTCGGTGATGATGGAGCGGAGCTTCAACAGCTCCATGCTGGTGTGCTCGCGGGGGCGGGGAAGATCGATCATGTATTCGGTCTTGATGCTCCCGGGGAGCTTGCCTTCCATCAGGATGATGCGGTCGCCGAGGAACAGGGCCTCGTCGATGTTGTTGGTGACGAAGATAACGGTGCGCTTTTCCTGTTCCCAGATGCGCGCGGTTTCCTTCTGCATGAACATACGGGTCTGGGCGTCCAACTGTCCGAAGGGCTCGTCAAGGAGCATGATGTTCGGGGAGTTCGCATAGGCGCGGGCGATGCCCACGCGCTGCTTCATGCCGCCGGACAACTGGTGCGGGTAGTGCTTCTCAAAGCCGGTCAGCCCCACCATGTCGATGTAGTGCTGCGCAATCTCATGCCGCTCGTTGGCGGGGATATTGCGGAGCTTGAGACCTAGTTCCACATTATCACGAACGTTCTTCCATGCAAAGAGCATGTAGCCCTGGAAGACGATGCCGCGGTCGGGGCCGGGGCCGGTGATGGGCTGGCCGTCAAGCGTCACGAATCCGGTGTCGGGCGTTTCCAGCCCGGCGAAGATCTTCAACAGCGTGGACTTGCCGCACTGACCGGGGCCGAGGATGACCAGAAACTCGTTTTCATACACATCAAGAGTGACGTCGCGGATGACGGGGACTTCCTGATTGCCCTTCTGGATGAAGGTCTTGCTGACGTTTTCACAGCGGAGTTTGAGTTTCGGTTCGCAGTTGCAGGTGGTCATATGCTTTCCTTTCTCAGCTGTGCTTAGAGGTTTTCAATGGTGCGCTTCCAAGGGCAGAGCTTGCCTTCAAAGAGCGTGACCAACAGTGAGGTTCCGTAAGCCGCTGCCGCGATGAGGACCATGCCGCCGAGCACGAGGGTGGGCTGGTGGGTGTCCATGCCGCGCTTGATGAGGAAGCCCATGCCGTCGCGGGAGTTCATCAGTTCGGCGGCCAGAACGCAGGTCCAAGCGGAGCTGAGGGAGATCTGGAGGCCGGCGAAGACTGCGGGGAACGACGCGGGGAAGCATACGTGGAAGATTTCATCCCGGCGCTTGCCGCCGAGGACGCGGATAACGTCATACAGGTCGGGGTCAACGAGGCGCACGCCGTTGTATGCATTGAGCAGACAGGGGACGAACGTACCGATGATGATGATGAACACCTTGGACATTTCGCCGATGCCGAACCACAGGATGGCGATGGACACCCAGGCGATGGGCGGCATGGGCTTGAACAGGTCGAACAGAGGCTTCACAATCGCGTTGACGTACTTGTTCAGGGCCATGAACAGGCCGAGGGGCACGGCGACGACGCTGGCGGCGATGAAGCCGATGAGCACGCGCTGGGTGCTGGCCCAGATGTGGCCGATAAGGTTCGTTCCGGCGAACTTCATGTACGTCAGGCGGTACAGCTGATCCACCACTTCCAGTGGGCGGGCCAGGGAGTCGCGGAAGATCTTCTCTTTCGCCACGTAGTCCCACAAGGCGAGGAACAGGACGATGGAAACCACGTTGAGGAAGTACTTGTTGGTAATGAACTTGTAAAAGCTGAACGGTTCGCGGTTTTTGGAGTGGTCGACGGTTTCGTTGGCGATAGAACTGGTCATGCCGCTTACCTCCTGATGCCAGCCAGCAGTTTCTTTTCAATCTGGTCGATGATGAAGCCGATGACTGCACCAGACAGACCCACACAAATCATGCCGAGGACGATGATGTCGGGACGGCCGAGGCGGCCACCCATAGTGATGAGGAAGCCAAGGCCGGAGTCGGCGGCCAGCAGTTCCGCGGCCACGAGGTTGGTCCAGCAGTAAGCCAAGGCAAGCTGCAGGGCGCCGAACACCATGGGAAGGGCGGACGGGATGCAGAGCTGCGTGAAAATCTGCCAGTTGTTGGCGCCATATGTGCGGGCCATCTGGATAAGGGTCGGGTTGGTCATGCGCACGCCGACGTAGGAGTTGATGACGCAGGGCACGATACCCGCGATCCAGATGATGAATACCTTACCGGCGAGGCCGATGCCGAACCAGAAAACGGTAAGCGGAATCCACGCGATGGGGGGGATGGGACGGATAAGTTCGAAGATCGGGCGGAACAGACCTTCAACCACGTTGAACCAGCCCATGGCCAAACCGAGCGGGATACCCACGACGAGCGAGAGCACATACCCGATGAAGGCTTCCTGAATGGACGTCCACGCGTGCGTCGCCATGATGGCGCCGTCGGGGTTGGGGTTGCTGAGTTTGTCGATGAACGCGGCGAACACCTGGGAGGGCGATGCCAGCAACGTATTTGGAATGATTCCCGAGCGCACCACGCCTTCCCAGAAGGCGAAAAAGATGATGATGCTTACGTAGGGAAGGATGGTCAGAAGCAATGGCTGTTTGACGCTTACTTCTTTGTAGGCCATGAGTCACATCCTCGTGTCTGTGCTGCGTTAGAGAGGCGAGCCTCGTCTAACCTGGGTTACCACCAACGGATCAGTTCGGTGACTTGCTTGCGCAGCTCCACGAACTTGGGATCGATCAGGTTGCGGGGGCGGGGGAGATCCACGGGGATTTCCGCCTTGATCTTGGTGGGCTTGTTGGTCAGCACCAGGATACGTTCAGCAACGTAAACCGCCTCTTCGATGTTGTGCGTCACGAACAGAACGGTACTGTTGAGCTTTTTCCAGATATTGACCAGCTCGTCCTCAAGGTAGAAACGCAGCTTGACGTCGAGCTGTCCATACGGTTCGTCCATCAGCAGCAGATCGGGATTCACGGCGAACGCCCTCGAAACGGCGATACGCTGCATCATACTGGCTGAAACCTGGTTGGGGTACAGGTCGGCGCAGGAGGACAGGCCGACGAGATCCATGATTTGGGTCGCGCGCGCTTCACGTTCTTCTTTGCCGACGCCCTTGACTTCCATGCCGTAAGCCACGTTTTCGCGGACGGTACGCCAAGGCAGACAGGTCGGTTCCTGAAACACATACGAGATGTTGTGCTTCTTGGGGTTCGCTTCTTCCCCGTCGATGAGGATCTCGCCTTCGGTGGCGGGCATCAGCTTGGACAGGGTGTTCAAGAAGGTGGTTTTGCCGCAGCCCGTGGGGCCGACGATGGCAAGGAGCTCGCCTTCTTTGATGTTGAAGTTGATCCCATCGAGGACGGTCAGATCCCCAAACCGTTTTGTGAGGTTATTCACCTGAATCTTGATGCGTGATTCTGGGGTGGTGGGCACTGGTGGCTCCTTTGTCTTTTTTCAGGGCGAACACGCTGGTGCCGCCTCCTAGGGAGGAACGCGCTTTGGCCAATTCATGGACCTCGTACGCTGGTCCATACATTGGCTGAAGCGCTGCCTCTGGACCCTGTGTGGAGGCGGACACGTAGGCAAGGGATTGCTCCCTCACAAGTTGTGCTTTCGGCTCCAATCTTGTTCTCTAATGAGCAAAGATGGTGCCAGAGGTAGGGCCCTAGCCTCAAAAAAACGCTTCCTACCTACGTTTCTGGAGTAAAGAAGGCTTTTATTTGAGGGGAATAGGGATGATGCTCAAAAAAGAAAAAAAGAGCAAAAAAGCTCTATTTCCTCAGAGGTTGCGTTGGGGCTTCGGAAAAATAGGATCAAAATGTCCCAAAAAGAGAATGGGGAGGATTTTTTTTGGGACAAAAACATCCCAAATAATAAAACGTTATATTCCAATATGATATATGTACAAATGCTGTGCCGGCAACACTCTCCCCGTCATGGTTGAGAAAAAAATCTCGTATAATAAACCATGATTGAGATAAAAAGAACGAATGGATCTGCCTTTGGAAGCGTTCAGCCCCCAAGAGGGCACGAAAAAATGGGACAGAAATGCGACATTTTTCCTGCGGCCCTCAAACGGAAAAGCGCCTCCCTTTTTACTGGGGGAGGCGCTCGGATCGGGGCGTGGATTGCAGCGTGCGGGCGTTATTCTTTTTCCAGGCCGAAATCTTTCATTTTCCTGAACAGGGTACGCCTGTCCATACCGAGGCTGTCCGCCGTCGGGCCGCGTTTCCAGTTGTTCTTCTTCAAGGCGTTCAGCAGGTAGACCTTCTCGAAACGGGAAAGCGCTTCCGCCAGCGTCAGGGAATCTTCCGGGGCTTCGGAAGCGGCCGCCTGTGCGGTGGTCTCGCCGATGACGGTATCGCCCAGCCGCGCCGTCCCCAGGCTCAGGTATTGGTAGAGCACATTTTGCAGTTCGCGGACATTGCCGGGCCAGTCATAGAGCATGAACGCGTGCAGCATCTCGCTGTCCATGTACTCGAAGCGCTTATTGCTCGGGTAAGCCTTCAGGAAATGCTCCACCAGCAGGGGGATGTCCGCCTTGCGCTCCCGCAGCGGCGGGAGATGGATGGGGATGACGTGGATGCGGTAGTAGAAGTCGCGGCGCATGGCCCCTTCATTGACCCGCTCGAGGAGATCCCGGTTCGTGGCCGCGATGATGCGCACATCCGGGCGGTGGATCTGGGCGCCGCCGACAGGCGTAAAACCCCCGTGCTCGATGGCGCGGAGCAGCTTCACCTGCCCCATGAGGCTGATTTCACCCAGTTCATCGAGGAAAAGCGTGCCCCCGTCGGCCTGATCCAGATACCCTTTCTTGTCGGCCGTCGCACCGGTGAACGCGCCCTTCTTGTAGCCGAACAGCTCGCTTTCAAAGAGGCTTTCCGGGATGGCCCCGCAGTTGACCGCCACAAAGGGCTGCTGATACCGGGAGCTGCCGTCGTGGATGGCCCGGGCCGCCAGTTCCTTGCCTGTCCCCGATTCGCCGTAAACGACCACGTTGTCGTCCACGGCCGCCGCTTTGGCGATGAGATCGAAGACGGCGGTGATCTGCGGCGAATTGCCCACGATGTCGCCTGAACATCGGGCTTTGAGGCGCTCGCGCAGCTCCTTGTTTTCCTGCCGGATCGTGTTGTCCTGCTTCTGCTTTTCGGTCACGTCGTTGATGAAGCCCTCCACAAGGAGGGGGGCCTGTTCCCCCGCGCCTCCGGCATGGACGCCCGCGCCTTGCTCCCAGACCCATTTTTCCTCATTCCATGAGGTGATGATCCGGTAGGTCAGTTCGAACGGCTCTTTCTTCCTGAGCGCGTTTTCCAGCGTTTCCGAAACGTGCGCCCTGTCGTCCGGGTGGACGAGGGCAAGCAGCCCCATGCCGTCCGGCCCCATGAAATGCTCCGGCGTATACCCGGTAAGGCGGGTGACCCCCTGGCTGACAAAGCGGACCTTCCGATCCGGCGAGTGCTCGCCCTGATAGGCGAGGCCGGGAAGGTTGTTCATCAGGGTTTCAAGCTGGCGGCTTTTCTCGTGCAGCTCCATCCCGATGAGCATGTTGTGGCTTTCGAGCTCCTCCCGGAGGCGCTTGTTGGTGATGTGGGTGCGGACGCGGGCCAGCACTTCGTCGGCATGGAAAGGTTTGGTCACATAGTCGACGCCGCCGACTTCGAACCCCCGGTGCTTCTGGCCGGGCGATTCCATCACGGACAGGAAGATCACCGGGATGCCCTCGGTCTCTTTGTCCGCCTTGAGGCGCTGGCAGACTTCGAAGCCGTCCATCTCGGGCATGAGGATGTCCAGCAGGATGAGATCGGGGTGATGGCTGAAGGCCAAATCCAGCGCGCGCTTTCCGTTCTTGGCGATGATGAGGAAATAGTCCTGTTCGAGGGTCTGGACCAGGATGTCCAGATTGACGGGATCGTCATCCACGACCAGAACGACAGGTTTATTGGGCTGCATCGGAAGGCTCCGTACTTGGGGCGCTGCTCGAGAACAGGGAAGGGCGGATCCTTTCCAAAACGGTCAGAGCAGCTTCATAGTCATAATTGTCCACATGCATTTTCAGGGTGTGGAGTAAGGGATATTCGTCCGCATTGCAAATCACCAGCAGGCTGCCCAGGGCAATGCGGATGCGCCCGGGCGCGGCCTGGAGGAGGGCCTCGACCAGATCATTATAATAGGTGCCCAGTTTGGCGATGTCGAGTTTGGGTTTGGAGGCAATGGCCGAGGGGCCGTCCGCGGGTTTCGTTTCCTTGTCGGACGGGCACAGCTTCGCGGCGGCCTCAAGGACCTCGCCGAGGGCCTCTTCCAGTTCGGGCAGCAGTGCGGCGAGCGGCCTGCCCTGGAGCGTGGACAAGGCGGCATTGGGGTAGCCCTTGTCCAGTTGCGATTGCGCTTCCAGTTCCAGCGTGCGCGCCATATCCCGCAAATGCAGCGCTCCCAGATTGGCCGAAGCCCCCTTGAGGGCGTGCGCCCGTTCGCGGAGGGATTCCCAGTCATGGGTGCGGACGGCATGGCGGAAGAGGGCGGCATCCTGCGCGTGGTTTCTGGCGAAACTTTGCAGGATGGAGGGGTACTGCTGCGGCGACAGGCCTGTCTGGATCACGGTCTCGAGCGAGAAGCAGGGGGGCAGAAACGCCCATGATTCCGCATCGGGCACGGAAGGCCGCGCCGGACTTTCGGCCTGCGCTTCCGGAACCCGGTAGTACTCGGGGAGCAGGCTATGGATGGTGTCGAAGAGCAGCGCCTGTTTGAACGGTTTGGAAAGGTACGCGTCCATCCCCGCATCCAGACAGCGCTGCTTGTCGGATTGCATGGCATGGGCCGTGAGCGCGACGACGGGCAGGACATAGCCGCGTTCCCGCATGATCTTGATGGTTTCGTAGCCGTCCATGTCCGGCATCTGGATATCGAGGAACATGAGGTCGAAAGCCTCGCGTTCCAGCAGGGCAAGGGCTTCTATGCCGTTGCCGGCCATCTTGAGCTGGGCGCGGGTTTCTTCGAGCAGTACGGACATGATCTCCTGATTGACGGGGTTGTCCTCGGCTACGAGGATGCGCACGGACGACAGATCCGGCGTGACCGGCGACTGCGCCGGGCGCGGCCCCCTGAAGCCCGCTTTTTTCCGATCAAACAGCTTGCGGAGGGTGGAGCGGACGCAGCGCACGGTGATGGCCGGGATGACCTCGACGGGATAGGGCTTGTCCTTGAATTCGGAGATGGCGAGGCCTTCCCTCGGGCCGCCCACAAGCACAAGCGGGACCGGGGCGGCGCAGCGCAGCTGCA
>OGXY01002130.1_pt1 | contig 12048 bp, 4 predicted proteins | sample 1576411 | NCBI WGS metagenome assembly OGXY01 (sample SAMEA3541498, study PRJEB24748) | human gut metagenome | biome: human gut; feature: human-associated habitat; material: faeces | place: China | collected 2012 | reverse complement strand
CTGGGCAAGCTCCAGGCCATGAGTGATGCCGAGTTTGCCGAGCTGGAATTGTACCCGGATTTTGACCAGTAAACACCATAATCGCAGGGATGGGGTGGCAATATGCTACCCCATCTTTTACCCAAAAACCGAAAGGAGGACAGAACACTATGCCAACCAAAGCTGAACTATATGCACAGATGGCGGACAAGGTGGCAACACAGCTCACGGGGAGCTGGCAGGAATGGGCAGGGTTTCTCACCACTGCTTCCCGCCTTTACAAGTACCCGTTCCATGAGCAGCTGATGATCTACGCCCAGCGACCGGACGCCACCGCCTGTGCAGAGTACGATTTGTGGAATGAAAAGATGGGCCGATATGTAAGGCGCGGTTCCAAGGGAATCGCTCTGGTGGACGATTCCGGGGACAGACCACGCCTGCGCTATGTCTTTGACATTTCCGACACCGGAACCCGTGAACATTCCCGCACTCCCTGGCTGTGGCAGCTGGAGGAGCGCCATCTGGATTCCGTGCAGGCCATGCTGGAGCGCACCTATGATGTTTCCGGTGATGACCTTGCCGGACAGCTCACTGAGGTAGCCGGAAAACTGGCTGAGGAATACTGGACGGAGCATCAGCAGGACTTCTTCTATATCGTTGACGGTTCCTTTTTGGAGGAATATGATGAGTATAACATCGGAGTGCAGTTTAAGGCAGCCGCCACCGTCAGCATCACTTACGCTTTGATGTCCCGCTGCGGACTGGAGCCGGAACGCTACTTCGACCACGAAGATTTCATGGCGATCTTTGATTTCAACACCCCGTCCACCATCGGGGCGCTGGGAACAGCGGTCAGCCAGATCAACCAGCAGGTGCTGCGGCAGATCGGCGTTACCGTCCGAAATGCAGAGCGCGAAGCCAACCAAGAAAGGAGCAAGCAAGATGAACAATCCCATGACCTACATCCAGAACGGAGACTATCAGATTCCCGACCTGAAGCTGAGCCAGCAGCCGGAGAAACCCCTGGGCAAGTACGGCAGGATGAGGAAAACCTACCTGAAGGAACACCGTCCCATCCTCTACAACCAGATGTTGCTGAGCGAGAAGCTGTACCCGCACCTTCTGGAGATCGACGAGACCGCCCAGAACAGACTGGAGCAGATGATGCCCCAGCTGGCGAAGGAAGCGGGAGCCACCGAGGAACTGAAAGCCAGCGATCCCATGAAGTGGGTGGGGCTGATGAACACCTGCAAAGCCCAGGCAGAGGAGATCCTGATGGCGGAGCTTATCAACAGCTGACCCTAAACCTGTTCCTCTCCGAAGCGGAACAGATCCAATCCATAGATGAAGCAGAGAATGTAGCGCATACATCCTCTGCTTTTTCTTTTGCCCAAAATGATATTGACCATGTGCTGCGTTTGGGCGGCAATACAGACCGCCAGAGGGAGCGTGTGGTTGCAGCCTTTGAAAAGCAGAAAACCACCGCTGAGATTGCCGAGATACTGAAAACGCTGTACCACGGCGGCAACGGCCTTGGCAGTGTGAGCGCATGGTATGCCGAGGATGGTATCCATCTTTCCCACGGGAAGTCTGTCCGTTATGACAGGTCTGCCCAGGTCATTTCCTGGGAGAGCGCCGCAGAGCGTATCGGGGAGCTTTTGGAAAGCGGCCAGTTTGCCTCCAATGTGGAGCTTGCAGAAGCGGCAGGCTATGAACGCTCCCTCCTTGCAGAAAAACTTTGGCATCTGTACCACGATTTCAGCGATAAAGCCAGAGATTCCGGGTATCTGTCCTGTCTGTCCGGTATTCAGAGAACCGGGTTCCCGGAAGAAACTGCATGGCTTGCCGAGCAGCTGAGTGACCCGGCTTTCCGCCAAACCCTAAAGGAAGAATACGCTGCCTTCTGGACTGACTATCAGCAGGACCGTGACCTGTTGCGCTTTCATTACCATAGGCCAAGGGAAATCTGGGAGAACCTGAAGGACCTTGACCTGCCCCGCAGGACCTTTTCTTCGGACCTTTCCCAAGTGCCAACCGTCCAGCATTTCATTACCGAGGATGAGATCGACGCCGCCATGACCGGCGGCAGCAGTTTTGCCGGAGGAAAAGGCCGTATCTATGCGTTCTTCATGGAAAACCATACGGATAAGGAAAAAGTGAGATTCCTTAAAGACGAGTATGGCATTGGCGGACGCTCTCATGCCCTGTCCGGCGCAACACACAGCGGCGAAGATCACGATGGGAAAGGACTGCACTATAAAAAGCAGGACTGCCCGGATGTTCACTTGAACTGGGAAAAGGTTGCCAAGCGCATTACCTCACTTGTCCAGAAAGGCCGCTATCTTACCGAACAGGAACAAGCGCAGTATGACAAGATCCAGGCTGAAAAGGATCTGGCAGAAGAAGATGCCATTCAAGCCCAGCAGCCGGAGATAGAGGAAGAAACGCCAAAGCCTACCCTTCGGGAGCAGTTTGAGCAGTATAAGCCTGTGGTGACTGCCGCCATATCTGAGGATGTGGCATATCGAAATGCCTGCGGTCATTCCGACCGTGAAAATGCTGTCATCGAGGGCAATGCCGCTGTGCGCCGTGCGGTTCTTGGCTCTAAGGATATGGAGCTGATCCGCCTTTATTCGGATGTGCCGGAGTTCCGCCAGCGCCTGCACCGGGAAGTGATCGACGAAACCTATCCAAAGCTCCATGAGCTTCTGCGCCCTCTTTCTCAGGAAGATATTGATACTGCCCTTTGTGCATGGAACGGCAATATCGAGAGTAAACACGCTGTTGTCCGCTATATGAAAGACCATGCAAGAGAAAAAGATACCGCCGCATGGCTGGCTCAGGAATACGGCGGCAGTAACAGCAACAGCCTGTTCGTTGTCCGTGCCGGCAGCCCGGAGGAAACGCAGCTGCCCTGGCCGAAGGTACAGCGCAGGCTTGCCCAGCTCATTCAGGAGGACCGGTTCTATACCGAAGAAGAACAGGACCGTTTTGACGACATCGACCCAATCGCCATCCGGGAAGCTCTGGAAGAAAGAGGGATCGTCAACGGACAGGTGGCAGACCCGGAAAAACTGGACAATGCCCCGTTTATCCAACAGGTGATGTCAGATGCCGAGCAGATCGCAGATGCCGAGATAGAGCAGACTTCCGAAGTTTCCATTTCCGATGAGGAATATGACGCAGTTCGTCGCCCAATTTTGCAAAGAACCTCCTATGACCCAGCCGCCCCGGTCTATGCCGTGGGCGATACCGTGTATATCGAGGATGACGCCTATCAGATCACCGAGCTGCGGGAGGACACCGTACAGCTTCTGCCCACCGGGATGGTATATCCCATCTACCGGGCAGAGCGCAAAGAACAGTTCGAGCAGCTGCTTCGGGCAGACCGCCGCAATGCTTACTATACCGAGTTTCTTCCTATTGACCCGGACAAGGCAGATCAGGACTTGCGGGATGTATTGGCTCATGGACTGATGGATGAAGCGGATAAAAAGCAGATTTCCACGCTGCTGCAATCCGGCAGGAGCAACAGCGAGATCGCCTACTGGCTGAGCAGAGCCTATTCCGGTGAGATCGAGACACTGAATCTGGAGACCGGCGATATTGCCGATTACCGTACCACGGCACAGGGCATGGAGCTGGAAGTCCTGGACGCAGAGGAAAAGCGTCTGGCTGTGCTGTATTTCCGCTGGGATGAGGTTGCGCCTTTGCTGCGCGGGATGTATGCCCGTCAGCTGGATGGCTTTGGACAAGAACAGCCCCAACCGTCTGCCGAATCCCCAGCCTTTCATTCCGAGACCGTGGCCGTCTATCCGGGCGATAAGAACCATCTGCCTTATGATGTGGTGGTGGAACGGCTGCATATCGAGGAGCCAGAGCCGCCAGCCCCTGCAACAGAGCCGGAGAAAACCTTTGAGGAAGTGCTGGATGAACACCCGGTTTCCATTCAGGTCAACGGCCAGTGGCAGACCTTCCCCAATGCCAAAGCTGCCGAGGAAGCCTCCTATGAGGAATACAAGGCTAACCTGCGTCGCAATGCAAAAAACTTCCGCATTACCGATGAGCATTTGGGCGAAGGCGGTCCGAAAGCCAAGTTCCAGGCAAATGTCAATGCGATTCGTTTGCTGAAAGAGCTGGAAGCTGCCGGACAGCAGGCAAGCCCCGAACAGCAGGAGGTTCTTTCTCGATATGTGGGCTGGGGCGGTCTCTCTGATGCGTTTGACCCGGAGAAACCGGCATGGGCTTTAGAGTATGCCCAGCTAAAAGAACTGCTGACCCCGGAGGAATATGCCGCCGCCAGAAGCTCTACCCTCAACGCCCATTACACCAGCCCTACGGTCATTCAGGCCATCTATGAAGCGGTGGGCCGTATGGGATTTGAGACCGGAAATATTCTGGAGCCGTCTATGGGTGTGGGCAATTTCTTTGGTATGCTGCCGGAGAAAATGCGAAACAGCCGTCTGTACGGCGTGGAGCTGGACCCTGTTTCCGGGCGCATCGCAAAGCAGCTCTATCCCAAGGCGGACATCACAGTAGGCGGCTTTGAGACCACCGACAGGCGTGACTTCTTTGACCTTGCCATCGGCAATGTGCCTTTCGGTCAGTATCAGGTCAACGACAAAGCCTACAACAAGCTGAATTTCAGTATTCACAACTACTTTTTCGCCAAAGCACTCGACCAGGTGCGTCCCGGCGGCGTGGTGGCTTTTGTAACCTCCCGCTATACCATGGACGCCAAGGATTCCACCGTGCGCCGCTATCTTGCCCAGCGTGCCGAGCTGCTGGGAGCTATCCGTCTGTCCAATGACGCGTTCAAAAAGAATGCCGGTGCCGAGGTGGTATCGGACATCATCTTCCTCCAAAAGCGGGACCGCCCGCTGGACATCGTGCCGGAATGGACCCAGACCGGACAGACGGAGGACGGGTTTGCCATCAACCGGTATTTTATCGACCACCCGGAAATGGTGCTGGGCAGACAGGAGCCGGTAAGCACTGCTCATGGTATGGATTACACCGTGAACCCTATCGAGGGACTGGAGCTTTCCGACCAGCTGCATGATGCTGTGAAGTACATTCATGGCACTTATCAGGAGGCAGAGCTGCCGGAGCTGGGCGAAGGCGAAGCCATTGACACCTCCATTCCTGCCGACCCCAATGTGAAGAACTATTCCTATGCCATTGTAGACGGGCAGGTGTACTACCGGGAAAACAGCCGCATGGTGCGCCCTGACCTCAACGCCACCGCCGAAGCCCGCGTGAAAGGTCTTGTGGGACTGCGTGATTGTGTGCAGGAACTGATCGACCTTCAGATGGATGCAGCGGTTCCAGACAGCACCATTACCCAAAAACAGGCGGAACTGAACCGGCTCTATGACAGCTTTTCTGCCAAATACGGTCTCATCAATGACCGTGCAAACCGTCTGGCCTATGCAGATGATTCTTCCTATTACCTGCTCTGTGCGCTGGAAGTCATCGACGAGGACGGGAAACTGGAACGTAAGGCAGATATGTTCACCAAGCGGACCATCAAGCCCCATCAGGCGGTGGCTGTGGTGGATACGGCAAGTGAAGCACTGGCGGTGTCCATCTCGGAAAAAGCCTGCGTGGATATGGGCTATATGAGCCAGCTTACCGGAAAAACAAAAGAAGAACTGGCCGGAGAACTGCAAGGCGTGATCTTCCGTGTACCGGGACAGCTGGAGCAGGACGGATCGCCCCATTATGTGACTGCTGATGAATACCTTTCCGGCAATGTACGCCGCAAACTGCGTCAGGCGCAGCGGGCGGCACAGCAGGACCCTTCTTTTGCAGTCAATGTGGAAGCTCTTACCGCCGCCCAGCCCAAAGACCTGGATGCGTCGGAGATCGAGGTGCGTCTGGGCGCTACCTGGATTGACAAGGAGTACATCCAGCAGTTTATGTACGAGACCTTCAACACCCCGTTTTATCTCCAGCGCAGCATTGAGGTCAACTATTCCTCCTTTACTGCTGAATGGCAGATCAAGGGGAAATCTTCTGTATCCTACAACGATGTGGCAGCTTATACCACCTACGGAACCAGCCGCGCCAACGCCTACAAGATTCTGGAGGATTCCTTAAACCTGCGGGATGTCCGTATCTATGACACCATAGAGGACGCAGACGGAAAAGAGCGCCGCGTACTAAACGCCAAGGAGACCACTCTGGCTGCCCAAAAACAGCAGGCTATCCGGGAAGCCTTTAGGGACTGGATCTGGAGAGACCCGGAGCGCCGCCAGACTTTGGTGCGCCAGTACAACGAAGAAATGAACTCTACCCGTCCCCGCGAGTATGATGGCAGCCATATCACTTTTGGCGGCATGAACCCGGCCATTACCCTGCGGGAACACCAGAAAAGTGCCATCGCCCATGTGCTGTATGGCGGAAATACCCTGCTGGCACACGAAGTAGGCGCGGGCAAAACCTTTGAGATGGTGGCCGCTGCGATGGAAGCCAAACGCCTGGGCTTGTGCCAGAAATCTCTCTTTGTGGTTCCCAACCACCTGACTGAGCAGTGGGCATCGGAGTTTCTGCGCCTCTATCCTTCTGCCAACATCTTAGTCACAACCAAAAAGGACTTTGAGACCCATAACCGCAAGAAGTTCTGCGCCCGTATTGCGACCGGTGACTACGACGCCATCATCATGGGACACAGCCAGTTTGAGCGTATCCCCATCAGCCGGGAGCGTCAGGAACGGCTTCTCTATGAGCAGATCGACGAGATCACCGAGGGCATCGCAGAGGTGCAGGCCAGCGGCGGCGAGCGTTTTACCGTCAAGCAGCTGGAGCGTACCAGAAAGTCTCTGGAAGCCAGACTGGAAAAGCTGCAAGCCGAGGGGCGAAAAGACGATGTGGTAACTTTTGAGCAGCTGGGTGTGGACCGTTTGTTTGTGGACGAGGCCCACAACTATAAAAACCTGTTTCTATACACAAAAATGCGGAATGTGGCTGGTCTTTCCACATCGGACGCGCAGAAATCCTCCGATATGTTTGCCAAGTGCCGCTATATGGATGAGATCACCGGAAACCGTGGCGTGATCTTTGCCACCGGCACACCGGTCAGCAACTCCATGACCGAGCTTTACACCATGCAGCGTTATCTTCAATATGAACGCCTGCAAGAGCTGAACATGACCCACTTCGACTGCTGGGCTTCCCGATTTGGGGAGACCGTCACAGCATTGGAGCTGGCACCGGAGGGCTATACTTTAATAGGACGATAAAATTAACTGTCCTAAATTGAAAATACATAAGGAAGGAGGTTAAGAGAATGTCAAGGACTTCAAAGATTACAGCACTTTATGAGAGATTATCAAGAGATGATGACCTGAATGGCGAGAGTAATTCCATTACCAATCAGAAAAAATACCTCGAAGATTATGCCCGTAGAAATGGCTTTGAGAATATCCGCCATTTTACTGACGATGGTTTTTCGGGTGTAAATTTCAATCGCCCAGGCTTTCAGTCTTTGATAAAAGAAGTTGAAGCAGGCAATGTCGGAACATTGATTGTTAAGGATATGAGCCGATTAGGGCGAAACTATCTGCAAGTCGGATTTTATACGGAAATTCTGTTTCCGCAGAAAGATGTCCGTTTTCTTGCAATCAACAACAGCATTGACAGCAACAATGCTTCGGATAATGATTTTGCTCCGTTTTTGAATATTATGAACGAATTTTATGCCAAAGACACGAGCAATAAAATCAAGGCTGTATTTGATGCCCGAATGAAAGACGGAAAGCGTTGTAGCGGTTCAATCCCTTATGGATATAACCGATTGCCGAGCGATAAGCAGACGCTTGTTGTTGACCCTGTGGCTTCTGAGGTGGTAAAGCGTATCTTTCTGCTTGCCAATGAGGGCAAAAGTCCACGAGCCATAGCGGAAATACTGACCGAAGAAAAGGTTTTAATTCCTGCCGCATATGCAAAGGAATATCACCCAGAACAGTACAACGGGATTAAGTTTGCAGACCCTTATATTTGGGGCATATCTGCCATTAGAACGATTTTAAGCAGGCAGGAATATCTTGGACATACTGTTTTGAGAAAGTCGGTCAGCACCAATTTTAAATTGCATAAGAGAAAGACTACCGATGAAGATGAGCAGTATGTGTTTTATAACACCCACGAGCCTATCATATCGCAGGAACTTTGGGACAGCGTTCAGAAGCGAAAGAAACGAGTGAACAGAGCTGCGGCAAGAGGTACACATACCAACCGATTAAGCGGTTATCTGTACTGTGCCGACTGTGGCAGGAGAATGACTTTGCAAACGCATTATAGCAAGAAAGACGGTTCTGTTCAGTATTCTTACCGTTGCGGCGGGTATGCAAGCAGGGTTAATTCCTGTACTTCCCATACGATTAGTGCTGATAATGTTGAAGCCTTGATATTATCGGCAGTTAAACGCTTTTCAAGATTTGTTCTGAATGATGAAAAAGCCTTTGCTTTGGAACTGCAATCCCTTTGGAAAGATAAGCAAGAGGAAAAGCCGAAGCACAATCAATCGGAGTTGAAACGCTGTCAGAAACGCTATGACGAACTCTCTACGCTCATTCGTGGCTTGTATGAAAATCTTATATCGGGATTGCTACCCGAAAGACAATACAAGCAACTGATGAAGCAGTATGACGATGAACAGGCTGAATTGGAAGCGAAAATGGAAACGATGAAAAAGGAACTTTCTGAAGAAAAAGACAGCACTATGGATATTCAGCATTTTATATCGCTGATACGCAAGTACAAAAATCCTACGGAAGTTTCTGATTTGATGTTTACCGAACTCATTGACAAGATTGTGGTGTATGAAGCCGAGGGTGTGGGAAAAGCAAAGACACAAAAGGTTGATATTTACTTCAATTATGTCGGACAGGTCGATATTGCCTACACCGAGGAAGAACTTGCCGAGATAAAAGAGCAGGAAGAACAGGAAGAAAAGAAGCGATTGGAGAAACAGCGTCAGCGTGAAAAAGCCTATCGAGAGAAGCGAAAGGCAAAAAAACTTGCTGAAAACGGTGGCGAAATCGTCAAAACAAAGGTATGTCCTCATTGTGGGAAAGAGTTTACCCCTACAAGCAACCGACAGATTTTCTGTTCAAAGGATTGCTGCTATCAGGCAAGGCAGGATAAGACAAAAGCCGATAGAGAAGCGGAAAAAGGTGATCACTATTATCGTCAGCGTGTATGTGCTGTGTGTGGCAGTACTTACTGGCCTACACACAGTCAGCAGAAATTCTGTTCCGAGGAATGTAAAAAGGTAAATCACAATAAGAAAACCTTGGAGTTTTACTACAAGAAGCAAAAGGAGAAAGAACTATGCAAAGATTTATTACAGACGAAAGAACAGGTATCCGATACGAACTCATCGGAGATTACTATTATCCCTGCCTGACAGTAGAGAAAAGTCCTCCCCTTTCAAAATATGGTCGATTGCGGCAACGATATTTGAGGGAACATAAGCGTGTGCTATATTTTAATCTGCTGACAAGCGGAAAGTTATATGAACACCTTGCCGAAATTGATACTTCGGCTCGTGATATGGCGGAATATCTGATAAAGGAAATGGCAAAGAAGCAGGGTGTAACGGAAGAACTGAAAGCAACGGATATGATGAGATGGATAGGATTGATGAATAACATTCGAACCTGTGCCGATGAGATTGTATTGAATGATATTGTGTATTCCTAACGGATACCAACCGAAGAAGAACTGCTGTCAAACCGATGGCAGTTTTTCTTTTTCGGCAAGTATTCAAGAAGTCATTAAGTCGTGAGTATAATCGAAGTGGTAGAAAAATTCGTAAAGATGTGGTACAATACTTTTGCTTGTGAGCGACAAATCGGAAGTTGCAAAAGAGAATAATGAGAATTACTTAACTGATGAGGAACAGCACAAAATCATAATTAAGGATTATGATATGTTGTTTGAATACAGAGAATAGCAAAAAACGGAGGAAAAATCATGAAAAAACGCACTCTTACTGTACTAGTTGTTGTGTTAGTATGCACATTCTTGACGGCGTGTAGTAAAGAAATAGACACTGTGACGGAATCTGTAAACGAAAAGGAAAGTAATGTAATAAAGAACCCTACAGTTTTAGAAGATACAATAGAAATTGTTTTTCCAGAACAGTTTGAAGGATTGTCTGGGTATGATGAAGAAGCACTAGTTGACTATCTTAAAGAAAACAGTGACGGAAATTATCAGAAAATCGAATGTATTGACGGACAAGTTAATATGGTTGCTACTCAGGAAGAAATTGAGTATTGGAAAGGATATGTTGAAAAACATATAGATGATCAAAAGGCAGTATTAACAGGTATCAATCAGAAGTATGATATGTGTTGTAATGATTCATATAACACTATTAATATGTACTATGATCAAGAGCTTTCATTTAAAAAAGCTTTTTCATGCGTTGGAAAAACAGCTATATATTGTGCCATGTATCAGATATTAGATGGCAATCCTGATTATTCAATTTATCTAAATATTTATAATGTCGATACAGGGAAATTAGTAGTTGGCGGAAATCTAATGAATGAAGAAGTTTCATATACAGATGAGGACTGGGAAAAAACTTTCTAGAGAAAAGAAAAATTTTATGCTTTGCAATAAGATGGATTTCTATTAGAATGACAATCTGGTATGATATATTACTCTGACAGGCTATAACTTCCAGTTTACAGAATCAAGAAAATTCCAGTTTGCCAGTATCTTAGACAGAATATGAACAACGAAAAACATCGTAGCAATACGGTGTTTTTTTGTTACCTAAAACCAACAAATTCATACATAACCACAGGTTAGTACAAATACCTTGTGTGATTTTTTGAAAGGCTTAGAACGGGGATTTTCTCCGATTTTCGCCCCTAAAAGATACACAAAAAGGTTTCAAGTATCTTTCCTGTGGTTTTTTTATTTTCAAACGGAAAGGTGGATTGATATGCCAAGAATGAGCAAGAAACGGAAACAAGAATGGGCATTGTTTCTGAATGACCGTAATCGCATTACCTACAACGAACTTTGCAGAAAATGCAGGAATGACTGTAAGCAGAGTTTCCGCTGTATCGTGGTGCTTTGCCCGAAATATTTATCGAAAAGGAGAACAAATAAAAATGATTGAAAATGAAATGACTGTCAGCGTACCTCTTGAAGTTGTCAAGGCAAGCGAAATCGAGCCGAAAGAAGTGAAATGGCTGTGGTATCCGTATATTCCGTTTGGCAAGGTTACGCTGTTGCAGGGCGATCCGGGCGATGGAAAAAGCAAGCTAATGCTTTCCGTTGCCGCCCTGCTCTCAAAGGGCGAACCTCTGCCCTTTACCGAAACGGAAGAAAACGAGCCTGTGACTATCATCTATCAGACAACGGAAGATGACGCAGACGATACGGTAGTACCTCGCTTTAACTCTGCCGGTGGCAACGGAGAGAACCTTATCTTCATCAGGGAAGATGAAAAGTCTTTATCCTTTGGGGATAACCGTATTCGTGAAGCGATTGAGATGTACCACGCAAAGCTTTTAATTCTTGACCCGATGAGTTCCTATATCGGAGAAATCTGTTCGATGAACAATGCCAACGAAACACGAGCCGAGTTTAATCATCTGATAGCGGTTGCGAAAGATACTGGCTGTGCGATTGTGATTATCGCTCATATGAACAAGATGAAAGACACCAACCCCCTTTACCGTACCAATGGTTCGATTGACATTGCGGGTGCTGCAAGAAGTATTCTTGCAATCACACGCACACCGAACAAGGAAGTACCTGCGGAAAGATATTTGGTGCAGGTAAAATCCAACCTTGCCCCGACAGGCTCTGCCATTCTGTTTGAAGTATCTGAGAAAGGTGTGGACTTCATTTCCGAAATGGAAATGACAGCAGAAGAAGCGTTCCAGTCCCTTGCCCCGAAAATTGGCAGACCCAACGATAAGGAAGTCAAGGCGAAAGCATTTCTGATGGAAATGCTGAAAGACGGAGAAATGCTTTCTTCAGATTGTGAAGAAAAACTTGAAGCCGCAGGGTTCAAGAAATCGACCATCAAAAAGG
>OGXY01002088.1_pt1 | contig 12325 bp, 12 predicted proteins | sample 1576411 | NCBI WGS metagenome assembly OGXY01 (sample SAMEA3541498, study PRJEB24748) | human gut metagenome | biome: human gut; feature: human-associated habitat; material: faeces | place: China | collected 2012 | reverse complement strand
CACGGGAAACCGGCTGAAGGAGCCGGTAAGCGGCAGGCCGGTTCATGTAGCTGTTCAGGAAGTGATCGAAGCCGTATCGCCCAGGGTACGGGGAGTGACTTATATACCCTACCGCAGTGTGGGAGGAGAAGGGTTCCTTCCGGCAGTGACATTAGATGAAATAAAGGTGGAGCAGCAGGGGAACTGCTATACACTTACGAGGCCTTTAGTGGCTGTGGTAAAACAGCCTCTTTCTCCTAAAGGAGAATATGAGGTCCTGATACAGGAGTTTGACGGCGGCGCCGGAAGATAGGGGAATCGCGGCGCCATAAAAACTAGGAGGAAGTAAAATGATTGTTAAAGTATCCATACCCAACCGTTTTCAGTTTAAAACGGCTCCGGGTTTTCGCACGATGCTGATGCAGAAGCAGGGGGAGGTTCATTATATCGGAGGCGCTGATATTCTTCCGCCGCCTCTTGAGACAGAGGAAGAAGGGCGCATGATCGGTCTTTTGGGAAGCTCAGAAGATCATCAGGCCCGATCCTGTCTGATCGAACACAATCTGCGTCTGGTGGTATATATTGCAAAGAAATTTGATAATACCAGCGTAGGAGTGGAGGATCTGATTTCCATTGGCACGATCGGCCTTATAAAGGCGATTAATACCTTTAAGCCGGATAAAAATATAAAGCTGGCTACCTATGCTTCCCGATGTATTGAAAATGAGATCCTTATGTACCTAAGGCGCAACAGCAAGACGCGTCTGGAGGTTTCCATCGACGAGCCGTTAAATGTAGACTGGGATGGAAATGAACTTCTGCTCTCAGATATCCTTGGAACGGATGAAGATGTGATCTGCCAGGGAATTGAGGATGAGGTGGAGAAGGATCTTTTAAATACAGCGATCAGCCATTTAGAGCCCCGAGAACGCAAAATTGTAGAACTGCGTTACGGCCTGGCAGATGAGGACGGCGAAGAAATGACTCAGAAAGAAGTGGCCGATCTTCTCGGCATCTCTCAGTCCTACATATCCAGACTGGAGAAAAAAATCATGAAGAGACTGAAAAAGGAGATTGTCCGTTTCGAGTAGATGACTGGAGAACTGAATGAATATAAAAATACGCCTTAGATTCCGTAAAAAGGGAAACTAAGGCGTATTTTTCACTGTAAAGGCATCTACCGCAGCTGTACCATATTATCCTTGATCTTAAAGGTTCCAAAGCTTCGGATAAAGCTGGAAATCCGGCTGAATCCATACTGTTTTACATCAAAATCCGGGAATTTCTTTTTCAGCTCTTCGTGGATGATGCTCAGATTATCCACATGCCCCCTGTTGTTCTGGATCAGGCGGATGATCTCTTTTTCGATATCAGCCTTGGAGGTGGAGGCGGATTTTTCCTGAACAAAGTAGCCTCCGTGGAGCTTTACCACCTGAAAATCACTGTTATTTAAGCTTTCTAAGAAGGTGGAAAGCTTGGAGTAGCCGTAATTGCGCACATCAAAATCAGAGAAGCGTTTGGTGAGGAAATTTCCTACCCGTGCCAGAATGATAGGCTGATTCTGGCTGTTGTTTTCAATCAGAAGTTTTGTAATGGCTTTTTGGATTTCATCAATACCGGTGATGGTTTTCTGGATCTCATCAATGGAGGGAACCTCGGTTTTGGAAGCTGTAAGGGCATTTGCACGTCCTTTGTTTGTCGGAGCAGTCTCCGCTGCATCTTCCGAAGAAATGATTTCCAGAAGCTTAAAGGTATCGCAGGCGGCCCGGAAGGGCTTTGGGGTTTTCTGCTCCCCGATGCCCATGACAAACATACCGGCCTCTCTGAGCCTCTGGGCCAGCTTGGTAAAGTCCGAATCGCTGGACACCAGGCAGAAGCCGTCTACATTTCCCGAATACAGGATATCCATGGCATCGATGATCATGGCGGAATCGGTGGCATTTTTGCCGGTGGTGTAGCTGTACTGCTGGATGGGATTTACGGACCAGTCCAGGAGCACATTTTTCCACGCCCGTTTTTCATTGTCCGTCCAGTCGCCGTAAATGCGTTTATAGGTGGCGATACCAATATCGGATACCTCATCCAGAATATATTTGATATATTTGGGAGATACGTTGTCTGCGTCGATCAATACTGCAAATCTGCGTTCATTCTGTTCCATATGCTTGTGTTCTGTCGCTTTCCTAGAATTATCCCAAGGGGGACTGTTAAACCTGCAATCAGTGTATCATATTCGGGCAGCAGGCACAAGGGGGACAGAAGTTTCAGCTGCAGTATTTCATAAAATCAGCTGTTCAGATAGCTGCGCATGGATTTTAGGGCGCTTTTTTCAAGCCGCGATACCTGGGCCTGGCTGATATGGATTTCTTTTGCAACCTCGGTCTGGGTTTTTCCTTCAAAAAAGCGCATATCGATGATGCGACGTTCCCGGTTCGGCAGGCGCTTCATGGCTTCTGAAAGGGAAAGATCCTCTACCCAGTTTTCTTCCAGATTTTTTTTATCGCTGATCTGATCCATCACATAGAGCGGATCCCCGCCGTCTGTATATACAGGTTCGTAGAGGCTGACCGGAGTCTGGATGGCATCTAGAGCATAGGTGATATCTTCTCCGGAAATACCGATTTCCTGAGAAATTTCCATCAGAGAAGGCTCCTTGGAGTGGAGGCGGGTGAGCTGTTCTCTGGCATAGAGGGCTTTATACGCGGTGTCCCTGAGAGAGCGGCTGACGCGGATGGAGTTATTATCCCGCAGATAGCGGCGTACTTCTCCAAGGATCATAGGAACCGCATAGGTGGAAAATTTTACATTCTGGGTAATATCAAAATTGTCAATGGCTTTGATAAGGCCGATGCAGCCAATCTGAAAGAGATCATCGATATTTTCCTGGCTTCCGGCAAAACGCTGGATCACACTTAAGACCAGGCGTAGATTTCCTTTGATATATTCTTCTCTTGCATCCATATCCCCTTTCAGGATCAGGGAGAATAAGCGCTCCTTTTCTTCGTTGCTGAGCAGCGGCAGTTTGGCAGTGTTGACGCCGCAGATTTCAACCTTATAGCATGACATGGTCCGTACCTCCGTTTGGTTGTGTTATGCACGGAAAGCTTTTCGTATTTCCATTCCGGCTATAAGAGAATGATGGACGGATACGGACGGTTTTATACTTTTTTTTCTATCCAGAAAATGGGAATCGCAGCAAAGAAGAGGCAGATACAAATAAAAACAGCCGCCGTTTCTGGCGGGTTTCCAAAAACAGCGGCTTGTTTGTTACTGGGTATTTTTCCGGTACAGGATCAGAAGCCCTTTTAGAAGAAGGGCGTCGTCATATATGATTTTATGCCTGCACAGAGGCGTGATAAAGCGGGCCAGACCTCCGGTGGCGATGACAGTGGGAGCTTCGCCAAGCTCCTTTTCCATTCGGTCTAAGAGGCCGTCGATCATATCCACATTGCTGAAAATGATGCCGGCTCTCATGCAGTCAATGGTATTCTTTCCAATGACCTTATCCGGCACTTCAAGGCTGATGTAGGGAAGCTGGGCAGTTTTTCCGCTTAAAGAGTTTAAGGATACACGCAGGCCGGGAAGGATCACGCCTCCGATATAATTTCCCTGCTTATCAGCTACGCTCATGGTGGTAGCGGTACCCATGTCGATTACCACCAGAGGAAGAGGGTGCTCATGGATGGCGGCGGCTACATCTACGATCAGGTCGCTGCCAAGGGTTTTGGGATTGTCCATCAGAATATTGATTCCTGTTTTAATGCCGGGACCCACTAAAAGCGGACGGACGCCCACAATCTTTTCCACAGCCCGCAGGATGGTGGAGTTTAAGGGGGGGACCACAGAAGAGAGAATGGCTCCCTCGATGGCAGAGGGATGAATCTCATGCATTTCCAGAACGTTTTTAATCGTGACTGCATATTCGGTATCCGTGCGGTTCTGGTCTGTAGTGACCCGCTCGATAAAATATGTCTTTGTCTCATCAATTCCGCCGATCACGGTATTTGTATTTCCCATATCAATGGCTAAAATCATATAGAAGACTCCTTTCTGCGGATGGTATTTCCATCAAAGAAAAATTGTGCTATGATTGTAACATAGAAAAAACGGAAAGACAACCGGAGGAAGCGTATGTTAAAAGGAAAAACCATACTCCTTGGAGTTACGGGCAGCATTGCTGCCTATAAGATCGCAAACCTGGCCAGCATGCTGGTGAAGCAGCACGCCAATGTGAGGGTCATCATGACACAGAATGCAACAAATTTCATCACCCCAACGACCTTTGAAACCCTTACCGGACAGAAGTGCCTGGTCGACACCTTTGACCGGAATTTTGAATTCAGCGTAGAGCATGTATCACTGGCAAAGACGGCAGACGTCTTTTTGGTGGCCCCGGCCTCTGCCAATGTAATCGGAAAGCTGGCCCACGGGATCGCAGACGATATGCTGACCACTACCTTTATGGCCTGCACCTGTCCGAAGATCGTCTCGCCTGCCATGAACACGCGGATGGATGAAAATGAAATCCTTCAGGATAACTTAAAGGTTCTGGAGCATTATCACATCCAGGTCATCCGTCCGGCGACGGGGTATCTGGCCTGCGGCGATACAGGGGCGGGAAAGATGCCGGAGCCGGAGCTCCTTCTGGAATACATCCGATGCGCCCTTGCTCCCAAAGACTTAAAGGGAAAGAAAATTCTTGTTACCGCAGGCCCTACCAGAGAGGCCATTGATCCGGTGCGCTATATTACGAATCATTCCACAGGGAAAATGGGGTATGCCATTGCAGAGGCGGCTGCATACCGCGGAGCAGATGTGACCCTTGTCACAGGCCCCGTATCCATAAAGGCGCCTCTGTTTGTGAAAACCGTACCGGCAGAGAGCGCAAAACAGATGTATGAGGCAGTTACAGGGGCGGCGAAAGAGCAGGATATCATTATCAAGGCAGCAGCAGTGGCAGATTACCGTCCCGCCCATCAGGCAGAGGATAAGATCAAAAAATCCGAAGGCGACATGAAGATTGAACTGGAACGCACAGATGATATTTTAGGCTGGCTGGGAGCTCACCGCCATGAAGGCCAGTTCCTTTGCGGCTTTTCCATGGAAACAAGAGACCTTCTGGCAAATTCAAGGGCCAAACTGGAACGCAAGAACATTGATATGATCGTGGCTAACAATCTGAAAACAGAGGGAGCCGGCTTCGGTACAGACACTAACGTAGTGACCCTGATCACCAAAGAAGGACAGACAGAGCTTCCCAAGATGACGAAACAGGAGGTAGCCCACCGCCTGTTGGACGAGATCAGGAACCGTCTTGACTTTACCCTTTAATCATAATAAAATATGTAGGATACCAGGGGCAAAAGGTTCGAAACCCGACGCAAGCCTGCTTGCAGGAGGATTTTGGATCTTGGGCGGTGCCCCAACATCATATGAACAGCTCGTCCCCTTAAGGGGCGCAATTAGCAGGAACGGAGGATAAGACCATTGTCACAGACAGATGATCAGATGATAGAACAGATAAAAAAGCGCAGAACCTTTGCCATTATTTCCCACCCAGACGCAGGTAAAACCACACTGACAGAGAAGTTCCTCCTTTACGGAGGCGCCATCAATCTGGCAGGTACGGTAAAGGGCCGCAAGGCGGCAAAGCATGCAGTTTCCGACTGGATGGATATTGAGAAGGAGAGAGGTATTTCCGTTACTTCTTCCGCCATGCAGTTTAATTATGACGGATTCTGCATCAACATTCTGGATACGCCGGGCCATCAGGATTTCTCAGAGGATACTTACCGTACCCTTATGGCGGCTGATTCCGCGGTCATGGTAATTGACGGCTCCAAGGGTGTGGAGGCCCAGACTATTAAGCTCTTTAAGGTCTGCGTCATGCGCCATATCCCAATTTTTACATTTATTAACAAATTTGACCGTGAGGCCAGAGATCCATATGAGCTTTTGGACGAGATCGAGGAGGTGCTGGGCATCCGCACCTGTCCGGTGAACTGGCCCATCGGCTGCGGAAAGAATTTCAAGGGTGTTTACGACCGCTTTACAAAGAAAATTTCCACTTTTACCGCTGCCATGGGAGGCGCAAAGGAGGTTGCAACCAGGGAATTTGAGGCAGAAAGCCCGGAGGCAGAATCCGTCATCGGCCCCATTTATTACCAGCAGCTGATGGACGACATTGAGCTTTTGGACGGCGCCAGCGATGAGCTGGATATGGATCGGGGGCAGAGGGGAGATCTTTCTCCTGTATTTTTCGGTTCTGCCCTTACGAATTTCGGTGTGGAGACCTTTTTGGAGCATTTCCTGAAAATGACCACCTCTCCCCTGCCAAGAAAGTCTCTTACAGGAGAGATCGATCCATTCCGCAAGGACTTTTCCGCCTTTGTCTTTAAAATCCAGGCAAATATGAACAAGGCCCACAGAGACAGGATCGCTTTTATGCGTATCTGCTCCGGAAAGTTCGAGGCAGGCATGGAAGTGAACCACGTTCAGGGCGGAAAAAAGATCCGTTTAACACAGCCTCAGCAGCTTATGGCACAGGATCGTAAGATCGTGGAAGAGGCGTATGCGGGCGATATTATCGGCGTATTTGATCCGGGCATTTTCTCTATCGGAGATACGCTGTGCACATCCAATGAAAAGTTTGAATTTGAGGGGATCCCGACCTTTGCGCCGGAGCATTTTGCAAGAGTGCGCCAGGTGGATACCATGAAGCGCAAGCAGTTTATCAAGGGGATCAACCAGATTGCCCAGGAGGGTGCGATCCAGATTTTCCAGGAATTTAACACAGGTATGGAAGAGATCATCGTAGGCGTAGTAGGCGTACTTCAGTTTGAGGTATTAACCTACCGTCTGCAGAGCGAATACAATGTAGAGGTTATCCTGGAAAAACTGCCTTATGAGCATATCCGCTGGGTGGAGAATCCTCAGGAGGTGGATGTGGCCCGTCTGATGGGAACCTCCGACATGAAGCGCATCTGCGACTTAAAGGGGAATCCTCTGCTTTTATTTATCAACAGCTGGAGCGTAGGTATGGTATTAGACCGCAATCCGGGTCTTAAATTAAGCGAGTTCGGCACCAATTAGCAGACAGGTTTCCTGTCCGGCTGCTGTGCCCTCATAGATAAAGGAGGTTTTAGAGATGTCAAAGGTAGAAGTAGTAAGAGCCGCTATGGTACAGGCCATGAAGGCAAAGGATAAGGCAAGAAAGGAGTCCCTTTCCATGCTGCTTTCCGCTCTTAAAAATGCGGAGATCGACAAGAGAGAGCCCCTGACTGAGGCCGAGGAAAATGCAGTTGTCAAAAAGGAAATCAAGCAGACACAGGAGACGTATGACCTAGCTCCTGCAGACCGTGAAGATATCCGCAGCGAAGCTGCCCAGAGACTGGCTGTATATAAGGAATTTGCTCCGGAGGATATGAGTGTGGATCAGATCCGCCAGGTGATCGCAGAGGTTCTTGCAGAGCTGGGGATCGATGCGCCCTCTCCCAAGGATAAGGGTGCGATCATGAAGGTTCTGATGCCCAGAGTGAAGGGAAAGGCAGACGGAAAGGTTGTAAACGAAACATTGGCAGGTATGTTTAAGTAAATAAGTGCCCATACAAAAAGGGCGGCAAAAGGAGGACAATATGTACAGAAAAGAAATAGAGGGATTTATCGATTCCCACAGGCAGGAGATGATTGACGATATCTGCAAGCTCTGCCGGATTAACAGTGAGAAAATGCCCTATACCGAGGGAAAGCCTTATGGCGACGGCGCATTTGATGCCCTTCACGCTGCTCTGGCTATGATGGAGGATTATGGTTTTTCCATTACCAATTATGATAACTATGTGGGAACAGCTGATTTAAATGATAAGGAGCGCCAGCTGGATATCCTGGCACATCTGGATGTGGTTCCCGCAGGAGAGGGCTGGACCGTTACAGAGCCCTTTGAGCCTGTGGAAAAGGATGGAAAGCTGTATGGCCGCGGTACGGCAGATGACAAGGGGCCGGCAGTGGCTGCTCTTTATGCCATGCGTGCCATAAAGGAGCTTGGCATCCCTGTAAAGAAAAATGTGCGCCTGATTTTGGGAACCGATGAGGAGTGCGGAAGCAGCGATATCGAGGTGTACTATAAGCGTGAGAAGGAAGCACCCATGACATTTTCACCGGATGCCTCCTTCCCTGTGATCAATATTGAAAAGGGACGCATCCCAGGGGGCTTTTCTGCTTCTTTTGAAGCTTCTGAGGCTCTGCCAAAGATTGTTTCCATTGACGCTGGCATTAAGGTAAATGTAGTTCCCGGCAAGGCAAAGGCCGTAGTGGCAGGTCTTGAAGCAGAGGTTCTCACTCAGGCTGCGGATGCGGTTGAAAAGCAGACGGGACTTTCCTTCAGCTTTGGAGAGACGGAGGACGGAATCCAGATTATTGTTGAAGGAAAGGGCGCTCATGCATCCACTCCGGATGAGGGAAATAATGCTCTTACAGGCCTGTTATCCTATCTGGTAAGCCTGCCGCTGGCAGACTGCCCTCAGCTTCAGGCAGTAAAGAGCCTTGTAACCCTCTTCCCTCATGGTGATACCAGAGGAAAGGCTGTAGGAATCGCCATGGAGGATGAACTTTCCGGTCCTCTGACCCTGGCATTTGATATGCTCACCCTGGATAAAGACCACCTGGAGGGAGCGTTTGACTGTCGTGCCTGTCTGTGTGCTACGGAGGAGAACAGCTTAAATGTGATCCGCGCCCGTATGGCAGAGGAAGGCCTTACCTTACAGGCAGACCATATGACAGCGCCTCACCATGTAGACGGAAACTCCCATTTTGTAAAGACACTTTTAAAGGCCTATGAGGAGTATACCGGATTAGAGGGACATTGTGAGTCCACAGGAGGCGGAACCTATGTGCATCATCTGGAAAATGGAGTTGCCTTCGGCGCTTCCATGCCAGGTACTGACAATAAGATGCACGGAGCCGACGAGTTTGCAGTGATTGACGAGCTTCTTACCAGTGCAAAGATTTTTGCTCAGGTAATCGTAGATCTGTGCTGTTAATTGCCTAATTGCCTTTCAGAGCCGGATGGCAGGAAAAAATTCTTGACAAACCGGTATAAGTGCGGTATCTTTAAAACTGACATTATTCCTAGCAGTATTATAGGAAATGATTACCAGTCCAGGCAGGAGGATTTTCATGAATCAGTTCAAAGCCATGCAGAATATGGATATGATGAACAGCATGTACATGTGCTGTGTATCCGCGTGCTTTGAAAACTGAATGGGAAACGATCTGTATGGATTTGGAATCATGATATCAATATATTTTGGAGAACGTATCATTCGGGGTTGCAGGTCCGTGCAGGACTGCGGCCCCGTTTTGTTTCTTAGCCGGAGGATGGGAAACAGGGGAAGGATTAGAGAAAGGAATGAAGAAATGGATCAGAATAAAGAAGAGGCCATCATACGCCTGGAAGGTCTGGGCAAACAGTTTGCCACGTCAAACGGGACCGTGACTGCTTTAGATGACATCAATCTGGAAATCCGCCGGGGAGAGATTTTTGGTATCATCGGTCTTTCCGGAGCAGGAAAGAGTACCCTGGTGCGCTGTATCAACTATCTGGAGGAACCTACCTCCGGCCGGGTAATCTTTGAGGGAAAAAATCTTTCCGCCATGAAGGAAAAGGAAAAGCGTCTGGCATGACAGTCCATGGGAATGATCTTTCAGCAGTTTAACCTGCTGGCCCAGAGAAATGTGCTGCAGAACGTGTGCTTCCCCATGGAGATTGCCCATATGGACAGCAGAAAGGCCAAAGAGAGGGCAAAGGAGCTGTTAAAGCTGGTTGGACTGGAAGAGCGGATGAACGCATATCCGGCCCAGCTTTCCGGCGGACAGAAGCAGAGAGTTGCCATTGCAAGAGCCATGGCGACAAATCCCAGAGTTTTATTATGCGATGAGGCAACAAGCGCCCTGGATCCCAATACGACAAAGTCCATTTTGGAGCTGCTAAAAAAGATTAACCGGGAAATGGGGATCACAGTGATCATGATCACTCATGAGATGGCAGTCATTGAGGCCATCTGCGACCGGGTGGCGATCATCGACCACAGCCATATTGCAGAGTCGGGCAAGGTATCGGATATCTTTTCCGGTCCCAAATCTGATATCGGACGCCAGCTGATTTTAGGAGATACCTCTGATCAGACAAAGAATTTCGGCGGTTCCCGTATGATCCGTGTGATTTTTGACGGACGGGAATCCTCTGAGCCGATCATCGCAAATATGATCCTGGCCTGCAAGGCCCCGGTGAATATCATGCATGCGGATACCAGAGATATCGAGGGAAAGGCTATGGGGCAGATGCTTCTGCAGCTTCCTGAGGATACCGTGGATGCAGACCGGATCTGCAATTATCTGAGAACAGCCGGAGTAACATTTGAGGAGGTGCACTAGAGATGACCTTTGATCAGACAACGATCGATATGCTTTTAAAAGGAATCTGGGAAACCATATACATGGTTTCACTTTCCTCATTTTTATCCTATGTGATCGGTATTCCCGTGGGAATTGCCCTTGTAGTCACAGACAGGGATGGAATCAGTCCCTTTCCGTTGTTTAACAAGGTGCTTGGCGTTGTGATCAATCTCCTTCGCTCCATTCCCTTCATCATCCTTCTTGTAATGGTCATCCCATTTACCCGCATGATCGTAGGAAAGATCATCGGACCCAATGCAGCGGTAGTGCCTCTGGTGATTTCCGCGTTTCCTTACATCAGCCGTATGGTGGAGTCCTCTTTAAAGGAGGTTGACGCAGGAGTGATCGAGGCAGCCAAGTCCATGGGCGCGTCTGCGGGACAGATTATATGGAAGGTGCTTCTTCCAGAGGCCAAGCCATCCCTTTTAGTGGGGGCTGCCATTTCCATTACAACGATTATCGGCTACTCTGCCATGGCAGGTACGGTAGGTGCAGGCGGTCTGGGAGATATTGCCATCCGTTACGGTTACCACAGATATGAGACAGAGATGATGCTCATTACAGTAGCCCTTCTTGTAGTGATCGTACAGATTGTTCAGGAAGTATTTATGCGCATATCAAGAAAGAGCGATAAGAGGATCCGGTAAAACGGATCTTAAGCGGCTTAAAAACCGCAGAATACATATCAGGGCCCTGGGCCTGAAAAGAGGAGGAACTATTATGAAAAGAAAGACATTAGAAACAGCAGTAATCGCAGCAGCATTAGCTGCATCCCTGTTAACCGGCTGCTCCAAACCGGCCGAGGAGACAACAGCAGCGGCAGAAAAGCAGGAAAGCAAAGCCGATGCAGGACAGGAGAAGAAAGAGAGCCCGGAAAAACTGGAAGAGCTGACCGTAGGCGCAAGCCCTGCCCCCCATGCGGAGATTCTGGAGGCTGCCAGAGAGGTTTTGGCTTCTAAAGGCTATGACTTAAAGATTGTAGAGTACACAGATTATGTGCTTCCGAACAATGCGCTGGATTCCGGTGATCTGGATGCAAACTATTTCCAGCACCAGCCTTATCTGGATTCCTTTAATGCCCAGAACGGCACAGAGCTTTCCGGTGTGGCGGTGATCCACTATGAGCCCTTTGGTATCTATGCAGGAAAGAGCGCTTCTTTAGACGCGATTCCGGAAAAGGGAACCGTTCTTGTTCCAAATGACCTGACAAATGAGGCAAGAGCCCTTCTTCTTTTAGAGGCCCAGGGCCTGATCACCTTAAAGGAGGATGCAGGTCTGGAAGCAACGAAAAATGATATTGTAGAAAATCCAAAGAACCTTGATATTGTAGAGATCGAGGCAGCCCAGCTTCCCCGTTCCTTACAGGACGGCGATGTGGCAAGAGCACTTGCCGATGTTGATTTTGCAGTTATCAACGGAAACTATGCCATCGAGGCGGGCTTAAAGGTAAGCGACGCTTTGGCAACAGAGGACGCGGAATCTCTGGCAGCCCAGACCTACGGAAACGTGATCGCCGTAAGAGCGGGTGAAGAGGAAAGTCCAAAAACAAAGGCTCTCATTGAGGCGCTTACGAGTGATGAGGTAAAATCATTTATGGAAAGTACCTATGAGGGTGCGGTTGTCCCTGTATTCTAAATTTTATATTTGAAATTCCCTGTGCATAGGGAGCAGAATGGGCCGGAAATGAATACTTCTGGCTCTTTCTGCGTATATATGGATAAGAAATAAAACTGCCAGGCAGGAGGGGAAAAATGACGATTTGCGATCTCAAACAGAAAGAGGTCATAAATATAAAGGACTGCAAACGCCTGGGTTTCGTAGGAGATGTGGATTTTGATATGAAAACGGGATGCATGACCGCTTTGATCGTTCCGGGGCCCGGATGCATCTGCGG
>OGXY01002085.1_pt1 | contig 12334 bp, 7 predicted proteins | sample 1576411 | NCBI WGS metagenome assembly OGXY01 (sample SAMEA3541498, study PRJEB24748) | human gut metagenome | biome: human gut; feature: human-associated habitat; material: faeces | place: China | collected 2012 | reverse complement strand
GGCAGTGTCACGGCAGGCGGACAGGGAATGTTTACGTTCCGGTTTACGGCATCACAGCCGGCTTACGGCATTGTATTATCCAGTCATGCACGTGTCCGCATTGAAAAACCCCAGTTTGGCACGACACCGGCAGAGATAGTTTATACGGTAGATGCCGCGGATTTAAAAGAAGGTACGGTGATTCAGGGACAGTTTTATATTGTCAGCAGTGCGGGTGAAAAAAGCGTATCTTATGAATACACGGTTGAAGCGCAGAAGGTCATGACCAGCATGGGAGCGGCAGGCAGTATGTTTCATTTTGCCAATCTTGTACAGACTTCACCGGAGGAGGCAGCAGGCTTTTTTTTATCGCCGGATTTTAAACGGATATTTTTAAAAAACGATCCGGTACAGACCAATATTTATGATGTGGTAAAAGGCGCTAAAAACGGCAGTGAAGCCAACGTTTATGCAGCAATGGAAGAATTTTTAATTGCCGTGCGGAAAAAATCACCGGTTGGCATAGATGTTTTTCCGCAGACAAAGACATTTGCGGATTTTACGGAAAGCGTGAAAGAGCGTATAACGATTACCAGGAGCGGCTGGGGGTATACGGAGCTTACGGTTGAAACGGATGTACCGTTTATCTGTCCGAAGATAACACGCATTACGTCTGAGAATTTTACGGGCAATAAGTATGAACTGGAATATGTCATTGATGCGGACAAGCTGCACGCGGGCAGGAACTGGGGCAGAATGACAATCTGTTCTTTTACGCAGAAATATACGGTTGAAATTGAAGTAGACTGCGCCGGACAGGAAAATACGCACCGTGAGAAAAAGCAGGCGGTGCTTGCACTGGTTCAGGAATATTTAAGTTTCAGAATGAAGCGGGAAGACAAGCGGGCATGGCAGGACAAATCTTTACAGATTATAGAACGCATGCGCGGTATCTGCGATGACGATATTTTTTTCAAGCTGGCACAGGCACAGATTCTGCTGGTGCAGAACCGCAGTGATGAAGCCGGCTGGCTGATTGACAATGTCAGGGATTTTCTTGAAGAAAATAAGGACAGCCATGTGGAATTGTACTGTTATTACCTGTATGTCAGTGCAATGTATTATAAAGATAAGTCCTATACCTTTGCGGCAGTTAAGGTAATCCGGGATTATTATGAAAACGGCTATGATACGTGGCGCGTTCTGTGGGTTTTATTTTATCTGGATGCTGCGGAAGATGCAAATAAGAGCATTAAGCTTTTACGGATTAAGGATGCATACCACAATGGCTGTGTAAGTCCTGTGATGTATTATGAAGCGTTACAGATTTTAAATGCACAGCCGGAGCTTTTGCGTGTGTTAAACGATTTTGAACTGCACATTTTACAGTTCGGCTGTAAGTACGGCATAATTTCCACGAAACTGACTTTGTATGTGTGTGAAATGATTGCAAACGGTAAAGTGGCAGATATGCAGTATTTAAGACTGCTTAAAGCATTAAACGACTTTTTTGACAAGGATGAAATCTTAACCGTACTTGTTACACATATGATTCGCAATGAGCTGGTTGGACCGGAATATGCAGGACTGTACGAGAAGGGAATTCTGCGTGGACTCCGCATTACGCGTCTGTATGAATTTTATATAGAAAGTTTAGATAAAAAAGAATTAAAACGCCTGCCGCAGATTGTACTGCGTTACTTTACATATGAGAGCAGTTTAAGTACAAAAAGCAAGGCATATCTGTATGCGGACATTTTAAAAAATCACAGCAGTTCCAGAGAAATCATGAACACGTATGCACCGCAGATAGAGCGGTTTGCCTATGGGCAGATGAAAAAGGGATATATTGATCCTTATCTGGAAGTGATTTATGGATGGCTGTTTCAGAATGTCGGTGTCAATGAAGAAACGGCACCATTCTTGTCAAGATACTTATTTACATACCGTATTACCGTATTCAATGACAAGATTGAGTCGGTGCTGGTAAAGCACAAGGAACTGCGCAAGGGACAGCGCTGTACGCTGGTGGGACGGACTGCCTATGTGCAGATGTATACAAGGGACTGCATTCTGATGTTTGAAGATGCAGGCAAACAGGTACATAAAGGCAGTATCCAGTATGAAATCGAGAGGGTTTATGATAATCCGGCATATTTAAAAGCGCTGGATGATTATTGCAGCAAAGACATTTATCTGCTGCTGAACTGGTTTGAACAAAGCTTAGAACAGCGTAAAAACGATGAAGAAGCCTGCGCAGTCTGTCTTGCATTGATGGCAGACGGCAATGTCAACCAGCTTACAAGAAACCGGTTAAACAGCTGGCAGATACAGTATTATCATGAATATTATCATGGCGAAGATTTTGGAGAACGCTATGAAAAGATTTTAAAAGAAGAATTGCAGATACACGATGCAGCGCTGCTGATTGAAACGTGTATTGCAGAAGGCATGTATGAGGATGCTTTTGATTTGGTATGTGAATACGGTTTTGAAGAAGCCGCACCGGCAAAGCTTTTACGTATGGCAAGAAATATGATTCTGTTAAGACCGCAGGAATACAATGAAAAATTGCTGGCGTGCTGTATCCATGTGTTTGATGAGGGCAAGTATGACGAAAATGTACTGGCATATTTAGAACAGTTTTATCAGGCAAAGTCCGATAAAATGATGAAAGTATGGCGTGCCTGTGCAGGATTTAGGGTGCCGTGCCGTACACTGGCAGAGCGGATACTGGTGGAACGGCTATTTACAGGAAATTTATCTGGCAGAATTCCGGAAGTTTTTACGTATTACCGTCAGCAGCTGCCGGATGCGGCAGTTGAAATGGCTTATCTGGCAGAAAATGCGTACCGTTATTTTGTGAAACACGAAACGGCAGACGAACAGGTCTTTACCTGTATCGGCGGATATCTGCTGGAAAATAAAAAAATGCCGCCGGTGTGTGGTATGGCATATTTAAAATACCATACGCAGTTTGGACAGGAACAGCTTGGCGCTACACATATGCTGTTACTGCAAAAGCTGATGGATATGCTGTGTGCGGAAAATATTTTCTTTTCATTTTATGAGCAGTATAAGGGGATACTTTCCCTTCCGTATAATGCGGCAGACAAAACAACTGTAGAGTATTATGCACCGGAAAACAGCAAAGTACAGATATTCTACCGTCATGATGATAAGGAAGAATATCAAAGTGAAGTGTTATCCTGTGTGGCAGGCGGTGTTTATGCAAAGAGCTTTTCTTTGTTTTACGGGGAAAGCATACAGTACTATTTTCTGGAAGATGACGGAAAGAAAAAGAAAAAAACACAGGATGCCAGCCTGCTTTGTAACAATGTGACACCAAAAGAGCCGCAGGGACGTTTTGATTATTTAAATGATATGCTTGTCAGCATGGAAATGCATGATATGGCAACCATGAAAAAACTCATGCAGGGGTACTGCGTGCAGGATTACGTTGTGGAACAGATGTTTCAGCCTTTTTAAGAATGAAGGAGCTGCGCAGGCGGCAGAAGGAGATTGAATTGATAGTTGGAATAGATATCGGGCAGGAAAGTTCCCAAATCTGCTATTATGATGAACAGCAAAGACAGCCGGTATCGGTAAGCGTTGTAAATTCCGTGGACAACCGGCAGAAGTATCAGTTTGGATTTATGCTATCCGGTGCCAATCAGGATAATTTAAAAGAACTTCTTTGTACGCTGCTTGCGCTGCTTCCAAAAAACGGGCGAAAGGCAGGAGAACGGGATTCTATCTGTGTCACCGTCAGTGATTTTTCAAAGCCGGTGTTAGAAAAACTCTCGGCGGCAGTACAGCTTACAGGGTATGCAAAGGAAAACTGGAGTTTTATCAGCCATGAGGAAGCTTATGCGTATTACGCCTTTTCACAAAAAAAAGAGCTGTATGTCAACGGCGCGGTTTTACTCGATTACAGGGAAGACGGACTGCATACGCATTATATGACGATTGTAAAAAAAAGCGGTCAGGAAATGATACCGGAGGAAAGCCACGTTTACAGCTCCGAAATGATTTGTTCCGTGCCGCAAAGACGGAAAACACTGGCGCAGGCTGAAAAAGAACTGATACACTGTGTGCAGGATGCATTAAAGGATAAAATTGTATCTGCGGTATATCTGACGGGCGCCGGTTTTGAAGCAGAAAATCTGCCCAAGGAACTGACCCATGTGCTGTGCGCGCGCAGAAAAGCATTTGCGGGACAGAATCTGTTTGTAAAAGGTGCTGCATATGCTGCATTAAAGGAAGACACTTCTGCCGGTCATGGCGGCAGACTGCTGGCGTGCAGAAACCGCATTACCACGGGGCTTGAATTAAATATCAAAGAACGCGGCGAGGAAAAGCGGTTCCGCATGGTCAGACCGGGAACGAACTGGTACGAAGCCGGACGCAGTGTAGAACTGATACTGGAAGATATGAGAACGATTCCTATTATTTTGCACAGGTGTGACACCGGACATGAATGGACACAGGAAATTGACATCAGTGCGATACCGTTCCGCCAGGGCAGGATGACAAGGGTGGCTTTTGAAGTCCGTTTTGACAGTGACAGCCATTGCGTGGTACGGATAGAAGATATGGGCTTTGGCGGATTTGTCAAAAGTTCCGGGGTTGTAGTGGAAGAAGAAATAAATTTGGAAACAGACAAAATTGCACAGAAAGAGGAATGAATATGAGCGGAATCATTTTATGCCGGACCGGGCGGGCATTAAAGCCGCTGGTTTTGGAAGAACCGGGGGTACAAATCTATTCACTGGAAGAATTGTGCTATTATATATACAACAATATCTATATTCTGACCAATGCATTTTTAGATGAAAAACTTATTGCGTTTATCCGGACAGAGATTAAGGAACCGTTGCTGGCAGACAAGCTTGAGCAGTTGAAGTGTGAAAATGCAGGGCTGGCGGAAGCGGTTGTGACCATTTTAAAGTATGTGGATTATTATGATACGGCAGAAATTGAACAGGTAAAGGACCTGCTTGCGATGCTGGATACACAGAATGTCTATGAACGGATGAAAATGCGTGCAGACCGGTTCCTTGAAAAAGGCTGCTATTATAGTGCAATCAGCAATTATGATAAAATTGTAAATGGAGAGCGCGACATCAATCTTTCAGGGCTGTTTTACGCAAAGGTCTATCACAATCTGGGAACTGCCTATGCCAGAATGTTCTTCTTTGAAAAAGCGGCAAAGTATTTTGAAGAAGCGTATAAAATCGGTCAGCATGAAAAGTCCCGGAAATGTTATCTTGCGGCATGCCGTATGGCAGAGGGTGAGGAACAGATACAGGATATGCAGGCACCGGAAGAAGAACAGGTGCTGCAAAGAGAACTGGAATTGCTTACAGACAATGCACGTTACAGCGATGAATACCGTGCGATGCAGAAAATGGAACACTTAAAATCCGACGGTGAAGTAGCACAGTATTATAAGGCGATTGATGACTGCATGGACAGATGGAAAGCGCAGTATAAAAGGTATACGTCATAGACGGATGAAATGAGGAAATATGGGATTATTAAATTATATCAAGGGAACAATTAAAGAAAATTACGATTTGGAAGATATCGAGGACATTGAAGACATTGATGATTTTGTCTATGACGATGAGCAGAATACAGGGGAAGAACAAAATGCGGATAATTCGCGGACAGAAGATTTAACGGGACTTGTCAGCGAATTTGAAAAAAATTATCAGAAGCATGAAAAAAAAGCAAAAGCACCGCAGAAAAAGAATAAAAAGGTCAGTTCCGAAGAAAAAATCCAGGAACAGCGCAGAAAAGCAAAAGAAGAAGAAAAAAAGTATGATGAGCTGTTAAACAGTGTGCAGGCAAAGTCCCTGATTCATGTAGTAGATAAGATGAATCAGGCAGGGACACAGGAAAATTATTCGGGGAAGCTTGCAAAAGAAGAAAAAGAAGAAACGGAATACTTAAAACAGCTTGAAAAAGAAGAAGAAAAAAAGCGGATTCAGGAAGTTTTAAATTATTCGGAAGAAGATAAAGAATTCGATGCCAGTGCCGTACATATCCCGGATGTATCCAGAACACCGCGCCGTCTGGACAATATTAATACGGATTACTACGATAAGGAAGAAACAAAAGCCTATATCCGCAGCCAGTGTGAAATCATGGAAGAAGCCACCGGACACATTGAACTGGCGATGGAAGAATACAATGTCGTTACGGAACATTTTTCGGATATCCAGCTGATTGATACGGCACCGGACAATATCCGCAGAAGGATTACGGAAACGGCAGACCGTGTAGATAATCTGACGGTAGACCGGCGGATTTTTAAATCCGGCGAGCATAAGCTTTCCACCCATACGTATCACCGCATGGAACAGTTTGAAGATGAACTGCCGCGTGGTATTAAGTATCTGGAAAAACAGGAATCGTATTATGAAACCGTCAAACGGGATATGAGGATTCTTGAAGGGGAACGCATGAGTCTGCGCATGGAGGCTGCGGCACTCACAACGCGCCAGCTGCGTATCAGAAGCCTTGCCCTTGCCGCGATTGTCGGGCTGGCATTCGTATTTATGGTATTTTTCATTGCGCTTTCCGTAACGGAAGATACACAAAATACCATGCTTTATATTGTCGTTGCATTTCTGGGAGCGGTGCTTGCCCTTGGCATGTTTGCCCTGCTAAAATATACGGAACGGCAGGTTCTGGTGACGGAAATCAAACTCAATAAAGCTACGACATTACTGAATAAAACAAAGATTAAGTATATCAACGCAGCCAATACGCTTGATTATGAATATCATAAATATCATGTCAGAAGTTCGTATGAACTGTCAAAGAAATATGAAGTTTATATGGACATGAAAAATGAGCAGCGCAAGATTGTACAGATGACGACCAAATTAAGTGAAGCAGAAGAAGATTTACTGGATTTACTTAAAAAACTCGGACTCTATGATGCCAAATTGTGGCTGTCACAGGTACGGGCCCTTGTATACAGCAAGGATATGGTGGAAGTGCGGCACGATTTGAATACACAGCGCCAGAAACTGCGCAAACAGATAGAATATAACGAAAACAGGATTGAGGAAGCAAAGAAGAATATTAAAGAGGCAGCGGTCCGTAATCCCGACTGTATGGACGAAGCAATCCATATTATTGAGCAGTTTGAGAGTAAAAACGTAAGAAATCAGTAAAAACTGCTTGCCAATTTGTAGTCATATGATAAAATAAAAGTTAGGTTTTGCAATTGGAGGAAAAGAAAATGATGAAAGAAAGACTGCATGAAATCAGAGAAAAGGCATTAGCCCAGATTAATTCCACTGATTCACTTGAAAAATTAAATGAGGTAAGAGTTTCTTTCCTGGGTAAAAAGGGAGAACTTACAGAAGTCTTAAAGGGCATGAAAGACGTTGCACCTCAGGACAGACCGGCAGTTGGACAAATCGTAAATGAAACCAGGCAGGCAATTGAGGAAGTACTGGAAAACGCGAAAAAGGAACTTTCCGCAAAAATGCGTGAAGTCCAGTTAAAGAGCGAAGTGATTGACGTAACACTTCCGGCAAAGAAAAACAATGTCGGACACAGACATCCAAACACTGTTGCACTCGATGAAGTAAAGAGAATATTTGTCGGCATGGGTTATGAAGTCGTAGAAGGACCGGAAGTAGAATATGATTATTACAATTTTGAAGCGTTAAATATCCCTGCAAATCATCCGGCAAAAGATGAACAGGATACATTTTATATTAATGATAAAGTTGTACTAAGAACCCAGACTTCACCGGTTCAGGTCCGTGAAATGGAAAAAGGCAAGCTGCCGATCCGTATGATTGCGCCGGGCAGGGTATTCCGTGCAGATGAAGTCGATGCAACCCATTCTCCATGCTTCCATCAGATTGAAGGCATGGTTATTGATGAGGGTATTACATTTGCAGATTTAAAAGGAACACTGGCTGAATTCGCAAGAGAGTTATTCGGACCGGAAACAAAAGTAAAATTCCGTCCTCATCATTTTCCATTTACAGAGCCAAGTGCAGAAATGGACGTGACATGTTTTAAGTGCGGCGGTAAGGGCTGCCGTATGTGTAAGGGCGAAGGCTGGATTGAAATTCTTGGCTGTGGTATGATTCACCCGCATGTATTTGAAATGAGCGGTATTGACCAGAACAAATATACAGGATTTGCATTCGGAATCGGTTTGGAAAGAATTGCGTTGCTGAAGTATGAAATTGATGACATGAGACTTCTCTATGAAAATGACGTAAGATTCTTAAAACAGTTCTAAAAAGAACGACGGCTGTAAGACAGCAAAGAAATTGGATACGAGGAAAGGATATTGAATCATGAATACATCATTAAATTGGATTAAGGCAATGGTTCCGGGACTGGAAGTAACAGACCAGGAATTCAGGGACGCAATGACACTTTCGGGAACAAAGGTGGAAAATTTTACCGCTTTTGACAAAAATCTTGATAAAATCGTTGTCGGACAGATTGAATCGGTCGAAAAGCACCCGGATGCAGATAAGCTGGTAATCTGCCAGGTGAATGTCGGCAGTGAAACTGTTCAGATTGTAACAGGCGCACCGAATATTCCGGTGGGTTCATCAGGACAGAAAGTACCGGTTGTATTAGATGGCGGACGTGTGGCAGGTGGTCATGACGGCGGCGCACTTCCGGAAGACGGCATTAAGATTAAAAAGGGTAAGTTAAGAGGTGTAGAAAGCTTCGGCATGATGTGTGCCATTGAAGAACTCGGTTCTTCCCGTGAATTTTATCCGGATGCACCGGAAAACGGCATTTACATTTTAGGTGATGATGCACAGGTTGGAGAAGATGCCGTTCACTATCTCGGTTTGGATGATACCGTATTTGAATATGAAATTACAAACAACCGTGTAGACTGCTACAGTATTATCGGTATTGCAAGGGAAGCAGCGGCAACCTTCAGAAAGCCGTTTACACCGCCGGTTGTAACAGAAACAGGCAACGCAGAAGACATTAACGATTATGTAAAGGTTGATGTGGAAGCCACAGACCTCTGCAGCCGTTACACCGCAAGACTTGTAAAGAATATTAAGCTTGCTCCGTCACCGAAGTGGATGCAGCGCAGACTGGCATCAGCAGGTATCCGTCCGATTAACAACATCGTGGATATTACAAACTACGTTATGGAAGAATACGGTCAGCCAATGCACGCTTATGATTATGACACCCTTGCAGGCGGTAAGATTGTTGTAAGACGTGCCAAAGACGGTGAGAAGTTCATGACATTGGATGGACAGGAAAGAACACTTGATTCTGATATGCTGATGATCTGTGACGGTGAAAAGGCTGTCGGTCTTGCAGGTATCATGGGCGGTGAAAATTCCAAGATTACGGATGACGTAAAGACCATGTTATTTGAAGCCGCAACCTTTGACGGCACAAATATCAGAAAGGCAACAAAGCGCCTGGGTCTTCGTACAGATGCTTCCGGTAAGTTTGAAAAGGGCTTAGACCCTGAAAATGCACTGGCAGCCATGAACAGAGCATGCCAGTTAATCGAAGAACTCGGAGCCGGTGAAATTGTCGGCGGCGTGGTTGACGTATATCCGAATAAGAAGGAAAGAGTCAGAGTGCCGTTTGAACCGGAAAGAATCAATGCACTACTGGGTACAAATGTTTCCGTGGAAGAAATGCTTGGATACTTTAAGATGCTTGAATTAGACTATGATGAAGCAAAGCAGGAACTGATTATTCCGACGTTCCGTCAGGATTTATTAAGAACAGCGGATATTGCAGAGGAAGTTGCAAGATTCTTTGGTTATGCCAATATTCCTACAACACTGCCACACGGAGCTTCTACAATGGGTAAGATTTCCTTCAAGCAGAGAGTGGAAGATGTAGCCGGAGAAATCGCACAGTTCTGCGGATTCTCACAGGCAATGACTTATTCATTTGAAAGTCCGAAGGTATTTGATAAGTTAAAGCTGGCAGCAGATGCAGAGGAAAGAAAGACAGTTGTCATTTCCAATCCGCTCGGAGAAGATTTCTCCATTATGAGAACGATGCCGTTAAACGGAATGCTGACTTCTCTTGCAACCAACTACAACCGCAGAAATAAAGATGTAAAGCTTTATGAACTGGCAAAGGTTTATGTTCCGGTAGAAGGAGAAGAACTTCCGGATGAGAGAGTACAGTTTACACTGGGCTTCTACGGCGATGGCGATTTCTTTACCATGAAGGGTGTTGTAGAAGAATTCTTAGAAAAAATCGGTATGAATGTAAGACCGGAATATGATCCGGAAGCAGGTAAGGCATTCTTACATCCGGGACGTCAGGCAAAGATTCTTTACAAGGATACGGTAATCGGCTATCTCGGTGAGGTACACCCGGACGTTGCTGACACCTATGGACTGGGCGACAGAACTTATGTTGCAGTTCTTGATTTGCCGGAGATTTTACCGTTTGCTTCATTTGACAGAAAGTATGAAGGCATTGCAAAATTCCCTGCTGTTACAAGAGATATCAGTATGGTAATGCCAAAGACAGTACTTGTCGGTGAAGTAGAAAAGATTATTGAAAAGAGAGGCGGAAAGCTTCTTGAAAAATATAACCTGTTTGATATTTATGAAGGTGCACAGATTAAGGAAGGTTTCAAGTCCGTAGCTTATACCATTTCTTTCCGTGCAAAGGACAGAACATTAGAAGATAAAGATATCCAGCCGATTATGGAAAAGATTCTGGAAGACCTTTCCAGCATGGGTATTGAACTTCGTTCTTAATTATAAATAAAAAACAGCCCGTTCTGCGGCAGAAAAGCTAACTGCCGCGAAGCGGAAAAAGATAGGAATGGAGCAGCATATGGAATCAATGAATTTACATGATTTTTATTATGATCTGCCACAGGAGCTGATTGCACAGGACCCGCTGTCAGACCGTTCCAGTTCAAGACTGATGGTACTGGATAAAAAGACAGGGGAAATACAGCACAAAATTTTTAAAGATGTGATTGATTACTTAAATCCGGGAGATTGTCTGGTCATTAACGATACCAAGGTGATTCCGGCTAGACTGATAGGCGAAAAAGTCGGAACGGGCGCGGCAATCGAAGTGCTTTTGCTTACCCGCAAGCAGGATTTAAAAGACACATGGGAAGTGCTTGTAAAGCCGGGTAAAAAGGCAAAAATCGGTACACAGATCAGCTTTGGCGGTGGAAAATTAATCGGAGAGATTGTGGATATTGTAGAAGAAGGCAATCGTATGATACAATTCACTTATGACGGTATTTTTGAAGAAATACTCGATGAACTGGGTCAGATGCCGCTTCCACCGTATATCACACACCGTCTGGAGGATAAGAACCGTTACCAGACCGTTTATGCAAAGCATGAAGGTTCTGCAGCGGCACCGACGGCGGGTCTTCATTTTACAAAAGAACTGCTGGAAAGAATACAGGAGAAGGGTATTGAAATTGCCCGTGTCACGCTGCATGTCGGACTTGGAACGTTCCGTCCGGTAAAGACAGAAAACATTCTGGAGCATCATATGCATTCAGAATTTTATACGGTGACACAGGAAGCAGCAGACAAGATTAATACGGCGCGCAAAAACGGCGGAAAGATTATTGCAGTCGGTACGACAAGTACACGTACACTGGAATCTGTCGGGACAGAAGATGGTACAGTAAAAGCCGGCAGCGGCTGGACCCAGATATTTATTTATCCGGGATATCAGTTTAAGGTTATTAACAGCCTGATTACCAATTTCCATCTGCCGGAATCCACGCTGGTGATGCTGGTTTCAGCACTGGCAGGCAGGGAACACGTGCTTGCGGCGTATGAAGAAGCCGTAAAGGAAAAGTACAGGTTTTTCAGTTTTGGAGATGCTATGTTAATAAAGTAACTTAAAAGTTTACTTTTTAAGGATCATAACAGGGGGAGTACTTATGGGTGATGAAAGAAGAAGAACAAAAAGAATTGATGTAGAAGCGAATTTATCAATTCGTCCGATTACAGATCAAGATACTAAGGAAGAATTTATTGCTGTTCATGCAACGAATGTATCAAGTGGTGGAATTGCATTTAAAACAAAAGACGTTCTGCCATTACATTCTTTTTATGACATGTTGCTTGAAATGAGCGGATGTGATAAAATTGAAACCGTTATTGAAGTTGTGCGGATTGCATCACAGGACGAAGACGGCACGGAGTACGGCTGCCGTTTTGTAGGACTTGGTAAAGAAGCCCAGTTCCGTATTGATGTATTCCGTATGGTAAAAGAAAATACAAACTAAAAAAGACTGAGTAGCACAGATGATTGCGGCTGCAATTGCCGAAAGGCAGCAGGTGAGGAAAGTCCGGGCTTCACAGGGCAG
>OGXY01002056.1_pt1 | contig 12556 bp, 9 predicted proteins | sample 1576411 | NCBI WGS metagenome assembly OGXY01 (sample SAMEA3541498, study PRJEB24748) | human gut metagenome | biome: human gut; feature: human-associated habitat; material: faeces | place: China | collected 2012 | reverse complement strand
TAGAGCAACAGACTCATAATCTGGAGGTCCCTGGTTCAAGCCCAGGCTGGTCCACCTTGAAAATCAAGCAGTTAAGCCAAGAACTTAACTGCTTTTTCTTTTATTGGTGACCTTCAAGTGACCTTTTCGAGATAAAACTCATCTCCTGTGACCTTTTGAAATTTCACGAAATGATTAGTGATTGAGCGACATTTCAATTACCAAGCGAAAAATATTTGGTGTTGACTTTGTGATTTCTAGTCTCAATTGAACTAAATAGCAAAGAAAATTGCCAAATATATATAATATTTTTGTTTATTATTACATGTTTTACATGAATAATTAGTATTTTTGCCACATAAAATTTTTCGCAAAATGGCAAAAAACGACCTCAATAGATTGAAAGTGGTGCTTGTTGAACAGCACAAAACGGCAAAATGGTTAGCAGAACAAATGGAAAAAGATCCTGCGACTATTAGCAAGTGGTGTACCAACAAAGCACAGCCATCATTAGAGACTATCAAAAAGATTGCAGAAATTCTACAGGTCAAAATGAGCGACCTTGTAAGCAATGAACGACCTTAAAGCAGAGATCAAATGGCAGACAACAAGATAAATATCCGCAAACTGGAAGCTGACCTTTGGGAGTCGGCAGACTTGCTTCGTGCTGGAAGTAAACTTACATCGAGCCAATACTGTATGCCAGTTTTGGCATTGCTGTTTCTAAGATACGCCTATAGCCGTTTTAAGATGGTTGAAGCAGAACTGCTAAAGAATCGCCCAAGTCGTGGCGGTCGTGTGATGCCTGTTGAACCAAGTGACTTTGCTGCTAAAAGTGCGCTTTACCTTCCTCGTGAGGCTCAGTTTGACTATTTGGTCAATCTCCCGGACAACCAGCCTTTGGGCGAGGCGGTAAACCATGCCATGACATTGGTTGAAGGACAGAGCGAACAATTGACCGGTATTCTGCCAAAGTCATATACGATGTTCAGCGATGAACTGTTGCGTGAACTCCTTCGCATCTTCAACAATAAGACGCTGGACGAGATTGGTGGCGATGTGATTGGTCGCATCTATGAGTACTTCCTCTCGAAGTTTGCCAAGGCAGTAGCCTCTGACGATGGCGTGTTCTTCACACCGAAGTCACTTGTAAAAATGCTTGTCAACGTACTGGAGCCCAAGCAGGGTGTCATGCTCGACCCAGCTTGTGGTTCGGGAGGTATGTTCGTTCAAACTGGTGACTTTGTGAATGCTGGTGGCATGAATGCCAATACGCAGATGACCTTCTACGGTCAGGAAAAGGTAGAATACAATGCCCAACTCTGCCTGATGAACATGGCTGTCCATGGCTTGAATGGTCGCATCGTCTCTGGTGATGAAGCCAATTCATTCTACCATGATGCTCACAATCTGGCTGGCAAGTGTGACTATGTAATGGCTAATCCTCCTTTCAATGTAGATAAAGTAAAGTCCGAATCTGCATCTGCTGCTGGTCGTTTGCCATTCGGCTTGCCGGGTGTGAATGCCAAGACGAAGGAGATAGGCAATGCCAACTATCTCTGGATTTCATATTTCTATGCCTACCTCAACGACCATGGTCGTGCAGGATTCGTCATGGCATCATCGGCAACGGATAGTGCCAATAAGGATCGTGACATCCGTGAGAAACTTGTCCTGACGGGCGATGTGGATGTGATGGTTAGTGTGGGCAACAACTTCTTCTACACCCTTTCGCTGCCATGCTCGCTGTGGTTCTTCGATAAGGCGAAGCGTTTAGAGAACAAGAATCGTGTGCTCTTCATCGATGCTCGAAACTATTACACCGTCGTTGACCGTACTCTCAATGAGTGGTCTGAATGGCAGTTGAAGAATCTACAAGCCATTGTTCACCTCTATCGTGGAGAACAAGACAAGTATAAGTCGCTTATCAAAGAGTATTGGAATGCTCTTAGCGAACATGCAGAAAGACATGATAATACTGCATGGCAAGATAGTGAAATGACTTTCGAGAAGGCTCTTGGTATTCTTGATTCTGAAGAGGCATCATACAAAAAGTACATTAAAGAACAGCAAGATACTCTCAAAAAAACGAAAGGGAAAAAGGATAAGGATGAATTGAAGGCAATCATTGCAGCCAATGAAGCAGAACTCGCCTATACCCTCGAAACCAAAGATATGGTCAATGAAGCCATCTGGCTGACTTCTAAATTCGGACTTGATGGCGAGTATCAGGACGTATTGGGTCTTTGCAATATTGCTACCACCGACGAAATCAGCGAGAAGAACTACAGCCTTACTCCTGGTGCATACGTAGGAGTGGCAGAAGTTGAGGACGATGGTGTTGATTTCAATGAGCGTATGAGCGAGATCCACGCAGAGCTCTCACAACTCAATGCAGAAGCCAATGTGCTGATGAGTGAGATAATGAAGGAATGGGAAACTCTTAACACGAAGTAAGTCATGGCAAACGATATAAAACCAATAACATCAACCGATATTTTACCAACTGATACAGTAGTCGGAAACTTGATGTCTGACCTTCGCCAAATCATTGACGAAGCGCGAATCCATGTGGCATCTACTGCCAACTATGAGCTTACCATGATGTATTGGCATATTGGCGAGCGAATCAACCGTGTTGTACTTGGAAATGAGCGAGCTGATTATGGAAAGCAGATTGTCGCGACAGTGTCACGACAATTACAGAATATCTACGGTCACAAAGGGAAAGAAAGGAGGATGAGGTATGAGGAAAACAATTAATATAGGCGATTTGGGTACTATCATTACAGGTAAAACACCTCCAACCACCAATAAGAACTATTATGGTGATTATGCGGTGTTCATTAAGCCTACGGATATTTCCGAGCAAAGTAAATATACCTATGAGACAGAGGAAATGTATTCAAAACTTGCTGCGGAAAAGTATGAAAGTAGCTTAATTCCTAAAGGTGCTATTTGCGTTCCATGTATAGGTACAATAGGGACAAAGATGACGATGACTCCTTGTGATTGTTATACCAACCAATCTATCAATTCTATCATTTGTAATGAGAACTATGACAATGAGTATGTCTATTATCTGATAAAGAATTTTTTGCCAGGATTAAAGGCATATAATTTGGGTACTGCATCAGGTAGAGAATATGTCTCCAAATCCAATTTCGAGAAGATTGAACTTGTTGCAGAACAAGATAAAGAGATTCAAAAGAAAATTGGAGTAATCCTCTCTCGCTACGACTCATTGATAGAGAATTATCAGAAGCAGATAAAGCTATTGGAGGAAGCTGCTCAGCGACTCTACAAGGAATGGTTCGTTGACCTCCGTTTCCCCGGACACGAAAACACCAAAATCGTAGATGGCGTGCCTGAGGGATGGGAGAGGAAGAAGGTTAATTCCATAATTGAGTTACAAAGTGGATTTGCCTTCAAAAGTTCCACCTTTGATGATAATGGTACATACAAGATTGTTACTATCAAAAATGTAAAAGACGGTGCATTTGATGGTGATAATGTCAGCAAAATTGTTGCAATCCCAGATAAGATGCCAAAGCATTGCATCCTCGCTGATGGCGACATCCTCCTTTCGCTCACGGGTAACGTAGGAAGGGTTTGCATTGTCAACGGTAAGAGTTATTTGCTTAATCAACGAGTTGCAAAATTGGCAACAGATTATAAAGCGTTTACCTACTGCTTATTCAGAAGCAGAGACATGTTCATAGAAGTCAATAATCTTGCTAATGGTGCTGCTCAGCAAAATGTAAGTCCTATAAGAATTGGCGAGATGAAGATATTGTTGCCAAACAGCGAATTGCTTCAAGAATTTGAATCGATAGTATTCAAGTCTATTGCAAGAATAATATCCCTCCAATCCCAACTCCACCTCCTCACCGAGGCACGTGACCGCTTGCTTCCCAAGCTGATGAGTGGCGAAATTACTATATAATCATCATGGATAGATACGATTTTATAACATCAAAAGAAGACGTCGTAGAGAATATAAAGACTCTTTACGGCTATCTTGGCAACCCGGATGATGCTGAAACCTATAAGTGGGCTACGGGCATCTTGAAGAATGGAAGAATTTATGTAGTTGAAGTCATAGATTCTAAGCTGTATTTTGCTCCGAGTCGTTTTGTCGGTTACAAGAAGAATACAGCCGATAAGCACAGAGAGAACCATGGTGATGGTAATCAAACAAATGATAAGCTTGTTGAATACTATCAGAAAGTACAAGATGAAAGACTCGATGCTGCATTTCAGAGTGTACTTGAACAATACGACTTGTCATCAGGTGATAAAAAGTATTGGATTCCAAAGGATATGACAATAGAACAGCTGCTCTCATCCTCTGAATCTCAACAAAAACAGTATTGGATTGGTCGTGTTACAAGTGATGAATACTGGGATGTGGCTTTGTCTAATAATGTTTGGGTAACTCAACAACGTTATGGCCATCAGAAATCCTCTGCAGTTTCTGGTCTTTTAGGATGTGTTAGAAATGTGAAAGCTGGTGATATTATCTTTCTAACATACGGAAGTGAAATCTATGCTTATGGAAATGTTATAGAGTGTCCACTTGCTTCAGATCAGGTTTCAAATCTTCAGCGAGTAATCCAAAAGAATAGGCATGATTATAATTCTGGAATAGTAAAATTCGAGGATAATAATGTGTTTTACGAAGACCTTACCAAAGGGTGTGATAATTGGGGACAACGAATTACGGTTGATCAATGGCATTACTATTCTGATAGAACAAATGTCTCTACGGCAGGTATGCGTAATGAAATAACAATGGGTGTCACGACAATGTCATTCATTGGGATTACGGAAAAATATGGAAAGAAGAAGGTAAAAGAGCTAAAGGAACAATTCGAAAATAAGCATATGTTTATCAGTAAGACTGCAAAATTGCTTCAGTCGAAGCATAACATTATATTACAAGGTGCTCCTGGCACAGGTAAAACATACAATACAGCAGCTATTGCATTGGCTGCACTTGATGTTACTGATGTGGATTTGAACGATCACAAAGCGGTTATGAAACGCTATGACTCTTTGCTTGGCGATCAGATCTTCTTCACCACATTCCATCAGTCACTTGACTATGAAGACTTTGTCGAAGGATTGAAACCTCACGTGCAAACAGATGCTGATGGTAATTCTATTGGTGTTACCTATGAACCAGAGGATGGCATCTTCAAACGTGCATGCAATGCAGTTCAAACAGACCAAAGTAAAGATATAGTAGAGTGCATTGACGATTATCTTCAAAAGATAAAAGGCTATCAGAACAAACGTGAGATTCCAACAGTTACGGGAAGATCTTCACTTTATGTTTGGTGGAAAGAAGGCAATTCTACAGTAAGTAGCAGGAGCACGAACTCAACAAGTTCACGTGGAGAAGAATATACCCCTTCTCCATTGAATATCGAAAAGATAAAACTTCAGGCATTGGGCAAAGGATGCGAGAACAATTGGCAGTCATACGCCCAAGCATTCATTGAAGCAGTCAAGAGAGAGTATCATGCGACGACCGACAAGCCTGTAGTTTTGATTATTGACGAGATTAACCGAGGAAATGTCTCTAAGATATTTGGTGAACTCATTACCTTGCTTGAATCAGACAAGCGAAGCAACGGCAATCATCCTATCAAGGTGATGCTACCATATACAAAGGGTGAGTTTGGTGTGCCTTCAAACCTGTATATCATCGGAACAATGAATACTACCGACAGAAGTACAGGAACACTTGACTATGCTCTGCGCAGAAGATTTGCATTTGTTACCCTAAAATCACAGGATTCTGTGATCAAGAAATACTATTCAGATGCAGGAAACGATGAATTGGGTTCTGTTGCAGTAGCTCTGTTTGATGACATTAAGAAGTTCATAGAGAATCCAAAGCATCTATGTGGGGATATGAGCATTGATGACTTGATGGTCGGTCATAGTTACTTTATGGCAGAAAGTGAAGAAGAATTACAGGACAAGGTAGAATTTGAGATTCTTCCACTTATCAATGAATATATCAATGATGGCATCCTTAATGTCAAGAACGAAGAGAAGAAAACAGCGTTTGATGCTTGGCGTTCTCTGAACCCTATACAGGTAATAGATGAGGATGACCAGGAAGACGATGACGAATAATATATAACCAGGTATGAAAGCCATTCTTATTCAAGAACACGAACGACTGGGCATCGAGCAGGACACTAGATATGACAATCTGAGCCTTGTTCGGTGGGATAAACCTATGGAACATGATCCATGGGGATACTATGCGTCGTATGTTATTGGTGCAGAATGGATAGAACCAAATGAAGCATTGGTTGTGACTACAAAGAGAGGGATGGAAGAAATAGATTTCCTCACAATGTTCATGACTTGCTTCTCATCGGACTTGTCTGTTGAGTCCTTTGCTGAGATTTATAATATCGACAGCGAAGCACCTGCTATACATGCACCATCATTGAAAGGTGTGTTGAGTCCGCTTATTGTATTACATTTCCTTGGTGTCGTTAGTAGAATAAAGTCATTGAAGAAAGGCTATGTACACTATAGCGAGAACTTGAAGAAAGTCAAAGGACATATTCAAGTGATGAAGAATGAACGTAAGAACATTGCTTCAAAAAGATTCGACAGGGTATATTGCAACTATGACGAATACACAGTAGATATTCCCGAAAATAGACTAATCAAGAAAGCTCTATTATTCAGTTCTCAGATACTCAAAACAATAACGGAGAATCACTCAATTGGAAACAAGGCGAAACTAATGATCTCGAAATCATTAGCCTTGTTTGAACGCGTAAGCGAAGGCGTACAGATTAAGGAAGTTACCCATATAAAAGGTCACAAGTTATTTAGTGAATATAATGAGGCAATACGTTTAGCTAAGTTAATCCTTCAGAGATACGATTACAGCATCAGCAAGACAAGTTCAGTGAACGAAAATGTTCCTCCATTTAGATTAGACATGTCCTTGCTGTATGAGCACTATGTATATGGATTACTCTATGATGCATACGGAGATAAAATATCGTATCAGTACAAAGGAAAAACAGGTTTCCCTGATTTTCTGTATTGTTCTTCGAGCTTCAAGGCAATACTTGATACAAAATATATTCCTAAATATGAGAACGTGTCACTTGACAATAATGTAATTCGCCAGTTAAGTGGTTATAGTAGGGACATACCAATTCTGCGACACCTTGGCTATGATGAAATAAATGAAGAATCTCCTGTTCCAAACGTTCCTTGCGTAATCATTTATCCAAAGGAAGGTGATGACGTAATGAATCCGTTTGTAAAAAAGAAATTGCGAGAGTTATGCACTACTCCAGTACGTAAGCTGGCAAGATTTTATAAGATATGTATTCCACTGCCTGTAATGGGCTCTAAAATATAAAGTTATGGCAAAAGACTATAGCGAAGACCTTCTCATACAGAAATCGACAGCCGAGTTGCTGGAACAAGAACTTGGTTGGAAATCTGTGTATGCCTTCGATAACGAGGTGCTTGGCGAACAAGGAACACTTGGACGTAAGACTCAAAGCGAGGTGGTGCTGACGCGCCATCTCCGTATGGCTTTGAAACGTCTTAACCCTTGGATGACCGACAAGCAGTTGACAGAAGCCATCGAGCGTATGACAAGCTACATGAGCTCGCAGACGCTGATGCAGATCAACGAGGAGAAATACCAGTATCTGCGTGACGGTGTACCTGTCACTCGCCCGAAACCCAATGGCGAGACAGAGCTGGTACGTGCCCGCGTTATGGACTTTGCCAATGTGGATAACAACGAGTTTATTGCCGTAAGGGAACTATGGATAAAAGGACCTATCCACAAGCGCAGAGCAGATGTAGTGTGCTTCGTGAATGGTCTTCCTGTCATCTTCATCGAACTGAAGAATCATGACCAGGACATACAGAATGCTTATACCGACAACTATCGCGACTACCTTGACACCATACCGCATTTGTTCCATCACAATGCCATGATCATGCTGAGCAATGGCATGGAGAGCCGTGTGGGTACGGTAGGGTCAAAGTGGGAGTTCTTTCATGAGTGGAAACGACTGACGGAATTGGACCATGGCAATATCGAATTGCCAACTATGCTGCGTGGTATCTGTAAAAAAGAGAACCTGCTGGATTTGCTCGAAAACTTCATCCTCTTCGACCATAGCGGAGGTTCAACCGTCAAGATTCTGGCACGCAACCATCAGTACCTGGGTGTGAATCAAGCAGTGGAAATGTATCGCCATCGTGAGGCGATGAAAGGTAAACTGGGTGTGTTCTGGCACACACAAGGCTCTGGTAAAAGTTATTCGATGGTGTTCTTGGCTCAGAAGATTAGACGTAAGTTTGAAGGCTCACCTACGATTGTGGTACTGACCGACCGCGACGAATTGAACAAGCAGATAAGCGATACCTTCGAGAATTGCGGACTGTTGGGCGGTTTGAAAGCCAAGCAGTTCATTGCCCATAGTGGTGATGACCTTCGACAGAAACTGCAAGGCAATCCTTCGTTCATATTCTCGTTGATACAGAAGTTCAACAAGGCAGATGCCGAACCTATCTATCCAGATCATGACATAATAGTGATGAGTGATGAAGCCCATCGTACCCAGAATGGTGTCTTTGCAGACAACCTCATGCATATGCTTCCAACGGCAAACCGTATCGGTTTCACTGGAACACCGCTGCTCAGGGATGATAATATCACAGCTCGTACCTTCGGACAGTATGTTTCGGTCTATGACTTTAAACGTGCCGTTGAGGATAAGGCAACTGTACCCCTTTACTACGAAAATCGCGGGGAGAAGTTGCAGGAACTGAAGAATCCGGAAATAAATGCCGAGATTGCTGCTCGTCTTGATGAAGAAAATCTTGATCCATCACAGCAAGCCAAACTGGAACGTGAGTTTGCTCAGGAGGTGCATCTGCTGACCGCCGAGAAACGACTGCGAGTAGTGGCACAGGACTTTGTGCGTCACTATAGCGACTTATGGACGAGCGGTAAGGCCATGATGGTAAGTTTCAACAAGGTAACTTGCGTGAGGATGTACAACTACGTACAGGAGTATTGGCAAAAAGAGATAAAGGCTCTACGCAAACGTATTGACCAAGATCCATGGCAACAGGAAGTTCAGGAGATAAAGCGCAAACTGCAATGGATGGAGGAAACGGAAATGGCTGTTGTGGTATCACAAGAGCAGAACGAGATCCAGACATTCAAGAAATGGAGGCTCGACATCACTCCACATCGTGAGAAGATGGAGAAGCGCGAACTTGACAAGGAGTTCAAGGATGCCGATGGCAAACTCCGTGTGGTTTTTGTCTGTGCCATGTGGCTGACAGGTTTTGACGTAAAAACGCTGTCATGCCTTTATATTGATAAACCCATGAAGGCGCATACCCTGATGCAGACCATTGCCCGTGCAAACCGTGTGGCAGAAGGTAAGTCGAATGGTCTTGTGATTGACTATATAGGTATTGTGAAAGCACTCCGCCAGGCGCTGGCTGACTATACAGCCAATCCTGATGGCGGAGACGGTGGCAACGACCCTACAGTCAACAAGGAAGAACTGATAAAGAATGTTTGGGAAATCATTGCGACAGCGGAAACGTTTCTGCATGAAAAATGTTTTGAATTGCAGGAACTCATTGATGCAATGTCATTTGAGAAGCTGTCACTTCTGAAGAAGGCAGCAAACCAACTTTGTGATAAGATTGAAACCCGTAAGTCGTTCTGCACATTTGCGACTACCTTGCTCAAACTTTGGAAATATCTCGATCGTGAAGATATAACCGAAGATATGCGCAAAAAGAAAGATGCTCTGGAAGCCATCTACAAGGAATTACAGAAAAAGCGTAAGCACGCGGACATCACAGACCTGAGTGTAGCAATCAATGATATTGTCAATGAACATCTTGAAATAGATTCCAATGCTATGATGGTTGCTGATGGTAGTGGTCGGAGGTTCGACATAAGCGGTATTGATTTCGATTTGCTTAGACGAGAGTTCGCTAAACGAGAAGATAAAAACCTCGTTTTGCGAGACATACAAGAGTTGCTACAAGAACGTCTGGCCCGTCTGCTGGCAGATAATCCATCAAGAATCAACTTCTACGAGAAGTACCAAGATATTATTCAGGCATATAACCAAGAGCAGAATCGTGCAACAATAGAAAAGACTTTCGAGGACTTGATGCACCTATCTCAATCTCTCAGCGAAGAAGAGAAGCGTTATGTACGAGAAGGATTCAAGAGTGATGAAGAGCTCTCGCTCTATGACCTCCTATTGAAAGACAATCTGTCAAAGACAGAAGTCAAAAAGCTGAAGGATGTAGCCATAGAGTTGCTTGCTAAAATAAAGGAACAGTTGTCTGGAATGGATCATCCATTTGACAAGCCAACGACTCGTGCTACTCTTATCATTACCATACGTGATGTTTTGTGGCAGGAACTTCCAGAGAGTTATAGCGAAGAAAGTATAAACTACTACCGCGATACCATTTACAACTATGTTAGTCAAAGATATGGTGGTGTGGCATATAACTAAGAATGGACGAAAATGAATCGACTCGTTATCATAGGAAATGGCTTTGACATGGCTCATGGTCTCAAAACCAGTTATATGGATTTCATAAACTGGTATTGGGAAAGGAGATTGAATGCCATGTTGACAGAGCATGCCTCTATCTCAGAAGATTGCTTATGCAAGTTGGAGATAAAGAACACAAAAGATTGTGCTAGTTGGTCTAATTTCTTCTTCTTTCATCCATTTAGGGATTTGATGACAAGGGAGTGGAAATACCCACCAACTGAGATTATAAGTGCGATAAAGGAAAATACAGATGATTTTTCTGTGACGAATTCTAAATTTTTTGCGTCAATTCTCCAATCAATAGAAACCAAAGGATGGGTTGATATAGAATACGACTATTATCAATTGCTGAAAAAATGTGCGGAAAGCACAGACTGCGGGTATACCGTAAAGGAACTGAATGACCAGTTGGCATATCTTCAGGAGAGGCTGGTGGAATACCTCGGCAGCATCGGGGCAAACGAATACAAGAAGAAGTTGCATGATGCCATGATAGAGTTCTTCGACCCTGCTGATTTCTCAACGGAAGGGAGAAAGAAAGCAATGGAGAACATAGGGCTTGATATTAAGAGCTTTGAAGAGGTGAAATACAATTATGAAGAGCGAAACAAGCTGATTCCAGGGCGAATCATGCTACTTAGCTTCAATTACACAGCAACCGCTAAGATGTACGGCAACTTCAACCTTGAATTCAACTATATTCATGGCGACTTGGAGCATCCAAAGAACATCATCTTTGGTTATGGTGATGAACTTGACAAGAACTATAAGGACATTCTTGACAGAAACGACAATGAGCTGTTGAGGAATGTAAAGTCAGTAAGATATCTGGAAACAAGGCATTACCATGATATGCTGGAGTTCCTGATGTCGGCCCCATTCCAAGTGCTAATCATGGGGCACTCCTGCGGCAACTCTGACAATACTTTGCTAAACACCGTCTTCGAGCATGAGAACTGCGTTTCAATAAAGCCCTTCTACCACAAATGGGAAGATGGTAGCGACAACTATCTGGAACTTGTGCAGAATATCTCACGCAACTTCACCAATATGCGGTTGTTCAGGGACAGAGTCGTGAACAAAGAACAGTGTAAAACAATGTAATTTAAACAAATAACAAAACTCAAAGATATGGTAACAAGAAGACTTACAATCGTCCTATTAAGCATTTTACTTTCGGTGGTAGCTCTTGCAGCGAACAAGGATTTTGAGAAAGACATCACTATGGTTTCCTATGAACAAGGCTGGCTTGATAGTGAAGGTACATTGGCATTAAAGAACAATTCAAGTGAGGAAGTCAAGAATGTGGTATTCCTGATTACCTATCTTGATATGTCTGGTAACGAACTGGATTATAAAGAGTTTACCAGACGTGTGAAAATTGCCTCTGGAATGACAAGGAAACTTGATATTCCAGCTTATGAGCATAGCCGCAACTATCATTATTATAAGTCGGAAAATATGCCAGGTGGTTCGCCTTCTTTCAAGATAAAATTCAAGCTTAAAGATTATAATGTAGAAGAAGAACCGGAGTCTATTGATGACTATACATTAGGCAGATACGGCTATGACCATGTACAGTCAGAGGGAAATGAAGGGCTGTATGTTATAATTGCTATCGTTGGTTTGTTGTTCTTCATTGGTATAACTGTTGGTTTGTATGTTCTTGTTGCCGTGATGGCACAGAAACGCAATCGCAGTGTTGTAGTTTGGGTTCTTTTGAGTCTTCTTGCAACACCATTGTTGATGATTATCATTCTTTTGGCTATAGGAAAGAATGATAATTATATTGAAAACCATTATGATAGGGACTAATATGAAAAAGGTTATTGCTATTCTAACATGTTTCATATAGAGTGTAAAATAAACTGTGTCAGGCTATAATAATAATAGTTTAACACAGTTTTTATAATATGGACAATTTGGAAATAGACTACAAGAAAGCAGCCCAGCAGCTGCGT
>OGXY01002049.1_pt1 | contig 12615 bp, 9 predicted proteins | sample 1576411 | NCBI WGS metagenome assembly OGXY01 (sample SAMEA3541498, study PRJEB24748) | human gut metagenome | biome: human gut; feature: human-associated habitat; material: faeces | place: China | collected 2012 | reverse complement strand
AATTCAATTTAGTTTTTTATGAGTTTCGCAATTGTCTATCGTCATTATTTTTCTCTCTTGCGCTCATTATAATACATCTTAATTAAGAAGTCCAATTAATAATTGTTATTTGTTTTATTAAATGTATTTATATATTGTTGTGATCTTATTACATAATTATCAACTGTTTTGTCAAATATAAAAATTCCGGACACCGTCAAATAATCCTATTATTTTGGCAGTATCCAGAATTTTATATTTTTCCCGTTTAGCGGTCCAGCGGCTTATTCAGTTCTTCGATTCCTGCGAGCACAAAACGTCCATCGGAAATAATATCTTCTGTCGTACCATCCTTACGGATGACTGTAATCTTGTCAAGCTCATCATAAGGAATGGTAATATCTGTATGACAGTTGAAATATGCCTTGCTCATATCCTCGCTGCGGAGTTTTGAAAAATCGTTTTCTCTTGCAACGATCTGTTTTCCATCCGGGTTATAAGTCACCATGTCCTCCTCGTGGGAATAGCAGGTATCTCCCACTGCAAAGTGAGGTCCTGTCTTTTCTGCGATCAGGATAGGAAGCTTGCTGCCGATGTTGTATTTTTTTGCCATGGCATAAGCTGCGGTGTTGGTTCCAATAGCGAACTCGCCTAAGGGAAGCCAACTGTGACCGTTTAAGATTACCTGCTTTACCAGTTCTTTTCCTGAATCGAAATTTCCGCAGGAAAACTCCGTCACCCTTCCATCCTCAAACTCCAGACGAAGATCCTTAAAGAGATACTCCCTCACATAGACCTCCTTCACATGAAGCAGGCCCTTTGTTCCCTCTAATACCGGAGAAGTAAAGACTTCCCCCAGAGGAATATTTACATCGGAAACACAGTTTTCAAAGTTTGTTTCCCTGGAAGGGTCATTTAAAGTGTGCAGATGAACAGTCAGATCGGTTTCATTACCCTCCCGTCCTGTGATCCGCACATACTCCGCCTGATCCAATGCATCAATAAGCGTCTGCTGGATTTTCTGGTAGGTATCGTAATCCAAAGTATTGATCCGGATAGTTTCCTTAAAAATCTCCTCAAAATCAGGCCCGATCTCCGGTCTTGGAAATGCGATGATGGTAAAACTGGTCTCATCTCCGGGCATATACTGGTTCACGATCTGCCTGGATGCAGTGGCATAGGAAAGAGTCAGCTCCTGCTGGTGATCATTTAAAGAAAACGCAGTCTTCTTATTTACCGGCTCAAATTCCTCTTCCCCAAAGGTTTCCACCACAGCCGGACCGGCACACATAGCTGCCAGGTCTTTATATTCCTCATAAGCGGTTTTTAAAATAGACAGCTTGCGCTCCTTAAAAGCATTTCCCATATACAGGGCGCTGTCATAGCGGTGGTCATAATCATACTGGCGGTTGGCAGACGTACCGTAATATCCCCTTTTGCCGTTTGAACGGCGGTTTAATGACTCCACTGCGGCACGATAGCAGACCGGTTCCAGCCCCAGGCTGCGAAACTGCTCCACTGCACGGCGGATCATGCACTCAAATCCCAGCTGGTATTCCACTACCACTGTCTTTTTCTTTGAAAGATCCCTGCCCATTACCTCAAAGCCGCGGCGGTAGCCTTCTGTATAGGTATGGGCCATTTTTTCAATGGTTTCCTCCGGCAGCGAAGCCATAAACGCTGCCAGCCTACGCTCTGAATCAGAAACATACTCTCCGTACTGATACAGATAGCGCAGATCTGTCAGGTCTGAATCCATAATGATATCTGCTGCAAAGCTTAAAGCAGGATCCAGCCCTTCTCTGATCCGCCATGGCAGATGCAGATCTACATAATCGCTCACATACCAGTACAGCGCATCCCGTACCGCCTGCTCCCTGGGAGTCTCATTTTCCTCCTCCCATGCCTGGGTAAAAAGGTTATAAACCTCTAAAAAGGTCTCGCACAAAATCGCAATATATTCCAGGCGCATTTCAAAGGCATACACAATGCAGCCCCTGAGTTCTGTATAAAGAAAGGATAAAAGAGGGCCAAATTCCTTCCCCAGACAGTCTGCCGCATAATCAGGATTGGCAAAGCTCTCCCCATAATTTTCAGGGAGAATATCCTCATAAAGGCGGTGATTCCAGTCTGAAAGCTCCTCTAAGGAAAGCTTCTCCCAGCTCTCCGGCAGTTCTTTCTCCCCAATTCCCCTGGCAGTTAAAAGCTCACGGATCATGCCTAAGAATCCGGCGGTCCGTTTAAAATAAAGGCCGTATGGCAGACGAGCGTCCTCCTCCTTAATCGAACGGATACGATCCAGAGAAAGCTCCAGGCGTTCCCTTACGGCTTCATTTTCTTCCCGTAATAATATTCTGTAATCCATAGAAAACTCCTACTCTACCGTCCTGTAAATCCTATGATAAGAATCACAGCCCAGATAATAATAAGAATGCCCTCCAGGGCGATTCCGATCTTAGCCAGGATATAGTTGCAGTTATCCTCCGTAAATGAAAGGATACCATACCACAGGCCTGCCGCAGCAGCCACAATGCTGGAAAACCCGTAGGCTCCTGTATTTAATCCTCCCTGTCCGGCTCCCTTTAAGGAAAGATAAATGCTGAAAGTTCCCAGCCCTAGTGCCAGGATTCCCAGTCCCAGACAGAAGAAGCTCTGTCTTGCAAAGGGATTTCTCACATAGGATATTTTATTTCCCACCTGTCTCAACGCTTCCACCTCCTGTAATGGATGAGAACCCTCACATAATGAGCGATCCCATGAATATAAAAGCCAATACCGGCTCCCAGCGTATTCAGGAACATATCGTCCACATCAAAGCTTCCCACCCGCAGGATCAGCTGAAGGGTTTCTAACATCAGGCTCCATATAAAGCCGAACATCACTGTATTATACCACAGGCGGCTTCTTTTGCTGATAATGGGCAGAAAGAAACCAAAAGGGATAAAGGCTGCGATATTACCTACAATATTGATCATAAAAAGGCCGAAGCCGAGAACCTCATAATAACGGAAATAACGGCCGATTTCTTTAAAAAGCACCAGATTGTAGGCATATTCCCGATCCGTTTCCGTTCGTCCGAAGGATTCTGAAAAAAACATAAAGTAGGCCAGAAGGCAGAGATACAGTATAAACAGTACCCATCCTGCCTTCTGGCGCGGGGTGGTATGTCGGATCATCACAGCCCGCCTGTTAAAATTCAATCTCGGATTTGCGCTTTAAAAGCAGCGCACCGTTTACGATTGAAATAATTCCCACAGCCAGTCCTGTCACTGCAATGATGATACCCACAGCAATACAGCCGGCGCCGGTATTGCGCATGGTCTTATATACTCTTTCCATATTTTTACTGCCTTTCATGGTTTGTACAGCCAGGTTCCATTCTAAGCGAATGGTCACGCCTGCGCTCCATACTCTGCATAGTATGCGTCAATGGCTGCCTTTAATGTATCATTGATCACAATTTTTCCACCGCATTCCTTATTGTACAGGTATTCGGTCACATCTGCCATGGTAACAATGGCTGCTGTGGGGAAACCATAGAGATCCTTGATCTCGTCTAAAGCACTCTTTGTTCCCTTGCCACGTTCCATACGGTTTAAAGATACGATCAGACCCTTGATCTCCACATCGCCCTGAGCCTTTAAGATGGGGAAGGTCTCCTCGATAGACTTACCAGAGGTGGTTACATCCTCGATGATCATCACACGGTCTCCGTCCTTAATAGGACTTCCTAAAAGAATACCTGTATCGCCATGATCTTTTACCTCCTTACGGTTGGAGCAATAACGGATATCCTTTCCGTAAAGCTCACTGATCGCCATAGTGGTTGCCACGCTTAAGGGGATACCCTTATAAGCCGGTCCAAACAGCACGTCAAAATCCAGGCCAAAATTGTCATGGATGGCCTTTGCATAATATTCGCCCAGCTTACGCAACTGTGTTCCTGTCACATATGCTCCTGCATTCATAAAAAACGGGGACTTACGTCCGCTCTTTAATGTAAAATCTCCAAACTTAAGTACATTGCTCTCTACCATAAATTCAATAAATTCCTGCTTATACTGTTCCATGTAATAAAACCTCCTTCATTTCTTCTACCTAATTTTACCATAGATTGCGGGCATTGTGAACTACCTATTGTCTGAAGCCAATGAACTTCCTGCTTCATAGACCTCGCTGCCTTACCCCACCGTCTAAAGCCAGTGGAATTGCGGCAGCCTCATTTCAACCTCCCAGCATAAATTTCTCTACGACCAGCCCCACCCCGTCCTCATTGTTTGAGGCAGTGATATAGTCCGCTGCATTGCGCACAGGAAGAACCGCATTTTCCATGGCCACTCCCAGACCGGCATACTGGATCATAGTCAGGTCATTATAGCCGTCTCCACAGGCGATCATCTCTTCCCGTTTCATGCCGATCCGCTCTAAAAGCCGCCCCAAAGACTGGGCCTTGTCAATTCCCTTTGGCATAACCTCCAGGAAAAATGGCTCTGAACGGTAGACACTGAAATCCCGGCCCATGGCAGCCTTTACCCGCGGCTCCACCGTTACCAGATAATCTCCGTCATCCAGCATCAGAAACTTTGGAACCGGAAAGGACACATAGCCTTTCATGTCTTCTACCTGGCGCAGAGGCAGGTGATTGATATTAGATTCCTTGACAGCATAGGGACATTCCTTGTTGTTTGTGATGATCTCCTCCCCCTCATAGGTCAGGATATCCACTCCGTACTCCTCTGCCAGACCGATGATTTTCTCATTTGAATCCACGGGAAGCAGGGAGGAAAATACCACTTCCCCGGTGCCGCAGTTTGTGATCATACCGCCGTTATAGGATAAAATATAGCTTCCGTACGCTGCAAGCTCAAGCTCCTCTGCCAGCGGCTTGATCCCTGCTGTGGGCCGCCCGGAAGCCAGAACCACGATCTTTCCCATTTTCTGGGCTTCCATAAGAGCCTGTTTCGTTCTGGGAGTAATGATTTTATCCCTGTTTGTGAGGGTTCCGTCCAGATCCAGGACGATCATTTTATATTCCATTTTATAAATTCTCCTGATTTTTCATTTAAACTGCCGGTTGAAACCGCTGTATCCGTTTTATTTTACCAGATAACCATCTATAAGAAAAGCCCGGATTCACCCTTGAGTTTCCGCTTTTTGCAGTGTGACCTGGGGTCTGGTGTGCAGGGCGACTTTGAAGGTCATTAGAAAACCTTAGAGGATTAAATTTTTTGTTAAAAGCCATATCAAACCTGTTTGAGCGCAGCGAGTTTTTGATATGGTTTTTGCTTTTAGAAAAAATTCAGCCTCTTAGATTTTCTTATGACTGGAAACCGGAACCCGGCACAGCAGACTCCAGGGTGCGGTGCAGAATGCGGAAACTCAAATATCTCCATATTGTCACCCGGCCCCATATCTGCTATACTCAGAACTGCAACATACTATCACTGCCATCAGGAGGATGCAATCTATGAGCTATGCAGACCAGCTTTTTATACAAAACTGTAAAGATATTTTAGAAAACGGCGTCTGGGACACAGACCATGAGGTACGCCCGGTATGGGAGGATGGGACTCCGGCTCACACCATCAAGCGCTTCGGCATCGTAAACCGTTACGATCTTACAAAGGAATTTCCCGTTATCACCCTGCGCAGAACCGCGTTTAAATCGGCTGTAGACGAGCTTTTATGGATCTGGCAGAAAAAGTCCAACAATATCCATGACTTAAAAAGCCACATATGGGATTCCTGGGCGGATGAAACGGGAAGCATCGGAAAGGCCTACGGCTACCAGCTGGGCGTAAAGCACCATTACAAAGAAGGGGAGTTCGATCAGGTAGACCGGATCCTCTATGACTTAAAGCACAATCCATTAAGCCGCCGGATCATGTCCAACATCTACAATCACCATGATCTCTCTGAGATGAACCTCTATCCCTGTGCCTACAGCATGACCTTTAATGTATCAGGGAATACCTTAAACGGCATCTTAAACCAGCGTTCTCAGGATATGCTCACTGCCAACAGCTGGAATGTCTGCCAGTACGCAGTGCTTCTTCATATGTTTGCACAGGTAAGCGGCTTGAAGGCCGGGGAACTGGTTCATGTGATCGCAGACGCCCATATCTATGACCGCCATATCCCCATGGTAGAAGAACTGATTAAAAAACAGCCCTTTGAAGGCCCCACGCTTTGGGTGGATCCTGAAGTGAAGGATTTCTATCAGTTTACCACGGACAGTTTCCGACTGGAAAACTACCAGTTCCATCCCTTTGAGCACAAAATCCCGGTTGCAGTCTGATGCAGCCGGGACCGTTTCGGGTTAAATCTCTATCTCTTCTCTTAATGCAAAGGAGTAGATACACCTTCGCGCTACCGTTTTCCCTGTGATCTGGCACAATGCCCGTTCGTAGCAGTCAATCTGAGTCCGGTAGCGCTCCTTTAAACGCTCTTTCCCCATTTCTTTATCCTTTCCGGATATCCTGTCTGTTTTGTAATCGATTAACAGAAGTCCCTCCGGCTCTTCGATAAAAGCGTCAATGACTCCCTGAACCAGCACCAGCTCTTCAGAGTCCTCATGGCCCATTTCGGAAGCGGGAACACCAATCATAAACTGCTGTTCCTTAAAAAGCCGCCCCTCTGCCTGCGCCTTTGCCATGGATTTCCCCAGCGGGCTTTCCACAAATTTCCAAATATCCCAGGGGTTGATCCACTCATAAGACTCCTGATCCAGATATCCCTGCTCATAGAGCGAAAACAGGGCCTTTTTTGTATCTGAAAGGCTGTGCAGTTCATGGAAGGAAAGACATTCCAGCGCCCGGTGGTATGCAGTACCTCTCTTAGAACCGCCTGACCGGCCATAAACCTTCTTCCCTTCTTTCGCTCCTGCTTCAGAGGCTTCTGCTTCTTGAACCGTCCCCCCTGCTTCTGTCTCTTTGACCGAGTCTTCTGCTTTTTCCTCGTCCAGATCCCTGATCCAGCCGTCCTCTTCCCGGCCGGTTCCCATTGCCTCCTCTTCCCGGCCGATCTGGCTCTGCTTTTTAAGCTCAGACACAGAAACCAGCGTGTAAAGCCCTGTATCGCTTTCATAAGGGTAAGCATAGGAAAATGCCTGTTCCAGCTCCTTTTTCATCTCTTCATCATAGGTATAACCTGCATCCAGTTCCAACAGATCCTCCTTTGCCATTTTCCGTTCCATCTGTCTTGTTACCTCTTCTCCCACCAGTGTTTCGGGCTGCACCTTGATCATTTCAAAATGTTCCTGCGGCACTGCACCGGCTGCCATAAGAATCCAGTCCAGATAGGAACCTGCTCCGGATAAAAGAGTGAATGGAAGCTGTCTTCCCTCCGTCCTTCCGGTTCTCCAGCGCTCCAGCTTACTTGAAAGGCTGCGATCCGTTCCTGTCATGATCAGCTCCTCTTTTGCACGGGTCATGGCTACATAGAGAATCCTGAGCTCCTCTCCCATGGTTTCCAGTTCCAGGCGCCGCTTTAAAACCTGTTTTTTGAGCGTGGGAGTCTTTGTGCGCAGCTTAAGATCCAGCCAATCGGCCGCCGCCCCCATGTCTGCATCTAAAAGAAGAGTGCCGTAAGCATCCCTCTGGTTAAACTTTTTTCCCATTCCTGCCAGAAATACCACTGGAAATTCCAGTCCCTTGCTCTTATGGATGCTCATAATGCGAACCATGTTTTTTTCCTCGCCGGCCACGGCAGCTTCTCCAAAATCCGTATCGTATTTTTTCAGCCGTTCAATATACCTTACAAAATGGAACAGGCCCTTGTAGCTGGTCGCCTCATAAGCCGCTGCCTTTTCCACCAGCATATCCAGATTGCCCCGGCGGATCTCCCCTGCGGGCATGGCAGATACATAATCATAATATCTGCTGCGCCTGTATACATAATACAGCAGTTCGTGGATAGGGCGATATCTGGCCTCTGTGCGCAGCTCCTTTAAAAGCGCTCCGAAATCCTCCAGTTTTTTCCATATAAGTGCAGCCTGCTCCACTGGGACAACGGCGGCGCCTATCCGGACTGCATCCTCGGAGTCTCCGGTTTCATTCTCAAATGCTCCACCCGGATGCTCCAAAGCTTCTCTCAGACCCGGATGCTCCCGTTCTTCCTCCCACAGTTTCCATGCTCCATATACGCCCCTGTCCTGGCCTTTTTTTGTGTTTTTCTTATAGGACGCCATCATCCAGGCCATCTCATCATCACTCATTCCCACTACAGGGGAGCGCAAAACTGCTGCAAGGGGAATGTCCTGCATGGGATTGTCAATCACGGACAGCAGACTTAAAACCGTTTCAACCTCTGTGGTGGAAAAATACCCGGTGCGTGTCTGGGCTCTGGCGGGGATTCCCTCATTCATCAGCACGCTGACTAAAGTCTCGGACCAGCCGGTCATGCTCCGAAGAAGGATCACCATATCTCCCAGACAGACCCTTCTGTATTTCTCCTGCTCCTTATCCCACACAAGAAGGCCGTCCGTTTCATCAGTCAGCCGTCGTATTTCTCCTGCAATCATCTTTGCTTCCATTTCTCTTGCCGTATATCCCATGGCATCCTCATCCAGCTGTTTATAGGCATCTGATCCCGTATCCGCCATCAAAAGCCTGGATGGAACTCCGGCCATTCCCTCTGCCGATGCAAAAACAGCTCCCGGATACAGGGCGGTTTCCTCGGTGTACCGGATACCGCCCAGCCCCGGCGTCATGATCTGGTAAAAAATGTCATTGATAAAGGCTAACACCGTGTCCCGGCTTCGGAAATTCTGCCTGAGTTCAATCATCTGGTGAGGGCTTTTTTCTCTGGTATAGGATGCATACTTCTCCAAGAAAAGCTCCGGTCTCGCCAGACGGAAGCGGTAAATGCTCTGCTTTACATCTCCTACCATAAACACGTTGGGATGGCCCGTTTCTTCTCTTGAAATGCTCCCGATCAATGTTTCCTGAACCAGGTTGCTGTCCTGATATTCATCCACCAGGATCTCCTCATACTGCCTCTGAAGCTCTTTTGCCACTGCCGAAGGCTGTCTGGGAGAATCTCCCTCAAGAAGCACCTCTAAGGCCAGATGCTCCAGATCGTTAAAATCAAGTACATTCCGCTCCCGCTTTGCCTCCCGGTAAAAATCGTCAAATTTCTGTACCATATCAAGGAGCGTTTCAACCACAGGAGCAGCCCCTGCCATCGCCTCTGCCGCTTCTTTTGGACTCTGAAAGCCAAAGCTTTCCCGGAATTTTTCAACCAGCTTTTTCACCTGGATCCGGCATTCCTTTACATACTCCTTTTTATCCTCGTCAATGGCCTTGTTTCTGGCCGCTGCCAGACGGACAAACTCCATAGCCTGAAGGGCTTCATAAAGCTTCTCAAAGGTTCCTCTTTCCGCCGCCTTCTTAATTCCTAAAAGCCCTGCAAGGTCATTTTCCAGCATGGGCTCATAAACGGCAGGTCCCCCTTCCTCCCTGCACACCTCCAAGGCCGCCTGAAGCTGATGTGTAAGCTCCTCCATCTGCAGCGCCGTGTCCTTTAAAAGGAATTTCATCCACGGGCTTTCATCCAGATTTCCCTCTGCCTCCTGTTTCAGCTGCCGTCTGCATTCGTCCAGCCATTCGCCGGGCCATGGATGGCTCTGGGAAAACTGCCAGGCCTGTACGATCACATCCTCCATGGCCTTATCCGACTTTCCGGCCCCAAACTGCTCTGCAAACCGGATAAAATCTTCATTTTCCTCCTGATAACACGCCTCTAAGAGCTCCTCCATCACATCGCCCCTTAATAGGGTCAGCTCTCCCTCATCCCCGATCCGAAAAGACGGGTCAATGTCAAGGCTGTTGTAATGGTTTCGTATGAGATTCAGGCAGAAGCTGTCAATGGTCATGATCTGGGCCTGGGGAATTAAGGCAGCCTGAAGCCACAGGTGCTCATCTAGGGGATGCTCCCGCAGCTTTTTTTCTACTGCCGCGCCAATCCTCTCACGCATCTCAGCCGCCGCCGCATTGGTAAAGGTCATTACCAGAAGCTGGTCAATATTTAACGGATGATCCCCCTCGCTGATCATGGAAATGATCCTTTCTACCAGTACGGCCGTCTTTCCGCTGCCTGCTGCAGCAGAGACTAAAAGACTGCTGTTCCGGCTGTTAATGACCTGTTTTTGTTCATCAGTCCAGTTCACTGCCATTTTCTTCCTCCTCTCTCTCGATGGCCTCCCATACTGCGTTCGGGCTCATGGAACAAAGCTGCCTGAAGCCATAGCCTGCTGTCTTGGTATCAAAGCCGCAGACTGCATGATACGGACAGTAATCACAGGCAGTACGGCTTCCCTGCTTATAAGGACGAAGCGCCGTATCGCCGTTAAGGATCTGTTTTCCCGAAGCTTTCAGTTTCCGTCCCACAAAGGCGCGAAGGGTTTCAAACTGCACCGCCTTTGCCACGCTGGAACGTGATTCCTGCACGCCTCCGTTCTTTCCGAATACAACCGGGATCACATCCGAATCCTTCACCATCTCACGATCCAGATGATGGATCACATCCAGGTCGCTGTTTACCAGCCCATTCATCCGAAGCTGCTTTAAAATCTGCTTCTCAATAAACTCCGGGCTCATTTCCCCATCCTTGTCCACTACCGGATCCTTAATGTTGTAATAGAAAATCCCCGCAGGTACGGCCTCCTTTCCCGGATTCTTCCGCTCCTGCATCTCTAATGCAGCATCCATGTACACCACCAGCTGAAGCTGGAGGCCGTAATAAAGGGCCGCCAGGTCAAAGGAGGTGCTCCCTGATTTGTAGTCAATGATTTTCACATAGATATGCTCCTCATCCTCGCACAGATCCAGCCGGTCAATCCGCCCCTTCAGCTGGAGCTTTTCGTCCTCGGACAGCCGGATCCGCATGGCCTTCAGATCATCAATGGCGGAAAAGGACACCTCGAAACCTGCCGGTACAAAATCTCCCTTTTTCACCTGCTCTGCCAGAGCCCAGATGGTACGGTCTGTGATCCGTTCCACCCGGCGGGCCAGATAGGCATTGCGGGCAGAGCTTTCCATAATGGTATTCCCATACTGGCCTGTCACCTGCTCCACACATTCCCTTACCAGAGCCTTTCTCTCAGCCTCCGTAATCCCTTTCCAGTCCAGCTTCCTGCTCTGGATCGCCTGAAAGCACAGGTCAATGGACTGGTGGAACAGATTTCCCATATCCACTGCCTCCAGCCGGTATTCCTGCCGCTCCATGAGCTCCAGGCCGAATTTCAGAAAATGGGCATAGGCACAGGAAGCGAACTGCTCCAGCCGGGTAACGCTTCCCTCCAGAGTCCTTCCGTAAAGCGCTCTGGCTGCAGCCCGTCCGATCCCGCGGTCCTCATAGGTAAAAAAGGCCGCATTCACCAGCTGTTTTACCTGTTCCCTGTACGCCTCCTCACTGTAAAAATAGCGGTACAGCTCTAAAAATGCCGGCTTCTTTTCCTGACTTTCCCTGGCCTCACGCAGCATCCCTATAAGCCGTTGTCTTCCGTCCCAGATCGTCTGGATGGGATATCCCTCTTCAAAGCAGATTTCCTCCCGAAGCTCCCCAAACAGCTTTTTTACCTCTCCGATCAGGCTGGAGGGGCGCATACTCTTTCCGTCTCCCGAAGAGGCAGCCCAGGTAAGGATCAATTTGCGTGAGGGCTTGCACAGCATTAAATACAGATAAAATTTCTGAATACAGCTGTCCTCTCTGGCCGTAGGCGCCAGCTCCATATCAAAGGAACGGAAGATTTCCCGGTCTGTATCTGTCAAAAGACTTCCTCCTGATTTTCTCTGAGGTACAAGGCCTTCGTTTAATCCGGCAAAAAATAAGACCTTCACCGATTCCAGACGGCTTCGGGTCAGATCTCCGATCATCACCTGATCTGCCGTAGCAGGGATCACGCCCACCCGGATTTCCTCAAATCCAGCTTCCAGTATCTGGATATAATTTTTCCGGTCTGCCTTTTCCTCGCCCAACAGCCCCTCCAGACGCAAAAGCAGCTCCTCCACACGTTCATAGACCTGACCATACTCCTTTGCCAGATTCTCATCTCCCCGGCAATGCCTCATTTCAAAAAACTCTGCATATTCCTCCAGCTTTTCCTTAAGTTCCATCTTCTCTAAAAAGCTTCTTACGGCGGATGTCACTGTAGAAATAGAGGCTCCTTCCTGTGAAAATGCTTCCCGCAGCTCCTTAAGAGGGGCTAAAACCCACTGGCGGTACTGATTTAATTCCTTTAAATTGAGCCGTTCTCCGCCCCGAGAAGGCCTGGTCCACTCCTGATCCCATTTCTTCCATCCCCGGATTCCCAGAGCTCTTACATAATTTTCCAGTCGATCGGTAAGAACAGACACATTTTCCCTGGAAAATACAGGAGTATCTTCATTTTCCTCTGAATTCCCCGTTTCTCTGTCATATACCAGTCCTGTTTTCAGATAACGGAACACGCTCTCATAGGAGCAGTCCCGGACCGTTTCCAGTGCTGCCCGTATAAGCTCTACCATAGGATTTTCCAGAATGCTTTTCTTCTGATCCATAAAATAGGGAATCCCTGCTTCCTCAAAGGGATGTATAAGCTCTCTGCCATAGGAAACCGGATCTCCCGTAATCACAGCAATCTCCCTGTATCGAAGG
>OGXY01002048.1_pt1 | contig 12619 bp, 12 predicted proteins | sample 1576411 | NCBI WGS metagenome assembly OGXY01 (sample SAMEA3541498, study PRJEB24748) | human gut metagenome | biome: human gut; feature: human-associated habitat; material: faeces | place: China | collected 2012 | reverse complement strand
TCGCTGAGTTAATCTAACTTCTCTTCATAAATTACACAATTCTTTGAGTTTTCTTTAGTTGATATATTATCTGAATTATTTTATAAAAAATAATTTAGTTTCTGTGGAGTTTTCTGGAGAAAATTTATAATTATCTTCAGAGAACTCTTTTATTTTTTCTAAATCCTCTATTTGATTTAAAGTCATATAATTGAGCATCATTCCTCTAGCTTTTTTTCCCTCTGTACTGATATTTTTTAATTTTCCATCAATATTTTGTCTAAACTCAATATCAATCACTTTAAATTTTTTATAATCTAAAATTTTAGAAAACTCTTTAGAAGCAAGATTGATAAAAATTTCTGTGGAATATTTATCAAGATAGCTATTAATATCTTTACTCCAAAATTTGTACATACTCTCATCTAAAATATTTATAGTCATATCTAAACGGTAAGGTTTAATTTCTGTATTAGGAGAGATTGCTCCATAGAGAGCTGATAGAATAAAAAGATTTTTATTTAGATATTCTATCTCCTTATCACTAAATTTTTCTATTTCTAATTGTCTAAAAGTAACTCCATCATAAAGAGAGAGAGCTCTATAAGAAGATAAAGTAGCAAAATTTTGAATATTATTATAAGTTTCTTCTAAAAGTTTACCTTTTAATTTAAAAAGATTACCTATCTCCTCTATTGAAAAAGATTTTAATTTTTCTATAAGAGCTTTTGTATGATTAGTAAATTCTACATCTTTACTATTTTTTAAATCTATATCTTTATATTTCATTGTTTTACTTGGAGAAAAAATTATCTTCATAAATAACCTCGCTTTTTTTATAATATTTTATCTAATTTTAAAAAGAAGTTCAATAGAAATTATTTACTTGATATAAAATAACTGATACAATAAAAGAAAAATAAGGCAAAGGGATAGTTATGAGTATAATCATAAGGCAAGAAGAGGAAAGAGATTATAGAAGAGTTGAAGAGATAGCAAGAGAAGCTTTTTGGAATCTATATTTTCCAGGAACAGATATACCTGTTGTAGTAAATAAATTACGTAGAAGTTCAGACTTTATAAAAGAACTAACTTATGTAATTGAAGTAAATGGTAAGGTAGAAGGAGCAATTTTTTATACTAATTCTAAGATAATAGATAAGAAAGAAGAAGAGCATAAGGTTATATCTTTTGGACCTGTATTTATCTCTCCAGAATTTCATAGACAAGGATTAGGAAGAAAATTAATAACTTACACAATAGAAAAAGCTAAAGAGATGGGGTATAGAGCAATAATAACTTTAGGTTATCCATATCACTATGAACCATATGGTTTTTTAGGTGGTAAAAAATATGGAATTTCTATGCCAGATATGAAATTTTATAGAGGACTTTTAGTGTTGCCATTATATGAAGGAGCTTTAGAAAATATATCAGGATATGTTATATTTTCTAATGATTTAGAAGCAACTCAAGAAGAGATAGAAGAGTTTGACAAGAGATTTCCATATAAGGAAAAGGGATTTCAAGAGAGCCAGTTAGAGTATGAAAAAGCTTGTGCTGAATTAGATGAATAAATTAAAAGGAGTTTAGAAGTATATATGACTTAAAAACTCCTTTTTAAATTGTGATTTAAAGATACCTATTTTCTAATAATTTCATTTAACTTGATATTTGGATTGTGATATTTTCTTCTATTTTTTATTGTAAAATTTCTCATATAGATAGCTTCTTTTGGACACCAATGAAAACAAGCAAGGCAATGAGTACAATTTGAATTAAATATAGGTTTTCCATTTTGTAATTCAATATTTTTAGTTGGACATACTTGTTTGCAGATTCCACAGCTAATACAACTATCATTTACAATAAATTTTTTAGGAGAGAACTCCCACTCTGAAAATAGCTTCATTATATAATATTGAAAAATTTGGAAATAATTATTAGATAATTTTCTATTAATTCTCTTTTTAATATCTTCAATAACAGGAATAATATCTATTTCTACTTGTTTTAATTTCTCATTATCTTTTTCTATTGGAAATAGTATAGCATTATCTGGCATAAATAAAATATTTTCATAATTTATATTTTTATTTTGAGATTTTAAAATTTTTCTAAAATTTATAAAAGTAGCCCCTGCAATACTATAGCAATTTGGGAGAGCAAATATATATTCTATTTTGGAAAAATCAAATTTTTTAATAATATTTTTTACAAGTGGAGGGATATCCCCAAAATATACAGGAAAAATAAATCCAACTTCTTTAGATTTTGGAGTAATTTTTTCAAAACATGAGAGAGTTTCTATTGGAATTAAATTACAATCTATGAAACTTTCTTTAATTTTTTTAGCAATATACAGGGAATTCCCAGTTCCAGAAAAATAATAAATTTCCATAATATCTCCTTTATTTAGTTGAGATAGAATTAGATTGAGGATAATCTTTAAGTAGCTCTAAAGTTATCTTAGTAGTAGCTACACAGGTAATAAGTGGAGCTATAAATATTCCAATAATTGGAATAAAAAATAGAAGTGTAAAGATTCCACCACAAAGTGCAGCATACACTCTTTGTTTTTTTAAAAATTCAAGGCTTTCCTTTGGAGTAAGATTATATCTTTCTAAGGTATAATCCATAAATGAAAAACCTGTAAAATATCCTTGAATAATAAATATAAGTAGTGGGATAGATAAATTTATTGGGAAAATAAATCCAAGTAACATTACTACACAAGTCCCAACCATCTGTTTAAAAAAACTTTTTAAGCCAATATCAATACCTCTTAATAAAAATTTAATATTATCTCCAAAAGTGAAATCAAATTTTTTTCCTGTAAGATGAGTTTCCACTCTTTCTGATATATATCCAAGAATAGGGGAGATAATTACAAGAAGTAATGATTTATAAACTAGATAGTAGAAAAATATCGTACATATCCATATTAAAATTTTTATTAAAACATATATGATAGAGCTATATTCTCCAAGTTTGAAAAAATTTTCAAAAGCTGTAGCAATACTTAGAGATAGATAATCTCCTAAATATACAAAAATTCCAAAGAGTATTAAACTTATAATCCCAGGCAGGAAGTAAAATTTCTTAAGTCCAGCTTCTCTAACAATTTTAAAAGCATCTAAAAAAGAGTTAAAAACCAAATTAATAGTTTTCATAATCATCTGCTCCAAGATGTGAAACATCAGAGAAAATATCTACACTATATTTTCCATCTGTATAATCTACTATTGAAAGACTTGTGTTTTGAGGAACTGCTACCTTTCCTAATTCGTCAAAACTGATACTTTTTATAACCTTAAATATAGCTTTCAAAGTCATTCCATGAGTAACAACTACAATCACATCATCTTCTTTATGATTTTCAGTTATTTTTTTCAATCCTCTTTCTACTCTTTCTATAAGCTGAGGAAAAGTTTCTCCATCATAAGGGATTGGATTATAATCTTTTGGATTGAAGAAAAAATTGTGAAATTGCTCAGGATATGTAGCTTCAAACTTTTCTCTAGGAACACCTTCCATTCTTCCTACTGATATCTCTTTAAACTCATCAATTGTTTCTATTTTGATATCTCTATCTCCTATTATAAGTTTTGATGTTTCAATAGTTCTACCAAGAGGAGAAGAGTAAAAATTTGTAAACTCTGTATTTTTTAATCTCTCTCCTAATTTTTTAGCTTGTTCTCTTCCCTTTTCTGTAAGTGGAGAATTAGATGAACCTTGGAAAATTCTTAAAGTATTCCATACTGTTTCTCCATGTCTGATAAAATAAATTTTCATAATTTCGTCCTTTCTATTTTGTAATATTTTTAAATTTTTCACTTTGTAAAAAGTTTTTTATGTTGTTTATTCTGGTAGTATCGCTAGGATGTGTACTTAAAAACTCTGGTTGTCCACCACCAGAAGAAGTTTTCATTCTTTCCCAAAAACTTATAGCAGTATTAGGGTTATAGCCAGCTAATTTCATAAAAATAAGCCCTAATTCATCAGCCTCTGTTTCATGTTCTCTACTATATTTTAAAAGAACAAGATTTGAAGCACCACCATATATTTGAGTAGGGAGTCCCATAGAGTTTAAAATAGAACCACCGAGATTTTGTAGTACTGAATAGCTTGCTTGTTCTCTTCCATGTTCAGCAATAGCATGAGCTATCTCATGGGACATAACAACAGCTAGTCCATTTTCATCTTTAGTATAAGGGAGGATCCCACTATAGACAGCTACCTTACCTCCAGGCATACACCAAGCATTAGGAACACTATTTTCTATTAAGTTAAACTCCCATTGATATTTAAATTTAGATATTTTTTGCTCTGGATGTTCTTTAAAATATCTATCAACAGCATTAGCAATTCTATTTCCAACTTTTTTAACAAGTTTAGCATCACTGTTATTTAGAACTTTACTATGAACAATAATTTCTCTATATTGAGAATAGCTTTGATTAATCATATCCTCTTCAGAAACTAAAAGTAATTGTTTTCTTCCAGAAATAGGAGCATTGGTACAAGCTATAAATAAAGTTAAAAGTAATGAGATAAAAAATATTTTTTTTATTTTCATATAATCCCCTCCTGAATTATCTTAACCAAAGATATTTTATTATTTAGAGATATTTGATATAATATGTTATAATATATTGTACTCGATTTTAAGGAGGTTGTAAAATGAAATTTTTAGGAGTAATACCATCGAGATATGCTTCAACTAGATTAGAAGGAAAGCCATTAAAAGATATTTGTGGACATACTATGATAGAGTGGGTATATAAAAGGACAAAACTTTCTAATCTTGATGAAGTGGTAGTAGCTACTGATGATGAAAGAATATATAAGGAAGTTGAAAGATTTGGAGGAAAAGCTATACTTACTAGTAAGGAGCATGAAAATGGAACTAGTAGAATAGCAGAGGTTTGTACAAAATATGAAGACTATGATGTTATAGTTAATGTTCAAGGAGATGAGCCATTAATAGAGCCAGAGATGATTAACTCTATAATCAATTCTTTTAAAGAGGATGACACTATTTCAATGAGCACATTAAAATACAAGATAGACACTATGGAAGAGATAGAAAATCCAAACTATGTAAAAGTAATAACTGATAAAAAAGGCTATGCACTATATTTTTCAAGAAGTGTAATCCCTTATCCAAGAAAGCTAGATATACAAAATTACTATAAACATGTGGGGATATATGGATATAAGAGAGATTTTGTAGTAGAATATGCAAAAATGGAGCCAACACCATTAGAATTATCAGAGTCATTAGAGCAACTTAGAGCTTTAGAAAATGGATATAGAATAAAAGTTATGGAGACTCCATATAAGATAATAGGGGTAGATACTCAAGAGGAGCTGGAAAAAGTAAGAGAATATATAAAAGAGAATGGGTTAAAATTAGATTAATATAAAGAGGAGAAAAATGAAAATTATAAAACAATTATCAATAGCGATAATTATAGGATTAGCATTGGTAGGATGTACTTCAACAGAAAGCTTTAGGGAGATAGGTGGAGTTCCTTACAAGGTAGAGAAAAATAGAGTAGAAGAGGGAGATTATACTCTAGATAACTCTTTTTTTAGAAAAAGAGGATTACCTATACCAAATGTTTTTAAAGGAAAGGATATAGAGTATCTTACTGCTAGAAATGATACCCTAAAAAAATATGATTATGATTTTTTTGATGGGGTAGATGAGAAACAAGCTTTAAAATTTTATAAAGATTTAGAGGTAAGAGGTTATGGAGATAATTCTCCTTATTGGAGATGGAAGATAACTCTTGATAAGGATGAATTTTTTACAGCTATAAAAAATAATCTACCATCTGTATATAGAGGTAGACCTGCAGAAGTACTTACTCTTGATGATGGGCAATGGAAATCTATCAAAATAACTGAGGCAGGTATAGGAAAAATAAAAGATGTAGAGGTAGCTGGAAGAGGAAAATCAGGAGTAGTTACCTATATTTTAATTACTACAAATAAAAATAAATACTTAGTTGCTAAAGAGTTAAATATTAGAAAACTTTTTGCTTTAACAAAATCTACAACTGAAAGTGGAAAAGATATTTTGATGTATGGAGCAAGAGGTGGAGCTGGAAAATATCAAGAGAGTCCAATTAGAAGAAATATAACTCTTTTGCCAGCCTCTTATTTTGTAATAGAATATACTGGTGGAAGAGCTAATATCTATGGTGGAGGATATGGACATGGTGTAGGGATGGGACAATATACTGCTTATGATTTAGCAAAAAATCATGGATACACATATAAACAAATTCTATCTAGACACTATCCACACTCTCAACTAAAAGATATGTATTCTTTAAAAGGGGTAGGGAAGATTATAAATGTAGGTATTACTACTAATAATTCTTTAGACCATAGCAAAGTGATACTATCTAGTAATGGAAAAATGAGAATAAATGGATCTGGATTTAAAATAGATGTACCAGCTAAACAAAAAGTTGTAATAATAAATAATGGAGATAGACTTTGGGTAAGTGTAGATGGAAAACATAGAGTAAAAACTGTAAATCCACTAGATATAACAGCTTATGGATATTATATAACTTTGGAAGGATTGAAAAAAGGACACACTACAACTCCTAGATATAGGGGAGATATGTTAATAAAACCATCTAAAACTAACTCTAAGAAAATAAGGGTAATAAATAAAGTAAAAATTGAAGATTATTTAAAACAAGTAGTACCAAGTGAGATGCCAGAAAGTTTTGGAGTGGAGGCATTAAAAGCACAAGCTGTAGCAGCTAGAACTTACGCTTTAAGTGACTACTTAAAAAACAGATATGAAAAAGATGGATTTCATGTAAAAGATACAACAGAAAGCCAAGTGTATAATAATGCAAAGGAGAATGAAAGCTCTACAAAGGCAATAGAAGCAACTTCTGGAAAAGTTCTTATGAATGATGGGAAACCAATTGATGCTAAGTACTTCTCTACTTCATCAGGATTTACAGAAGCAGCTAACTACATTTGGTAGGGGGAAGAAAATGAAAAAATATTTAGGGGTAATATTAGTACTTACTACTATGATTCTAAATATATTAGTAAAATCATATGTCGGAATAGGAGTTAATGGAGTTTTAATTTTTTTGGGAATTATAGCTCTGATAAAGGGATTTAAGTTGGAAGAGATAGTGGAGAATGGGTATTTAAGTGGTAAAAAATCTCTTTTGGTAATAAAGATATTTTTATTAGTGGGTGGGATTTCATCTATTTGGATAATGTCAGGAACAATTCCCACAGTTGTATATCAGGGTATAAGATTGATGAATCCCAATTATTTTTATCTATCATCATTTTTGATTACTTCAGTTGTAGCCTTTCTTCTAGGAAGTGCCTTTGGAACATCAGGTATAGTTGGGATAGCTATGATAGCTATTGGAAAAGGTTTGGGAGCTGATTTATCAATAGTAGGTGGAACTGTAATATCTGGAGCTTATTTTGGGGATAGATGTTCTCCAGTATCATCTAGTGCCAATTTAGTTGCTACTCTTACAAAGACTAATTTATATATCAATATAAAAAATATGCTAAAGACAGGAGCAATTCCCTTTGTATTGAGTGGAATACTATATGTACTTTGTAATAGTGGAAGTAATGAGATAGTAAAAAATATAGCTATGTTAGATTTATTAGAGAAAAATTTTAATCTTACATATTTAAATTTTCTACCAATAGTAATTATTTTAGTTCTAACACTTTTGAAAGTAAATGTGAAAATCTCTTTGATACTTAGTATAGTTATGGCTATGATACTTAGCTATTTTATACAAGGGAGGGAAATAGTAGATATAGTAAGAACTCTCTTTTTAGGATTTTTTCTTGAAAGGGATAATCCTCTTTACCCTATATTAAAAGGTGGAGGGATTCTTTCTATGTGGAAAACTGCTATAATAATTTTTATCTCTTGCTGTCTTTCAGGTTTGATTCAGATGCTGAAGATTTTTTCAAAAATTGAGGAGATAATTTTAAAAAGTAAAAGTGAGTTTTCTCTTTTTATATGGACAGTTATAGTAAGTATAATAGCTGGAATGTTAGGTTGTAATCAATCTATTGCTGTGGTAATGACAATAGATATTATGAAAAAAATTTATGAAATTAAAAAAATATCTAGAGAAAAATTTGCTATTGATATTGAAAATAGTGCCATTGTCCTAGCTGCTGGTATTCCTTGGAACTTAGCTAGCCTATTTCCTGCTACTGTGATGGAGTTACCTAGCTTAAAATATTTAGCTTACTCCTATTTCATTTTTTTAGTTCCAATAGTGAGAATTATAGAGAAAAAAATATATAAAAAATAAGAATGAAATATATATCATTAATAATATATATTTTACATTAATAAAATAATTAGTTATAATCATTTCTGTAAATAAAATATAAAAATAGAGGCGCAACTGACAAGAGTAATATTACTTAGTTTGACAAACAGTGAGGTAATATAAAAGGGGAAGTTGCCGAAATGAAAAAGAGGTCAGGCTTTTTTGTTGGTAATTCAGAGAATATCTGTCTTACTGTCATTGAGAAATCAATGGAGTGCTATTTGTGATTGTAACTTATAAAATATATTTTATGATATTTTATCACAGTTTAGTATTCTAAACTGTGATTTTTTTATTTTAAAAAACAGGAGGACATATGTTTGAAGTAATTAAATTAATGCCAGTTGTTATACTAGCAGGACTTATGATAGGAGGATTTGATGCACTAATAGCAGCACCTATTGCTACAGTAGCAGCAGCATTAGCAGCAGTAATAACAGAAAAAAGAAAATTTAATGAAATTTTAGATGCAGCACTTTCAAATGTAAGGGAGATAGTGATAGCTCTATTTATTTTGATGATGGCATATGCTATGGCAGAAGTATTTATGTCAACAGGAGTAGGAGCAGCTATAATCAATCTAGCTTTGAAAATAGGGATAACAGGGAGAACAATAGCAATAGTAGGAGCAATTGTAACTTCAGTTCTTTCAATAGCCACAGGGACAAGTTGGGGAACATTTGCAGCTTGTACTCCGATATTTTTATGGCTTAATTATATAGTAGGTGGGAATATTTTCTTAACTTTAGGGGCAATAGCTGGAGGAGCTTGTTTTGGAGATAATATAGGACTTATCTCTGATACTACAATAGTCAGCTCTGGAATACAGGGAGTAGAGGTGATAAAAAGAGTAAGACACCAAGGGGTATGGTCTGGTTTAGTTTTACTATTAGGAATCATAGCTTTTGGAGTAGCAGGTTTTACTTTTGACTTACCTAATATAACTGGAAATGGAGCAGAGGCAATAGCTAAAATACCAGCAGATGTGTGGACAAAATTAGCTGCAGAAAGGGAGTCAGCAGTAACACTGCTTAACCAAGTAAAACAAGGTGTTCCTGTATATATGATTCTTCCTTTAGTGCTTGTTTTAGGAGCAGCTTTTAGAGGTTATCAAACTTTTATCTGTCTTTTTATAGGAATAATATCTTCATATGTTTTAGGAAAGATAGCAGGAACAGTTGTAGATACAAGAGATTTTTTAGAAAATCTGATAATGTCTGGATTTTCTGGGGCAGGGTCTTGGGTAATAGTAATGATGATGTGGGTATCTGCTTTTGGTGGAATAATGAAATCAATAGATGCTTTTAGACCTCTATCTACTCTACTTATAAAAATTTCTAAAAATGTTAGACAGCTTATGTTTTGGAATGGAGTTTTATCAATAGTAGGAAATATGACTTTAGCAGATGAGATGGCTCAAATAGTTACTGTTGGACCTATTATTAGAAATCTTGTAGAAAAAAATGTAGAGGGAAGTCCAGAAGATATGGAAAAATTAAAATTGAGAAATGCTACATTTAGTGATGCTATGGGAGTTTTTGGTTCGCAACTTATACCTTGGCATGTATATATAGGTTTTTATATAGGAATAGCTTCAACAGTTTACCCACTGTATGACTTCAAAGCTTTAGATATAATAAAATATAATTTTATTGCCTATATAGCAGTAATAAGTATGTTATTTTTAACAATAACAGGTTTAGATAGAATGATTCCAAATTTTGGATTACCAAGTGAACCAAAGGTAAAATTAAAAAGTTTTAAGAATATTTTGTAATTACTAAGTCATTATTATTTTAAAAAGAAAACTAAGAATTGCTCCATATTTCAAGAAGTTAATTAACTATGAGCTTATCTCACTAAAAATGCAAGGGTTAAGTCTTCGACTTATTGCATTTTTTAGTGTTCGATTTCGCTGAGTTAATCTAACTTCTCTTCATAAATTACGCAATTCTTTGAATTTTCTTTTTTTAATTTACACTTGGCTAGTTACTAGATTCTCAAGAGTTTATTTAAAACTTGCTACATCTTTAGTATCGATAATTAAAGTAACAGGACCATCATTTAGAAGCTCAACTTTCATATCAGCTCCAAATATACCAGCCTCTGTTTTGATACCATAACTTCTGCATTTATCTAAGAATTTTTCATATAGTGGTTTAGCTATCTCAGGTCTAGCTGCCTCAACAAATCCAGGACGACGTCCTTTGATACAATCTCCATATAGAGTAAATTGAGATATAACAAGTAACTCTCCTTTGATATCTTCTAAACCTAAATTCATCTTTCCATTTTCATCTTCAAAAACTCTTAAATCTTTAATTTTTTTAGATAGCCAATCAATTTCTCTATCTCCATCAGTGTGAGTTATTCCAAGTAAAACCATAAATCCTTGATTTATTTTACCTACAATCTCTCCATCAACACTTACACTAGAATATTTAACTCTCTGTATAACAGCTCTCATAATCCGCCTCCAATTAATATTTATCCTCTACATAATAACATTATTTTTTTCAAAAAAAAAGATGTTTTATAGTAAAAAAGAAAAAATAATGATATAATTATATGGAAAAGATTATAAAATATAAGGAGTAAGAAAGATGGAAAAGGCGAGAGTATTGACAGATTTTGCAAGAGTTATAAATTCAGATAGATATCAATATACAGAGAGTGATATATTTTTAATGGAAAATATGGAAGAAAAAATAGCTGTATTTGATGTATATTTTAGAAAAACAGAAGATGGAGGATTTGCAGTAGTAGCAGGTGTTCAAGAGGTAATAAATCTAATAGAGATATTAAATAGCAAACCAGAAGAGGAAAAGAGAATGTATTTTTCTGAAATACTAGAAGAGGAACACTTAGTAGATTATCTTTCTAAAATGAAATTTACTGGAGATATATTAGCTATGAGAGATGGAGAGATAGTTTATCCAAATGAACCAGTACTAACAGTAAAGGCTCCATTAATTCAAGCAAAAATTTTAGAAACTCCAATATTAAATATTATCAATATGCAGATGGCAATTGCAACAAAAGCTTCAAGAGTAACAAGAGCAGCTTATCCTATACCTGTATCATCCTTTGGAAGTAGAAGAGCTCACGGATTTGATAGTGCTGTAGCTGGAAATAAAGCTGCTGTAATAGGGGGATGTGCAAATCATTCAAATTTAGTAACTGAGTATAAGTACGGAATACCTAGTGTAGGAACTATGGCTCATTCATATGTACAAACTTTTGGTGTAGGAAGCCAAGCTGAAAGGACAGCTTTTGAGACTTTTATAAAGCATAGAAAAAATAGAGAAAAAAATAGTCTAATTCTATTAATAGATACATATAATACTATAGGAATGGGAATAAAAAATGCTATAGAAGCTTTTAAAAACTGTGGAATAGATGACAATTATAAAGGAATGTATGGAGTAAGGATAGACTCTGGAGATTTGGCATATCTTTCAAAAAAATGTAGAAAAATACTAGACGAGGCAGGATTTAAAAAAGCTAAAATAGTTTTAACAAATTCATTAAATGAAGAGCTTATCCGTTCTTTAAAAGAGCAAGGAGTATGTGCTGATTCTTATGGAGTAGGAGATGAAATTGCAGTAAGTAAATCTAATCCTTGTTTTGGTGGAGTTTATAAGATAGTTGAAATAGATAATGAGCCTGTTATAAAACTTTCAGAGGATGTTGTAAAAATATCTAATCCAGGATTTAAAGAGGTATATAGAGTTTATGATACTTGTGGACTTGCCTATGCTGATTTGATTACTCTTATGAAAAATGATAGAGATAGAGAGTTGCTTATCAATGGAAAGACTCTTACTATAAGAGATGAAAAATATGATTTTAAATCAAGTGAATTAAAAGAGGGAGAGTATACAGTAAAAAGATTGACTAGAGAGTACGTAATAAATGGAGAGATAATTATGTCAGAATATGAAAAATTATTTGATATAATGGATTCTCAAAAATACTATTTAGAAAGTCTTGAAAAAGTATCAGAAGAGAGAAAAAGATTAGAAAATCCACATAAATATAAAGTAGATTTATCATCTGATTTGATAGAATTGAAATATAATCTTATTAAAGGGATAAAGGCTGAAATAGAAAAGTAGTATAAAGAAAATTATAAGAAGAAGTTAGATTAACTCAGCGAAATCGAACGCCAAAAAACACAACTGTTTGAATGAAACGAGTTTTCCAATAGTAGAGGAGGTTTAACGACTACTACTATTGAGACACAGAAATTTATTTTCTGTGTTACATTAAGG
>OGXY01002045.1_pt1 | contig 12640 bp, 4 predicted proteins | sample 1576411 | NCBI WGS metagenome assembly OGXY01 (sample SAMEA3541498, study PRJEB24748) | human gut metagenome | biome: human gut; feature: human-associated habitat; material: faeces | place: China | collected 2012 | reverse complement strand
GGCCCATGCTGGAGGTCATGCCGCCGTTATCGTCCACCACCGTGCCGTCTGCCTCGGTGATGGTAAACTCCACACCCTCCAGGGGCTCATGGGTGACGGAATCCAGTTTGTTGATGATAAGGCCGCCCTTGGGCTGGTTGAACACCTCCAGGGTGTAGGTCTGATGGTCTTTCACGGTAATGGTCTTGGGGGTATCATCCAACAGGTATCCGCTCTTGGCCTGCACCTCCTGGACGATATATGTCCCCGGCTCCAGGTCAGGGATGGAGATATAGCCGTTGCTGTCGGTGCGGTACTCCCCGTTGGAGGTCCCCACCACCGCGCCGTCCGCAGTTGTCACCTTGAAGGTCACATCGGACAGGGGCTCCTTGGTCACACTGTCCATCTTCTTAATGAGCAGGCCGCCCTTGGGGGTGTTGGTGATGACCACCGTTTGGGTATCTCCGCCCTCCCCGATGACCACATTGGTGGAGGGGTTGTCGATGGTGTACCCCTCCGGGGCCCGGAGCTCTGTCAGAACATAGGCGCCGGGGGTCAGGTTGGAAATGCGGATTTCGCCGTTGGCGTCCGTCTCGAAAATCCCGGCTTGGGTCAGAGTGCTGTCGCCAATCACCCCATCCAGGCCCACTTCACACCCGGCTGCCGTGGTGACGCGGAACTGGGCGCCGGCCAAAGGCTGGCCGGTCACACTGTCCCGTTTCTGGATAATCAGGGCCCCGCGGGGTTCATTTTTGAAGGTAAGGGAGACGGTGCGGCCCGCCTGGATCTGGATGGTCTGGGATTGGGTGTCGATCTCATAGCCGTCCGGGGCCCGTGTCTCCGTGACGATGACGCTTTTGCCCGGCTCCAGGCCGTTGATGCGGATTTCGCCGTTTTCGTCGGTGATAAAGATCCCGTTGCTGTCCCCGATCAGGGTGCCGTCCGCGTAGGTGATTTTGAACTCGGCGTCAGCCAGGGTCACGCTGGGGTTGACAGAGCACACCTTGCGGATCAGCAGATTGCCGTCCGGGAGGTTTTCAAAGTGGACGGTGATGACGCTCTGCTCCCCATTGTCCGCAAGGTAGACGGTCTCGGAGCTCTGGATGATGCTGTATCCATCCCCTGGGTCAATTTCCTCCACGATGTATGCCCCCGGCTCCAGGCCAGTCCAGAGGGCCATGCCGTTGGCGCCGGTGGTGCGCTGCCCGATGACAGTTCCGCCAGTGCCGGAGGCTCCGCCCAGGTAGCGGAGCTGGAACGTGGCCCCGCCCAGGGCCTCGCCGGTGACACTGTCCGTTTTGTGCACCACGATAGCGTTGAGAGGGACATTCTCAAACGTCAGAGATTTGCTCTCCCCGCCCTCAATGTAGACCTCCTGGACGGGCTCCTTGATGGTGAAACCGTGGGCAGGCTCCAGCTCCGTCACCTTGTACCAGCCGTCCCGCAGGCCCTCCAGCACGATCTCGCCGTGCTCGTCGGTAAAGTGGGTCCCCAGGTCGTTGAGCTCCCCGGTGTCGGTGTCATTGCTGCCGTACCACACCTGGAACTTGGCCCCCTTGATGGGACTGCCGGTGATGCTGTCCACCTTATGGATGGTCAGGGTGGGTTTCTTGTGATTTTCAAAATAGACAGTGTGATCCCGATTGGGATAGAGGGTAACGAGCTGTGGTTCTGCATCCATGAGGTAGGGGGAGGGCACAGATTTCTCCGTGATTTCATATACCCCGGGCAGCAGGTTCTCCAGGGTGGCCGTGCCGTCCGCCCCGGTCTTGATCTCATCCACGCTGTGGCCGTCTGCCGCCTCCACCAGGAATACGGTGTCCGGCACGGGCTCCCCGGTGTCCGCGTCCCGCTTCACTACCGTCAGGTTGGGGCGCTTATCGTTTTCCAGGATGATGGTGGAGGTTCTGCCCGCAAACAGCTCCACATGGCGCTCCACCGGGTCGATGATGTGGTCTGAGGTGGTGTCCAGCTCCTTGACCGAGTACACCCCCGGCTCCAGGCCGGAGATCAGGATTTCGCCGTTGCTGTCGGTGGTACGATCCAGGTAGTGGGAGCCGTCCTCTATTTTGGCGATGCGGAAGGTCACCCCGGCCAGCCGGGAGCCGTCCGAACTCAGCTTGATGAGGTGCAGGGAGGGCTGGATGGAGTTGGTAAACACGAACCGGGCCGTCTGGTTGGCCTCCAGCTGGATGATCCGCTGGGCCTCGTCGATGATGTAGCCGGGGCACTCCAGCTCGGTGACCACATAAGCCCCGGTGGGCAGCTCGGACAGGTCGATTTCGCCGTTTTGGTCGGTGGTAAACTCCGCCGGGCCCCAGGAACCGTCCACCGCCTCAATACGGAACCTGGCGTTGGGGATCACCTTGGACGGGTCGGCGCTGTCCACCTTGACCAGCCAGATTCCGGGCTTTTGGTCGTTGAAGAAGTACAGCTCCTTGATGCCGTCCCCGGCTTTCAGCTCGATCTCCTGGGGGGTGGTGTCCAGCACATGGCCGCTGTCCCCGGTGTCCACCTCTTGGACGCGATAGGTGCCCGGCCGGCAGTCCGTCAGGGTGATCTCGCCCAGGGCGTCCGTCTCATAGTCCCCCAGCAGCTCCCCGTCCCGCCAGATTCGGAACGTGACGCCGGACATGGTTTCATGGCTCTCCCGGTTGTACTTGATGATTTTCAAGCCGGGCAGGGCCTCGTTCTTCAGCGTGTAGGTGACGCACTCCCCGGTGACGACGGTGGTGGTATAGGTCTGAGGGTCACGCTCCCACCCCTCCGGGGCGGCCAGCTCCAAAATCTCATATGCCCCCGGCTTCAGCTCCGTGAAGGTGTAGGAGCCGCCGGTGTCGGTGGTGCCGGTATAGGTGGCGCCGCTCTCGATGTGCTTGATCTGCACCTTGGCCCCGGCCAGGCTGGCGCCGGTGGCCCCGTCAATTTTTTCGATCCGGAGGTCGCCGTAGGGCTCATTTTCAAAGTCCACCTCGGCGGTTTCCCCGTACTTCACGGTGACCTGCTTGACCGGCTCCTCGTCCAGCAGGTGATACTCCGGGGATACCCGTTCGTAGATGGTGTAATTGCCCACCTCAGTGAGGGGGATGGTGATGGAACCGGACTCCGGGGTGGTGTAGACACCGATGGTGTCGCCGTCCGGGCCCACCACCTCGAAGGTGGCCCCGGCCAGGGTGACGGTGGTGCCCGCCTCGTACTTGGTGATTTTGAGGGCGGTTTCGCCGGGAGGGGGTGTGGGCTCGTCCGGGTCATCCGGCTCATCCGGTTCGCCGCTATCCGAGTAGTTGGAGATGGCGCTGCGCAGCAGGCTGGTCTTGGGGTCTGTGTCGCAGAGGTAGCTCTGGAGGTTGCCGTACTGGTCCGTCTCCTGGCAAAGCGCGTAAAACACGACGTACTGGTACACATCGGCGGAGAGGGTAAGCTGCACGCTGCCGCTCTGGCCCACCACGCTGTCCTCGGGATAGAGCACCTTGAAGGTGCCCTTGTAGCCGGCTCCGGTATTGGAGACCTTGATCTGGGTGATGTCCTGGTTGTTTTCGTCCACAATGCGGGTACCGGAAGGGACAGCAGACGGATCCTGGAAGGAGACATTGACCGTCAGTCCATCCACCCAGGTGGGGGAGGTGACGGTAAACACCTGCTGGCGGTAGGCGGCCCCGTCAATGGTGACGGGGTAGGCCGTCTCCTGGTCCGGGGAGGTGGTGAGCTGGGGCTCCGCCACACTGGTCCACCGGGTGCCCTCCGTGTAGATCTGGACGGCGGCGTTGAGGATGGCCTCCCCAATCTCCCGCTCCGTGCCGGTGAGGCCGGGGGCCACGGTGACGGCGCTGATGTCCCACTCGGGGATCAGGTAGCACCACAGGGCAATCTTCCCGGCGTAAAACGCCTGATACTTGTTGGTCAGGCCCAGCTCCTCCAGGGAGCGGTGGGGGTACATGTTGGCCACCAGACCCACCACTTTGGGGTCTGATGCCTTTTCCTCCGCCAGATAGCGGATGCTCTCCCCCTCGGGGACTGTCTGGGGTACGCCGTACTGGTTGGGGTTGACGCAGTACGCTGGAATTTCCTGGGTCTCCCCGGCGGCGTTTTCGTAAAGGAAATAGGTATAGGATTGGGTCTGCACCCTGCCGTTGACGGCCAGATAATTCATGGAATAGCCGCCGCTGTAAATGTTAACCTCACCCAGGGCCTCCTCGGGGGTGGAGGCCGCGCCCGCCGGCACCACCAGCAGGGACAGAGCCACCGCCAGGGTGAGCATCAGGCTGATGATTCGTTTCATAGTCAAGAATTCCTCCTTGAACACGTAGTATTTCTCCAACAAAAAAGCGGGAGGCTGTTTGCCTCCCGCCGGTCTGTCTGGGACGCTGCTGGGTCACGTCCCTCTGATATTGTACTCTGTGTAAAGGTATTTTCCGTTGTGGTACACATCCCAGGCTTCCACCTCGAACCGGGCCCCCGGCGCGGAGCGGAACACCTGGGTGAGCTGATCCTCCTGCCAGGGCCAGAACATCTGCACCGCGTTCTGCGCGGAGATGCCCAGGTGCAGGTTGAGCGTGGGGGCACCATCCTCCCACAGTTCCGGACAGTCCATCGCGGCGTTGTAGAGGGTGTACTCCATCCGCCGCGTCTCATAGAGGTTTCGGATGTGCAGGTTGTCCCCGTACTCGCTCCGGAACCGGCGCACCTCCATCTCCGGCAGCTCCAGCTCCGGCCAGTCTCGGGTGAGTACGGGCAGAGGCTCCGGTTCCTCCCACAGCTGCAGGTCTGTGATCTCATAGGTGGTGCCGTCGTCGCACAGCACCTTGTCCCCCTCCTTCAGCCGGAGGGGCTCGTCCGTCTGGGGGATAGTGACCACCCCGGATGGGGTGGATACCGTGGCTTCCTCTGTGTAAGGGGAGCCGGTGTCTACCAGGACGCGGTTGGCGCCCTGGTCGTACTCCACGCCGAAGTCCGCCGCCCGGCCGATGTCCCGGAGCTGCACATAGTTGTGCCCATTGATGACGTATGCCTCCAGATCCACCTGCTTCCCGTCCACATAGAAGGACTGGGTGCTGGGGATGGCGGTGAGGGTGGATGCCGCCGCCGACGCGGGCCCCGCCAGGGCTGCGCCCACCAGGGCGCCTGCCAATACCGCTGGAATAAGCTGTTTTCCGTTCATGCTGCTGGCCTCCTTTGTTTCTCTGCTGTTGATTTCCCACAGCAACAACATACCGGAAACCTGGGGAAAAGTCTACGGCAAAGGGCATTTCCAGATGGAGAAAATCGGCGGGGCAAATTAGGCGGATTACACAACCTCCACCGCCCGTACCTGCCAGCGGTACTCCCGTTGATTCATCACGCAGGTGTAGAGGGTGAGCATATTCTCCGTGGAGGGCGCGGTGCCGCTGGTGTCGGTCTCCTTGACCTTTTCCACCGAGGTGACCTCATAGGTGCGGGTACCCAGCTTGGTGGTCCAGGTGATGGCGTCACCCCGCTCCAGGGTGTGGAGATCCCCAAAGTCGTCCCGTACCCCCCGGTTGTGCCCGGCAATGCTCACGTTGCCGTCCCAGATGCTGGTGCCCTCGAAGTGGCCCGCGCCCTTCATGAGGGTACTGCTGTCCGTGTCCTCATAGACCCGGACGCTCAGGCCGATGGCGGGGATTTTCAAGGTTCCCAGGTAGCCGCCCGCGTAGTAGAGGTCTGAGGTCACCGGGGTGAAGCCCAGGGTGCTGGATTGCGTCTCCTGATCCGGTTCTGCGGGGAGGGGGGTGGAAGAATCCACAGAGGGCGGGAACACGATGGGCATCCCGCTGCCGCTGATGGTGCCCACCGCCATGCCCTCCGGGGCCAGGTTGGGGGTGAGGTAAGTCCCGGTATTGAGGGTGTCCGCGCTGGCGCTGCCGAAGCCGGGCGGGATGAGGGCGGCGTTCTTGCTGACATCCTCGTTTTTCAGGGCCCCGCCGTCTGCCGTGTGGACCACCTCCACCGAGGTGGGCTTGCCGTAGTCCGGCCCATCCGGGGCGTCAATGGTATAGTCCAAGGCAGAGGCCGGGGTGGCCAGGGCCGCCGCCAGGCAGGCGGCCAGGCACAGGGTGGTCAGCTTCTTCATTCCGTATCCTCCTTGAATTCCCGGCGCCGTTTGACGAACAGGCAGGCTCCAATCACGCCGCCCACAGCAAAGACCACGCCCAGCGGGAGCAGGATGGCCGCCCAGTTGAACTGGGCCAGTCCGTCCCCGAGCTCCTCCACGGGTACAACGGGCTCCAGGGGCTCCCCCTCAAAAATTGCAACGTAACGCACCCGGTTCAGGGCGATGCGGCTGACGGTGCCGGTGTAGTCCGCCGTGACAGTATAGCCGGTGACATAACTGCTGGTGGCGGTGCCGGTGTAGGTGGCCACGGCGGTGTAACAGTCCCCCAGGTTGTAACCGGCCACGCTGGCGGTGTTGTCCGTCCGCCAGTCAATATTCTGGAGGGTGAGGTTGCGCCCGTCCTCCTCAATGCTCTTGGGGATGCTGGCGGTATCCTGGCTGGCCAGGTTGGGGTAGGAGCGGGTGGCGGACACCTCCCGGGTGGAGCTGCCGTAGCCCGCCGCTTCCACCTGGACAGTGTCCAGCTGGAGGGACAGGGTGCCGGACAGTCCGTCCTCCGTGACGAACTCCTTCTCCTGGGGCAGCAGGGCCAGGACGGATTCCATATCCTTGCTTTTACTCTCCAACGATACCGTCTCCGTGTGCGGACGGCTCTCATGCTCCGGCAGCTCCTGCTGGAGCAGGTCTGTCAGGGTGTAGTGGAAGCCGTCCTGCTCGAAGTCCGACCGGGGGATACCGGCAGGGTCCTGCTCCGGGGACAGGTCATAGACCTTGCGGATCTCCGTGCCGTCCTCACTGCGGGTGACAGAGGTTGGATAGCAGACCTGCACCTCGGTGACCGCGGGGAATGGCTCCGCCGCCAGGGCGGTTGGGAGCAGCGCCGCGGCTATCAACAGGCCGGCGGCGCATCTCAGAATGGTGCGTTTCACGATGGGGTTCCTCCTATTACAATGTATTTACGGTCTAAGGCACGGCAGCCAGCCGTGTCTTTTTCCGCATCGTTGCCAAAGCTGTTAGAATGAGAGAGTCTTGGCCTGATGTGTTCCTCCAAGGACCATAGCGTCCGTAGTGAAGTCCGTCAGCCAGCCTCTCATTCGCAGCGTTCGATTTATGCAGGTTGAGCCACCTCCTTGGTGCGCCCGTGTCATCAAATAGATTGGATCGGCAATGGTGGAATGGCTGGTCGCCAAAACAAATCCATGATGAGGAGCGATCAATATGAACAATGTTGCAGGGATCGATGTTTCCAAAGGAAAGAGCATGGTGTCTGTCCTCCGTCCTTTTGGAGAAGTGGTAGCAAAACCATTTTCTATTGGTCACACCGGCAGCGAACTCAAGGAGCTGGCAGACTACTTGAAAAGCCTGGACGGTGAGACACGGGTAGTCATGGAGCACACCGGACGGTACTATGAGCCAGTAGCCCGCTTTCTTCATGATGAGGGCGTCTTCGTCAGTGCAGTCAATCCGAAGCTCATCAAGGACTACGGAAATAACACCCTGCGCAAAGTGAAAACAGACAAGGCGGATTCCCGCAAGATTGCCCGGTACGGTATTGACAACTGGGCAGAATTGCGCCAACATACACCCATGGATACGATTCGAATGCAACTGAAAACACTGAACCGGCAGCAGAGTCTATACACCAAGACTAAGACGATGATGAAAAATAACCTCATCGCCCTTCTTGACCAGACCTATCCCGGTGTCAACGCCCTATTTGACAGCCCTGTCCGTGAGGACGGCAGCCAGAAGTGGGTGGACTTTGCCACGACCTTTTGGCATGTGGACTGTGTGCGGAACATGAGCCTCACTGCCTTTGCCGAGCGTTACCGCAAGTGGTGTAAACGGCATGGCTACAACTTCAGCCAGAGCAAAGCCGTTGAGGTCCACGCCGGAGCACAGGACCTGATCGCCATGCTCCCCAGGGACGCCCTGACCAAAACCATGGTCCGGCAGGCCATTGATGCGCTGAACGCTATCTCTGCCTCTATGGAACGGCTCAAGGCTGAAATGCAGGCCCTGGCAGCGCAGCTCCCGGAATATCCCGTCGTCATGGCCATGCACGGCGTAGGCGATTCTCTTGGCCCTCAGCTCATGGCGGAGCTCGGGGATGTGACCCGGTTTACCCACCGAAACGCCATTACCGCTTTCGCGGGTGTTGACCCTGGCGCTGACCAGTCCGGCACTCACGAGGCCAAAAGTACGAGGGTTTCCAAAAGCGGGGCACCGGAGCTGCGCCGCGCCTTATTCCTGGTTATGGACTGCCTACTGAAAACACAGCCCCAGGATGATCCAGTGTACCGTTTCATGGACAAGAAACGAGCCGAGGGCAAACCCTATCTGGTTTACATGACAGCCGGCGCCAACAAGTTCCTGCGCATCTACTATGGCAGAGTAAAAGAATATCTGGCATCCTTGGAGGGAAATTAAGGAAGCATCCTTCCTTGTTGGGGAACGATACTGCATTTACGCTAAAAACATCTTATGACAGAAAGAGAGCGATTAAGATGTTTTTAGACAATTTATCCACCTCCGTCCTCAAATTATGTGATACTCGAAGACTCAGCTATGAAGCCGCCTCGGAACGATGCGACCTCAGCTCCAGATACTTCGCTGACATTGCCCGGGGCAAGACTGCGCCTACGATCCTGACGCTGGAAAAGCTCTGCGTTGGTTTTGATCTGACGCCAAATGACCTGTTGATCCCCTCAGAACTCTGGCGAGAGATGGCCTTCCGCGAACCAATGCCGGTTACACATATCCGCTGCTTTCACTTCTTTCACGGCCTGACTGGTTTCCCAGTTTGCCCCCAATGTGGGAGAACTCTCGAACGGGAATACCAGCCTTACTGTGACCGCTGCGGGCAATGCTTGGATTGGAAAGGTTTCTCCAAAGCAACGATTATCCTGCCTCAGAAATAATCCTTACTGCTACATACCTGCTAATCCGGCCAGCGTCCTTTACCTGCTGGCTGCTTTTGGCATGTCCTTTTCCCCTCCTCTCAATTTTTCTTCATTTCCCTATTGACTTTTTATTTGCAGACTTCACATCCGTAAAGGGCATATCCACCACCTCGACAGGCAGCGCCACGAAGGTGCTCAAGTGGGTGGTGGTCAACTCAAGGAAGCGCTTTCCACCAGTCTTGACACACTTGCCCACCAATTGTTCCACAGAACCGTCGTCGCTGATCTGATAGACGACATAGCTCTTGCCCACCTCAAACGCCTTGTTCTCCACCGGCAGATAGAGGGTGATGGACTTGCCGCCGAAAGCGGTTACCTTCTCCTTGCCGGAGCGGATGGTCACCTCGGTCACAGAGCAGTCCTTCAGGGCCTCCTCGGTCACATCCTTCTGTCCCTTCAGCAGCCCACCGGCGTTCTCAGCTTTACCGACGGCCACCGTCACGGTGACCGCGCCACCCTCCGTCGTTTCGGAAATGGAGGTCAGGACATCCCGGGACAGAAGCACCCGGCCCAGATCGCTCTGTATGGATACACTCGCCTTTGTCTCTTCCAAAATAGCATCCACGGCGCCCTTGGGGAATGTGACCTCCAGGCTGGTGGCCTCACTGTCCATCTCGGGAGAGATGGCAATGATCTCCGCCTCGCCTTCCACTGCATTCTTGATCATCGTTTCGATCTCTTTTTCGGTAAGCTCCACCTTGGCGTTGCCGTCCTTATCCACATTGGCCCCCGGCTTCACATCCACGGTTGGAACGTCCGGCTTTTCAGGCTGCTTGTCAAAGTCCTCCTTGGCCAGCGCGGTTTTCGCGCTGTTAATTTTACTTTGGCTGGCCTCAGGGTCCGTCAGAACCTCCATGGCGTCCATATAGACCTCGTTGGCCTCCAGAACCTCGTCGTCGTACTCGCTCCGCAGCTCGGCCACGGCCCAGGTAAGGGAGCCCTTGTCACCCACGTTCACGATACTGGAACTGCCCCAGGCGGTATTGTCTGCGTTCAAGTCTGCGCCATATCCCCAGACGGTGAACTGCCAGCGCATGACCTCGCCGTCCGACATCTGCCAGCTCGAAGCGCCCACGCCGGGGAAGTCGTTGTCCACGCTGTACATCCAGCCGGACATGTTGTGGTAATCAAACTCGCTCAATGTCTTATCGCTGCTGTCACCCATGTTGACGGAGCCGGCATGGTCCAAGATGTACTGTGGGATTTTGGCTTTGGTCTGGTTCACAGGCTTCACACCGGCCAGGTAGAAGCTGTTGGTAATGCTTCCGGTGTTCTCCCAGTCGTAGCCGTTCTCTCTGAGCAGGTCGGTAATGACCACGCTGGCGGGGGTACGGTCATCCACAGTGACCAGGGTCGGCTTAATCAGATAGCCCAGACTCAAGGTGTTTGCGTCCATAGACACCGCCACCTTGATCCGTCCGGCGTGGTCAGCAGGGATGGCCTGCATAGCGGCCAGCGCCTTGTTCAGGGCCGCGATGATGTTATTTTCGATGAAGTCCTCGGCGGGCAGAGCGGCGTTGATATCCGCAATTCCCTGCTCATATGCGGCCACCAGCTTTTTCCAGTTTGCTTCGCTGTAGTCGCTTTTCTTATACTTGTTAAATGCTTTTTCCAGGTTGTCCAGGGCAGATTCCCGGTGATACTGCATCTCCGGGTCGTCGGGGGCCACGGGGCCGGTGCGCTCCGTCCACTTGGCGTAGAGCATGATGCCTTTCCCCGGCATCCGGGCGGTATTGGCGTCCCACTTCTTGCCCTCGGTACAGGCCGCATCATAGTACCAGCCGCCGAAGGCATTGCCGCTCTTGGCAACACTGGGCACCTTGGACGAATCCACCTCGCTGAGGATGGGGGCGGTCATGGTTTTCAGCGAGTCATCTTTAAACGTGCCGCCCTGGGCGTCAAAGGTAATGGTTGCGTCATCCACCGAGAGGTAGATCGCGCCCGCGCCGTCTTCGCCATACATGGCGCTGACGCCGTCTATGACGCCGCTCAAGGCGGTCACACCGTCGGGGCGGATTTTCTTGCTCAGGTCGTTGGGATCCTCATTGGGGTCGTTGAAGTCGGCCATAACCTGATAGACCCACTTCTTCCCATCCCACTTGTAGACGTAGCTGCCGTTATAACCGTTGACCGCGAGATAGTTCCGTCCTTCGCCCGAACCGTTGACAAGCGCATAGGGGATCCCGCCCTGGTCCAGCCCGAAGAACAAGTAGTTATGGAAAGTATTTTTATTATTAAAGTACAGCCCGTCCAGCGACAGCTTCGTTGCGGAGCTGCCATCCCACAGGTACGGGTCATAATTATTTTTCCCTGCCATGAGGAGCAGTTCGCCGTCGGCGTTGCCGCTGGCCACCTCGATCGAGCCGGAGATGTCTGCGGTTTCTACCTTGCTCCAGGCTGTACCATTGTATTGGTACAGGCCCTCGTCCGAGCCGGCGTAGATCTTCTGGTCACTGACCCGGTAGAAGGAGTTGAACTCCACACCATTCTCAAGCCACTGCGTCCCGTCCCAGTGGTACTTGTTCTGCCATATGGTGCCGTCCGAGAGGATGACCACCGCGTCGCCGGGGTCGCGGGGCTGATTCAGGTCGTATGCTTCTTGATTGTAAATCTTCTGGTAATCCGAGAAGCAGGAGGCATCCACCTGGCTCCAGGACGTGCCGTCGTAGCGGTAGAGAAAGTGCGTCCCGCGGAGGATCACCCCTTCGGCGTCTGACGGATAGCCCGGCGTGGTGACCTTATCGATCTCCTTCCCCACCTCGCTGACAGCGGCCAGCAGGCCGCCCTGTCCGTCCGGCCCCACGGCGAGGACGCCAGCCGCGTCTCCTGTAATGGTGGGCAGGCCGTCGCTGATGCTCATCAGATCCCGGTCCCCGCTGTCCGCCCAGGTGTAGACGCCGTCCTTACCGTAGAAGTACAGTTCGGCCTCTCCGGTCTCCGGATCGGTCCAGCCGGACACCCCGCGGATGTCGGGCCCTGCCTCTGTGGTGGAGCCTCCGGTTCCGGCGGGCACGTTGGGGCTGGTCACATAGGTGAACGCGCTGTTCTTCTCGCTGGCCTCTGTCGAGATCTCGTAGGTCTTCACCGCCGTCACCGTAGTGCCCGCGGCGGTTCGGATGTACGCCGTCACCGTCAGCTGCTCTGTGTCGGGCAGCGGGTCAATGGGGATCTTGACGTCATAGGTCTTGCCGGTCTCCCAATCCCGTGTAATGACGTTGCTGCTGAGAGGCGTCCCTTCTGCCGAGCTGCCCCCGTAGAGCGTGACGGTGAGCTGTCCGTCCGGGATCTTGGAGGGTACGCTGAGAGGGAGGTAGAGCCGGGCCCGGCTGCCCGCCGGAAGCGTGTCCCCCTCCTTCCCTGCGAAGGACGGATTGACAGTGATCCCCGAAAATGCGCTTCCCTCCAGATACGCACCCTCGCCCAGGGTGACCTCCGCCAGCTTGAAGTGGGCGGTAAAGGTCACGTTCTCCATGCCCTCGGCCAGGGCCACCGTCATGGGATTGGCCGTCTTGTCCCAGTCCTGGGTCAGTTCCTCCAGGTTTATCGCCTGGAGGCCATTATTCTCCACGGGAGCGGGGGTCTCCTCTACATCGGGGGTCTCCTCTATATCGGGGGTCTCCTCTACATC
>OGXY01002030.1_pt1 | contig 12704 bp, 8 predicted proteins | sample 1576411 | NCBI WGS metagenome assembly OGXY01 (sample SAMEA3541498, study PRJEB24748) | human gut metagenome | biome: human gut; feature: human-associated habitat; material: faeces | place: China | collected 2012 | reverse complement strand
TAATCAATTTGGAAATGGTAATGTCAAAAACAATCCGTATGTTTGCTCTGTTTTTTATGAAAAGTTAGATTAACCTTAATTATAATCAAGGGATATAAGGTATGGAAATAAATAAAATAAAACGGTCGTTACTGGTGTTGTTCCTTTCTTTTCTGGCAATCGGGGCGCAGGCACAGTTGGAACAGGCGGTTAAGAAGATATTTGCCGGAGATACAGTAACGAACGGACATGTTCCTTTGAAACGGGATTCGGACTCTATCCATCTGGCGGATATGCGGAAATCGTTGGAAGAAGCCCGGCTCAATGAAGCGAATATGCGGATGGAAATGGAGCAGATGAAGCTCCAGATGGCTACTGCCGACTCCGTCAAGTATGTACAGCAGCGACAGCGTATTGACTCTCTGCGTCAGTTCACTAAGGGAATACCGGTAGTGGCGGACGGTGATACCTTATTCTACCTTTTCACCAAACGAGGCGGATATACTCCTCAGCAACGTGCCCAAATGACCGGTGCAGCGATTGAAGAGATAGGAAGACGCTTTAATCTACAACCCGATTCTGTGGCTATCGACCATTCGGACATTGTTTCCGATTTGATGTACGGCAGTAAAGTCCTGCTTTCTCTTACCGATCAGGATGCTTTGTGGGAAGGAGTTTCCCGTGATTCGTTAGCTAAGGAAAGACAGCAGAACGTCATTACCAAACTGCATGAGATGAAAGCGGAGCACGGACTTTGGCGGATGGCAAAGCGTGTGCTCTATTTTGTGTTGGTAATTGTGGGACAGTATTTCCTGTTCCGCTTGACCAATTGGTTGTTCCGTAAACTGAAAGCGCGTATCCTGCGCCTGAAAGATACGAAGATAAAACCGGTATCCATCCAGGGGTATGAATTGCTGGATGCGCAGAAACAGGCGAACCTGTTGGTATTCCTGTCCAGTATCGGGCGGTATATATTGATGGGATTGCAACTACTGTTTACCGTACCGTTGATTTTCATCATCTTCCCCCAGACGGAAGGACTGGCATACCAACTGTTAGGATATATATGGAATCCGATTCGCGGTATCTTTGTGGGTATTATCGACTATGTGCCCAAATTGTTTACTATCATCGTTATCTGGTATGCCGTGAAATACTTGGTACGTCTCGTCTTGTATCTGGCACGTGAGGTGGAAGCAGGACGGCTCAAAATCAACGGCTTCTACCCGGACTGGGCGATGCCGACTTTCCATATCGCTCGTTTCCTGCTCTATGCATTTATGATTGCGATGATTTATCCTTATCTCCCGGGTTCCGATTCCGGAGTGTTCCAAGGTATTTCGGTATTTGTCGGATTGATTGTTTCGCTCGGATCAAGTACGGTTATTGGTAATATCATCGCTGGATTGGTTATCACTTATATGCGTCCGTTTAAGATGGGTGACCGGATCAAATTGAATGATACCACCGGAGATATCATTGAAAAGACTCCTCTAGTGACACGTATTCGGACTCCTAAAAATGAGGTTGTGACTGTTCCCAATTCATTTATCATGTCGTCTCATACGGTAAACTATAGTACTTCGGCACGCGAATATGGACTGATTATTCACTCGGAAGTATCTATCGGTTATGATATTCCCTGGCGACAGGTTAATCAGATACTGATTGATGCTGCGTTGAATACTCCCGGAGTGGTGGATGATCCGCGTCCGTTTGTGTTGGAAACTTCGTTGAGCGACTGGTATCCGGTCTATCAAATTAATGCTTATATCAAACAGGCAGATAAAATGGCACAGATTTATTCGGATTTGCATCAGAATATTCAGGATAAATTTAATGAAGTCGGCATTGAAATTATGTCGCCGCACTATATGGCTGTACGGGATGGAAATGAGACAACCACTCCCAAAGAGTATCAGAAAAGTAACAATCCTTCCAATAAGGCGGGAGAAGAAAGTAAATCTGAATAGTTATTACTGTCGCCGCCATTATTGCTGTTGTGTTGTATAATGAATATCAAAACGTCCGTTAGTCAGACGTTTGCCATTGCCGAAGGTTGCACTGATAATATTCAATTCTGGGTCAAAATGGCTTATAAAAGCTGTTCCGTCTTCCAGTTCTTCTCCTCTGAACCGTATATCGGTGAGAGTTGCTTCTTTGCCTTCCTGGGGAGATAAAATGATGAAGTGTATGTTGATGTCAGGTTTGACGGAAACATTGACGGATAGTTTGTCCTCCTCCGGATAGTAGTGGAATGAATCATACGTCCAGACATACGAGTGCCCCCAATTCAGGTATCGTCCTCCCACATAAATCCATCCGTCCATCAGACAGCCAAAGGTGTTGGCACCTGTAGTGGTGGCAGAAGGTAAAACTGTGATGTCAATCGATTCATCTTCCGTACAGCTCCAAAAGCTGATGATGGAAAAAAGAATGAGTATATATTTCTTCATAGTGCTTTTTTTAGTGAATGTTAGAAGTAATAGGATAATCCCGTAGTGAAATTTATTCGTGTGAGGTTGGTATCATCATTGCCATCGAGTTTTACAATAACCCTTTCTCCGTGATAGTGGGTTCTCATTCTAAGCAGTTCGCTATACATATATTGTACTCCTAGACTGACTCCCAGATTGGGATTCAGTTTATAGGTAAGATTGGCATTGGTCAGGAGACCAATAGTGAAGGCTTTCACTTTCCGTGTTTTGCCGAACACCTCACTGTTGTTCCGTAGAATGACTCCACCGGGACCAGTTGTTACGCGGATTTGCCAATGTTTGGTGTTGGCATTACACATTCCGATTTGAGTACCAATGAAATGAACCCATAAATGGTCCTTCCCTTCCGGATGACTTCCTTTGGAAGAAAATCCGGAGTAGATTCCTCCAAAGACAAAACGTTTGAGAGGGCGGAAATTATATTGTCCATCCCAGCTTACGCCTTGTGCGAGTGTACGTTGGTAACTATGGGTACTTAACGTGAGTGTAGGAGGGTGATGGAACATAACACCGTAGCCCGCGTGAAAAGAGAACTCGTGTCGCTCAAAATCTCTCTGTGAGAAAAGTAGAGTGTGACAGGACAAGGTGAATGCGATTAGTAATAGAATGGCTTTTATGAGTGTTTGATTCATCTGGATTAGTTTAGATTGTGTTTCTTTTTTGCAAAAATAGAAAATAGTTCAGACTTTCTCACAGCGAATCAGAACTTTTTGCCCATTATTTAATGTACTGGCAAATAAGTAGGTATCTCCTCCTTCAGCCAAATGGATTCGTTTGCGGAGTTCGGCTACTGTGGCGGGGAAGTTACGGACAGTTACATTTGCTTTTTTCAGGTCTGCCAGATTCTCCTTTACTTCTTTTTTATTGAAACTGCACTGGTTGACAATACGGAATATTCTTCCGGGGAAGTTTTCAATGAAAGTATCGGAAGTATAAAGATGGCTATTGGGATGCAGTTTGCGGACAGGATAGGCTGCTGCAATGCTTCGGAAAGCACCGGCTTTCAGAAGGGAGGCATTCGGTTCGTAAAGATAGGTTTCTAAAGAATCCGTATATGTGCATTCGCTGCATTGTTCCTGTTCGCGGGTGAATACAAAGTGTTGTTCTTTTTGAGTTCCTTTTGTGAAAAGGTTCACACAATGAATGGAGATTTCTGCCGGTGATGTTTGTCCGAGTAGAATTAGTAGTTCCTTGCATTCGTTGTTGACGGACAGAATGTGAACTTCCTGTGTCTGTTTCAGTTCTTTCAGTGCCAATGAAAGATCGAGCATGGGGGAGAGTTTTATCATTACCCGGTTGGCCTTTTGAAGTAAAAGCTCTTCCAGTTCGGCTACGTTTGGTTCGCAGTCGGAGATGGCAACCGTTTTTCCGCCGTGCTCATTGCGGCGCGCAGGGTCGAGGAAAAGGCAGTCTACGGGGGACATTGCTTGCAGGTAGGTTACTCCATCTTCGTTTTTTATGTTTATATGGTTTAGACTCAGTACGGGAAAGTTATGTGCTGCTATTTCGCAGAGTTCCTCCTGACGTTCTACGTAAGTGGTGGATTTGAATCCGGTGGCAAGAAAAGAGCAGTCAATGCCGAATCCGCCGGTGAGGTCGGTCAGAGAATCTCCCTGCAAAAGACGTGCTTTGTAGCGGGCGGTGATTTCTGAAGAGCATTGTTCCAGCGACAGATGTTTCGGATACCATATCTTTTCGATCTCCCACCATGAGGGAATCTTTTCGGCTGCTACCTTCCTTCCTGCAATTTGGGTGATGGCAGTTGGCATATCTATATCCGGGTACTTTTTAGCTTGTAAAGCCAGCACACGTACATCGTCCGATGAATGTTCGCGAATAAAAAGTTGGGTTTCAGGAGAGATTTGCATCATGGTGTTATTGTGTTATAGGATATTACAATGAATCGTCGAGCTCTGATTATGGGGTTGTTGAGTGTCGGTTATGGTATTAACTTATACTTCTGTTTGGCTACGTCCCGGCTGCAAAAATTGAAATGCCACCATTCGCTGGGTAATGCACGGAATCCGGCCTCTTTCATCACTTTTCGTAGCAGTAACCGGTTCTGACGCTCTGTTTCACTCATTTTTCCATTATGTACCAATCCGATCTCGTCTGTGATGTGTGCTTCCATGCCTAAGTGGTCTACTTTGGTTCCCATCGGCAGGGGTTGTCCCAGAGAGTCTTGGATGCTGATGTCTACTGCCAGTCCGTAGTTGTGTAACCCGCCTCCACGGTTGGGGTTGGAGACATATTTATATTTGGACGTTCCTTCCACTACGTTCCACATCTTTTTCTGTACCGACATGGGACGTGCCGCATCGTAAATGATAAGACTATAAGACGGGTGTAGTTTCTTTAAGGCTTTTTGTGCTTCTATCAGAGCGTATGCCGCATCCGGATGCAGGTAGGCTTCCGTTAAGTTGTCGTAAAGCACTTCGCCTGTGAAATTATCAGCCTGTGTATACATCAGTTTTACAACGAGACTGCTATCCAGGTCAGCTATGTTGACGAGTCCTAATGAGTCCATGTAGAGAGCCATTTCGCTTCGTTCCGGTGGTGAGATGATGGAACATTCTTCGCATGGTTGTATATCCTCCGTCGTTTGTTCGTATTCCATGAGGGGAGTGCTCTCCTTTTCCTTATGGCTGGAAAAGAAGGAGCATCCTGTCAGCAGTAAACAGAAAATAGCTAAACTATATTTTAGAATAATCATTCAACCTTTTGTATTTAGTGTGCCAAAGATACTTCTTTTTGGCTTTAGCTCCAATAAGCTACCTCTCTTACCGTTGGATATTAGCTACTGCTTTCTTCAGATTGGCCACTCCTTTCCATGCGTCAAGCAGGTGCAAAACATGTTCGTCTTCGGCTTTGCTGTGGTTGATGGATAACAGCTCTGCATATATTTCTAGTAATTTCTTTAAGTCTTTGACAGGCTTTTCTGGAAGTCCGGTCAACATTGCCACGATTAGTTTCTCCAATTCCCGGTTATGCAGCGGACTGACGTTTATCATTTGTTGCAGTATCAGGTCAGTGAGTCTTTTCAGCGGTCCCCAGCCGGTATGTTGATGCGAACCTAAGATACTGCCTATGCGTCCACTGTCTATGGAGCCTTGACCTACACGCTCTATCCAGATTTCGGCTGCATAGGAACGGGAAGTTTTATCGGCTACCAGCATGCAAGTGGCTTCCAGCAGGTAAGACACTTCGTGCCATGTATGCCTTAACTGATGAAGCGCTTCAATAGCAGCTTGGGTGATACCTGCTTCCCTTACCTCATTTAACGTCGGGGCGTATATGGCACTGCGGATGCACCATACCAATAGTGGCTCCGGTATATTGGGAGTTAACCATGCCAAACGTGGTAAGTCGTTCTGTATGTCGTCAAAACGTTCTATCTGTGGGTACATTTCAACCAGTAACGGATGCGGATCGTATGAATAGTAACTGACTCTTTCATTATATTTGTCTTTATTGATGACATGAGAGTTCTCGCTTTCCGGAATATCGAAAGTAAGAGTTGAACAAATCCATTCTACCGTTTTCTTGTTATAATCCGTGTACGAGTCAGTATACTGATAGGTTCTCCATTTAAAGTTTCCGGTCAGAAATTCACGTGGACTTTTATTGTAAGAGAAGTCTTTAAATTCAGAATAGATTGTTTCCGGTGATTTCATTAATCCTGCCATCATCCACCAGGAAGGATGATTGAAAGGTGGTTGGGGGAGTACATCTTTTTCTCCCAGCAAAAAAGTGAGCAGGTGCCGGTATTCTCCTTTCAAACTTCGGAGGAGCAGAGGAAGCTCTTGCGACGAACTTTCCAGTGCCACTCGTGAAAGTGCTGTTTGCATATCCATATCGTCCGGTTCGGCATTTGCCTGCTGATATTGTTTTAACCTTTCTGTCAGGGTTTCCGGAGCGATAAACATCGGTGTATGAGTGGGAGTGGACAATAGGGGCAAAGGTTTCTCCTTGCTTTCCAGAAGGTCTAATGTCCGGCATAACAGTTGCTTATGAACGGGGAACTTTATTTTTTTGTTCGTCTTTTCACGAATGGTGAGTTTTTGCAGATTACGATACCCCCATTTGCCTTTTTGAAGTTCGTCTTTTTGTACCATTTTCAGATGTAAGTTGTTTAACTCTTGGGCTTCTTCAGGGAAACGTTTAATCAGCAGTTTGGCATAGTCAAGGAGGAAGGTGGCCATTAACTGGTCTAATATACTATTTCGGGAACTTCCTCCGCTCATCAGCAATTTGTAGGCACGTTGGAGAATAGGGGTCCATTGAGAGATTTGTTTTGCTTCCTGTTGCCGGTCCCATTTCACTAAGGCTCCGAGTAACAGGTCGAAGTGATAGATCTCGTTCACGTCGAGCACTTGGCTGGCTAGAAATATCAGGTCTTCAGTGGAAGTGATTTCCTGTATCCGGTTGTCTTCACGGATGATAGGGAGTATTGGCTCATACGTGAAAGAGGCGGAATCTTCCGGCTCATTATTCTCCAAATACGCTTTCAGCTCCTTTTTAGTATTAGCCAACATGGTTTCCGTATATATGGAAAGTATCTCTTTTAATGTAGTAGATGCCGTCTCTCCATACGTCTGAATAAGTTTGACTATCTTACTTTGGGTGGATTCTTCCCGGCTCATCAGTCCTTGTGCGGCTGCACAACAGATAGTGTCGCGATGTTCTTTTCTTTCTTTTGCCAGCTTATGGAGTACTGCCAGTGTGTTTTGGTGAATCGCTTTCACGTCCGAAGCAAAAAGCACGGAAGTCTGACTTAGAAACTCTTCAACCTGGAATTGTGGGTGAGTGCATAAGTTCTTCAGCAGTCCGAGTATGATATTTACCGGACGGCTGTGAGGGGCGGACAGAACGGCAAATATTTCCGGTTGTAGTGTCAGTTGTTCTTCTATGCTGGGGTTAAGTGCGGTAAACATGCCTGCAAACCAACTACTTAGGTTTTTGTTCAGATTCCGGTTGACGGCAAGCAGAGATTCTTTTAATACACGCATACGATCTAGTTGACCGTGTTCTACGAAGTATCTGAAAGAGAAATAAGGCTGTCCGCTTGTACGATTATCCGTCCAGTTTTGTCCGCAATCGTATTGGAACAGATACCAGATATGTTCTTTTAGTGTGATTGCCCGCTTTTGCAGGAAATTGGTATTGTTCATGTAGTTCACCAGATAACCGGCGATGGTTTGTGGAGAGGGTGTTAGGGTGAGTACTCCCTGTTCTATCCAATCCATCAGAGTTTCGTAATTCATTCCATAGAAACCGCCAAATTCCCTGCTTTCACCCTCTTTGAAGAAACTGTCGAGCCAGGAAGGAATATACCACGGAATCAATTCGTTCAGCTGTTCTGTATAGATTCCCCATTCGTGTTTGCGGAATTCTTTTAGCGAATAGATGACGAGGGCGGTAAGATTGATGATACGATGCTGTTCGGGAGTTCCGCGTGTACCGTATGTGTTCTCGTTAAGTTGTACGAACTTATTGTAGTGCTCTTCCAATTTGTTAAGACAGGGAACAAGCGTTTTTCGTTCTTCCTGCGTTAATCCTTGCAGAAAAGGGATGATGGCATCGCCTTGTCCTTTTTCTACTATCTCGTTGAGGCGTTCTTCTATGGTCATAATCATGAATTTGTTATAGGTTGTTGAGTGAAGTCGTCACTTTTTTCAGGTTGCTGTTTGTGCCCCATTTTTGTAGGCGTTGCAGGATTTGTTCGTCTGTAACCTTGCTGTGGTTGATGGTCAATAGCTCCAGATAAAGTTCGAGCAGTTGTTTGAGTCCGGTAACGGGTTTGTCTGGCAATCCGCCTATAAATTCTGTGAGCAGTGCTTCCAGTTGCTGGTTGTGGAAAGTACTTCGTTTGTACATGCTTTCGTATACTTGGGTGGTGAAGCGTTTTAGCGGAGCAAGTTCCATCTGGATGAGGCGGGCCAGGATTTCTCCTACCCGGTGATTGTTTATTCTTCCTGTGGATATTCCTTCTACCCATAATTCGGCTGCATAGGAACGGACTGTTTTGTCTACAAAAAGCAGCGAACCACTTAGTAGGAGCAAACTCATCTCTTTGAGCGGGCAGTGGAAAGACAACAACATGCGTAAGGCACAGGCGAGGGTGCGTTTGCTGTCTTCCTGCGGAGTGCCGAAAGTCATGTAGCAAGTGATAATTTGGGCTATCAATGGTTCCGGGCGGTTGGGGAAACAGCATAGCAGAGGTTCCATGTAACGGGAATCATCCATGTTATATTTACTGTTGATAATCAGATGTTCCTGCCATAACTGGTGGCTGTTGCATTCGGCATATGTATGCCATTTGTAGAACTCGAGTTGGAGCAGACGCCTGTCTGTTTCGTATGATTTCTCTTTGGGTTTTACCTCTTTCCACTCGTAGTCTCCTGTCAGATAGTTGTGTGGTAATGTGTTACAGGCGAAAGATTTGAATGCTTCGAATTCCGTCTCCGGTGCTTTTACCAGTCCGGCGGCCACCCAGGCAGTCGGATGATTGTAGGGCGGTTCGGGTAGCGTGTTTTCATCCAACAGGAACAGAGAGAGATGCAGGTATTCATCTTGCAACAGTTGCCGGGCGGTGGCGATGGCTTCTTCTTTGTCTTCCATGGCACATCGGGCAATAGCTAGCTGGAAATCCCATGGACAGGGTTTCGTTTCTGCTTTCTGATATACGGCAAGCCGGCGTACCAGTTCGGTAGCCTGTACGTATGCCGGGGTATGGGTGGGAGTAGAAAGTAGGGGGAAGGCATTGCCTCCTTTTATTTTACGGATCACATTTAGCCATAAATGTTTGATGGGTGTGAAACAGGTTGCGTTGCTGTAGCCGGGTTTCCAGTCGGCAAGTCGTTTGAAAGAGCGCTCGTCATAAGCTCCTCTGTTTTCATCTATTCCTTTCAGCCTTTCTTCCAGTCGGGTGAACATATTTCTCAAAAATCCTGTGTTGGAGGTATCTTTCTGTGCCCATAAGCGTTGATATTCCAGTAGGAAGGTAGCGAGAAGATCTTCGTATGGCTCCCAGCTATTGGCAACGATAGTGGCAGCCCGTTGGAAAACAGGTTCCATCCGGTTGAGATCTTCTTTGTCCAATTGGGGATGGAAGGCAATGATGGCGGCAATGGTTGTTTCTATCTCCCAACTTTCCTCCATATCGAACAAACGACTAAGCTGGAACAGGAAATCTTCTTTGTTGGCGGGGAAGGGAATAAAGTTGTCTTCCCTGCAGATGCGTACCGTTTCTCCTACACTTGCATCGGGTTCAAGGGTATCTTCCGCAGGCTGCGGTTTGAAAGATGAGAGTATCGCATGCACGCTTTGAAACATCTCCGGTTGATAAGATTGCAGTGTTTCCTGGAGATTGGATGAAGAGGCGTCTCCATATTTTGATATAAAATTAGCGGCTTTCTTTTGAAGGCTTTCGTCTTTCTTCAAGAAGAGTTGGCAGAGAGTGATGCAGCAGGGCTCTTTCATCTCGGGATGTTGTGCGACGATCTTTTCAAAGAGGGCGTAAATGGTAAGCAGCGAGTTTTTGGGGCTGGAGAAGAAAAGGGTGGTTGCGCGTTCGATGAATTCCTGATAACGGAATCCTTCTTCGGATGCAATATTTTTCAACTGTTGCAACATCACGTTCACCGGTTTGGTATAGGAAGAGGTGAATATTTGCATCATCTCTTCTTGCAAGGATAACAGTTCTCCGGTAGTTGGTTGCAGAGTTTCGAAGAATCCGGCAAACCATCCTGCCATATCTTTTTTGAAACTCCGGTGGAAGGTGGCGAGTGTGGCTTTTAATAGGCGTTCTCTATCCAGATGGCCGTCCAGCGAAAAGCGGTAGAGAGCGGCACTGATACTTTCATCCCGTGCGGTAACTCCTTTTTTATAAGCCTCTTTGGCGCAATCATCTTGATAGCCGATGGACGATTCGTATTCGAAAATCGTCCAGATATGTTCTTTCAGGGTGATGTCCCGCTTGAGTAATAACTCACTGTTGAAAGTATCGTTTCCTTTGGGTTCCTTATTTCTGATGCGGGTAATCCAGGGGAGTACATGTGCAATGCGGCTTGGAGCGATTTCTTTGAGGTATCCCATATCCATGAGCTGCATCAGCTGTTCGTAATTGAGATTGAAATTAAACCAAGTTTTGTCATCATTGATAAAATCCATCAGCCAGGTGGGGCAGTAAAGTGGGAGTAGTTTGCAAAGCATATCAAACTTTACATGATATGCCATATCCATCTCTCGTTTGTTGGCGCAGACAAACTGAACAGCGGATAGAAAATGTGCCCGTGCCGCACTGCAGGTTGTCTCACTACTGAAACCGGCAAACTTACTTTTTATCCATTGTAAATCCCGGATAACCGGCAGCAGCTTCCGCCTTTCTTTCATTGGTAACTCCAGTAATCTCTTGACAAAAGGGATTAATATCTTCTCTTCATTCTCCGGAGTATCCACATAAGCCTTGGATAATTTCTCGAGTTCTTTTTTTAGTTCTTCCATTGTACTAGTTTCTTTACTGCCAGAATATGTTTGCAAGCTCCCCGTTCTCCTTGATTGCTGCTGAACCAGGTGCAAGTGCAACGCTCCTTCTCACTTTCTCTGTCGAGAATGACCGTATGTCTGACACCTCCGCTTCCTGCCACGCGTGCTTCTGTCCGTTTCTCGTCATTCGATATGATTTCTACTTTTTCTTCTTCCAATAGTTTTTCTGCAGCTATCATTCGAGGATTGAGACTTAAAATACGTTCGGTTTTGAAAGGCAGGCGACGGTAGAAGAAGCTGTTTTCATCCAAATCGAATCCCAATAACCCCATGGCTGCCAGCCGTGCCGCGAGAGAATCTACCTTATCCAGGTCAATATGTTCCTCTATGGCAAAAAGAGTGGGGTTGAACTGTTGGTTGGCATAACTGTATTTATCCATTGCTTCTATCCATCTTTCGGGGACATCTTCGAGCAGAGATTCCAGTGCGGCGCCTTCTCCGGAAAATCCTCTCCAACATTCGCGGGAAAGAGAAAGGCTGAAGCGTACCGGACCGAAATAAAGTTGCCAAATGGTAGATTGCATGGTGGGATGCGCAAAGACTTTCAGCTCATCGGCAAATGGAAGCAAGGGCTCGAGCAGACGTAAGCGATGAAGTCCTCCAATGCAGACGGCATTCATGCTTTTCACCGGTGAAAAGGCGGGTTTTTGACCGCGCATCACTAAATAATAGTCGCATTTCACACTACTTTTCGGAAGAGTCTGGAAGAGTTGTAAGGTTTGTATGCGATTGAAGGAGTAGAGCTGTTCCGCAACGGATTGATAAATCTGTACCGTAGTCAGCCCTTTTATCCATTTCACGGGAAGAGGTACTTTTCGTTCTATCACTTTCTCACCTTTATGATAAAGTCCCACCTCTTTGGGACCGACCGACATTACCATATTCTCCTGTCTGCCTATTCCTCCTAAGGCAGAAATCATTCCGGGATTAAAATCTACGTTTGTTGTCCCGTTTTCCAGAAATTCTCCGTCGTGTCCGTCAGGAAGCACGTCGACTCTGGCATATACACCTGCACAATTAGAGAATCCTTCAAAACGCAGGCGGTCATTTCCTGCGGTTACAATCGGATCTTTCAGCATGGAAAGCTGTGACGGTGTCAGATTAAAACTGGACTGCACAACATTGGATAATGCGATGAGGCAGCGTGCTGTCATGTAGGGTTGTGTCAACTTTCCCCAAAAGAAACAGGGTGTTTCTTTCTTTTCTATTTCGCTGTATTTGGCAAGAAACAGTTCGTCCTGATCGGCTGACCGTTGCAGTGCGGAAGGAGCTGCATATTGGTAAGAGATGGTATCAGTCATAGATAGTAAATCTGAATTTGGTTGTATATTCTCCAAATATAGAAATTAATTCTTAGTGAAAAAAAGAAGTAGGAGAATTTACATCGCTTTGGAATACTGATATTATAAAATATCGTCAAATGAAGCATTTATGCCTCTTTTGGCAGCAAATATTAAATACAATTCTTTATAGTCAGGCACAATTTTTTATACATAAAACAACTATTATTTATAACTATTCTTAATTTCTACGTTCCTTTTTGCCGGAAAATAATACTTTTGTTCCCATAATTAGAATGTTTTAGTAACAGATTCTAAATTAAGTCTTATGAATTTTTAAAGATGAAAAAGACAGCTGTTTGTGAAAATCGCTAATATTGTTTGTTTTGTTTGTGTTATC
>OGXY01002029.1_pt1 | contig 12707 bp, 8 predicted proteins | sample 1576411 | NCBI WGS metagenome assembly OGXY01 (sample SAMEA3541498, study PRJEB24748) | human gut metagenome | biome: human gut; feature: human-associated habitat; material: faeces | place: China | collected 2012 | reverse complement strand
TGATGGATGATGTAGTAAAATATAAAACGTCAGTTGTTTTGTTACATGACGCATCAGATAAGTCAGCAACGGTAGAGGCTTTAGCACCATTGATCGAGGCATTGAATGAAATGGGCGCTGAGATCCTGCCGATTGATGAAGATACATCAGTTATTCAATATGTGAAGGCAGACAGTATTGACTAACTAAATATAAATGGAGGAAGATTATGGGATTTTTTAAAGATTTTAAAGATGATTTTTCACAGGCAGTGAATGAATTGATGCCGGGTGAGGACAATTTAGAAGATGGCGCAGCAAATGAAGATTTAGTTGTGAACACTTTGGAAAATGAAGTGGATGTTGAATCTGAACTTTCCAAATTAGACGGTCTTTTAGAACAGGTGACTTCACAGACTGCAAAACAGCAGACTTCAGTGCAGAATCAGCCAGTTCCGTCCGCACCGCAGCCACAGCCAGCAGGTGAAACAAAAATCGAACAGCCGGTAATCCCGGAAAGTCATGTAAAAAACACTCAGGAGGAAAGAAAAATGGCAGACAATATAACACCAGTTGTCAATGAAACAAAACCAGTATCAGATGAGGTATCTGTAATTACAGAGGGAACGATCATTAAAGGAGATATCGTATCAAACGGATCTTTAGACATCAGAGGAAACGTTCAGGGAGACATTGGATGTAACGGAAAACTTGTTGTAACAGGTACAGTAACAGGTAACAGCAATTCTTCTGAATTTTTTGCTGATGCAGCTAAGATTGAGGGAGAAGTTGTAAGCACAGGTACTGTTAAGATCGGACTTGGCTCTGTGATCATTGGTAATGTAACATCTTCGTCTGCAGTTATCGCAGGGGCAATCAAAGGAGATATTGATGTCCAGGGTCCTGTTGTTGTCGATACATCCGCTGTTGTTATGGGTAACATCAAATCCCGTTCCGTACAGATCAACAATGGTGCAGTCATCGAAGGTTTCTGCTCCCAGTGCTACTCAGATGTTGATGTTGAGAGCCTTTTTGCTTCCAAGAATAATGAATAATCCAGAAAGGAAACGGATTCATAAATGAAACGAGTTTTTTTGAAATTAAGCGGAGAAGCATTAGCCGGTGAAAAACACACTGGTTTTGATGAACCAACCGTTACAGAAGTTGCAAAACAGGTAAAGCAGATTGCAGATAAAGGAATCCAGATTGGTATTGTGATCGGTGGAGGTAATTTTTGGAGAGGAAGAACTTCCGAGACGATTGACAGACCTAAAGCAGATCAGATCGGTATGTTAGCAACTATCATGAACTGTATCTATGTATCTGAGATTTTCCGTTCTGTTGGAATGGAAACAGAGATTTTTACACCTTTTTTATGCGGAAGCATGACAAAGCTTTTCTCTAAGGACAGAGCTAATAAGTATTTTGAGAAAGGCATGGTTGTATTCTTTGCAGGAGGAACAGGTCATCCATATTTCTCAACAGATACAGGTATTGTATTAAGAGCTATTGAGCTTGATGCAGATGCTATTCTTCTTGCTAAGGCGATTGATGGAATATATGACAGCGATCCTAAGCTTAATCCAGAGGCTAAGAAGTATGATACAATCTCAATCAACGAAGTTGTTGAGAAGAAGCTTGGAGTTATTGATATGACAGCTTCAGTTATGTGTATGGAGAATAAGATGCCTCTTATGGTATTCGGACTCGAAGAAGAGAACAGCATAGTTAATGCTTTATCAGGAAAGTTTAATGGAACAGTAGTAACTGTTGATTAATATAATATTAATGGAGGATTTTATGGAAAATATTAAAGATATTGAAGGAAGAATGCAGAAGTCAGTTGACAACTTAAAGGAAGAATATGTAACAATAAGAGCCGGAAGAGCTAATCCACATATTCTTGACAGATTAAGAGTTGATTATTATGGAACACCTACACCAATCCAGCAGGTTGCCAATGTTTCTGTACCAGAAGCAAGAATGATTCAGATTCAGCCTTGGGAAGCAAGCCTTATTAAGGATATTGAGAAAGCAATTCTTGTTTCAGATTTAGGACTTACACCTAACAATGATGGTAAGACAATCAGACTTGTGTTCCCTGAATTAACAGAAGACAGAAGAAAAGAACTTGCTAAGGATATCAAGAAGAAGGGTGATAATGCCAAGGTTGCTATCCGTAATATCAGAAGAGATGCCAACGATGCAATAAAGAAAGAGAACAAGGCAGGAGATATCTCTGATGATGAAGCTAAGAATTCAGAGGATGAAATTCAGAAGATTACTGATAAGTATATTGCTATGATTGATAGTGCTATAGATGATAAGACAAAAGAGATACTTACAGTTTAAGAAAATGTCAGGGCTGTTGGATATTTTACAACAGCCTTTTTGTAATTGAATGAATTGCGAGAGGAATCATAGATATGGATACATTTAACGAGAGTCTCGGATTAAAGATTCCGGGGCATGTTGCCGTTATTCTTGATGGTAATGGAAGATGGGCTAAGAAAAGACATCTCCCAAGAACAATGGGACATGTGCAGGGTAGCAAAGTTGTTGAAGATATGCTTTATGTCGTAGATGAGCTTGGTGTAAAGTATTTTACTGTATATGCTTTTTCAACAGAGAACTGGAAACGTTCAACAGAAGAAGTAAGTACTCTTATGGGAATCTTAAGAACTTATCTTAAGGATTGTGTTAAGAAATCCATGAAGAATAATGTGCGATGCAGGGTTATTGGAAGAAAAGATGAACTCAGCCAGGATATTATAGACAGTATCAATAATCTTGAAGAGAAAACCAAGAATAATACAGGGCTTAATTTTACTATAGCCATTAATTATGGTGGAAGAGATGAGATAACACGAGCGGTAAGAAAGATTGCCGGCAAGGTATCAGAAGGAAGTCTTAAGCCTGAAGATATAGATGAAGATACAATAAGTAATAATCTTGATACTTGGGAATTGCCAGATCCAGATTTACTTATAAGAACAAGCGGTGAGCAGAGATTATCTAATTATCTGTGCTGGCAGCTTGCTTATACAGAATTTTATTTCACAGATATTTATTGGCCTGATTTTGACAGGGAAGAACTTATTAAAGCATTTGAGAAATATAATAAGACGGAAAGAAGATTCGGCGGAGTTAAGGAGGAGTAGATTATGCGTACAAGAATTATGAGCGGAGCTGTGCTCATAGTCATACTTTTCACATGCCTGTATTTTGGAGGCTGGGTTACATTTGGGTTCAGTCTGTTTATTTCACTTGTTGGAATGTATGAGCTTATTAAAGTTAAGAAGCTTGAGAAGACAGGACTGGCAGTTGTAGGATATATAGCGGCAATTACTTATTATTTTATTCTTTTGCTTAATGATCCGGCATATATTTTACTGCTTCTTGTAGCTTCATGCATACTTATGATGTCAGTTTATGTATTTACATTTCCAAAATATAAGACAGAAGATGTTATGTGGGTATTCTTCAGTATAGTGTATGTTGCTGTAACACTTTCTTATATCTATCAGGTAAGAATGCTGCAGGACGGAATATATATCGTATGGCTTATATTCGTGTCTTCATGGGGCAATGATACATGTGCATATTTCACAGGTGTATTTCTTGGAAAGCATAAGATGACTCCAAAGCTTTCACCTAAGAAGACTTACGAGGGCGCAATAGGTGGAGTTGTCGGTGCGACACTTCTTGGCTTTGGATATGGATTTGCCATAAGCTCTAAGATGTCAGATGTACTTGTACATCCTGTATATACATTTGCAATAGCCAGCTTCATAGGTGCATTCCTGTCTATATTCGGAGACTTGGCTGCATCTGCTATTAAGAGAAATCATGATGTGAAAGACTATGGAAAGTTAATACCGGGACATGGTGGAATTATGGACAGATTCGACAGTGCAATATTCACGGCACCTGTTGTTTACTGGGCAATAGAGGTTATTAACAAAGTCTTTGGAGGTTGATAATGAAGAACGTTTCGATACTTGGTTCAACTGGTTCAATTGGAACACAGACATTAGATGTTATTAGAAGAAATGCTGATATTAACGTAGTTGCACTTGCAGCGGGCACAAGGGTTGCTGACCTTGCAGAACAGGTCCGTGAATTCAAGCCACAGCTTGTATGTATAGGTAAAGAAGAACTTGTTTCAGAGTTAAAGACTCTTATCGGTGATATGGATGTTAAGATTGTAAGTGGTGACGAAGGTCTTATTGAGGCTGCAACAATTGAGAGTGCAGAAATTGTTGTCACAGCGGTTGTAGGTATGATGGGAATTACACCTACAGTTGAAGCTATCAAAGCACATAAGGACATTGCACTTGCCAATAAAGAGACACTTGTGTGTGCTGGTCATATTATTATGAGTCTTGCTAAGGAATGCAATGTTAATATATATCCTGTTGACAGCGAACATTCAGCAATATTCCAGTGCCTTAACGGTGAGAACCGTGGTGAGATAGAGAAGATTCTTCTTACAGCTTCTGGTGGTCCATTCAGAGGAAAGAAAAGAGCTGACCTTGAAAATGTACAGTTAGAGGATGCACTTAAGCATCCTAACTGGGCTATGGGACGCAAGATAACAATAGATTCTTCGACTATGGTTAATAAAGGACTTGAGGTAATGGAGGCACAGTGGCTTTTTGGAGTACCTGCCGAAAAGGTTCAGGTTATAGTCCAGCCACAGAGCATAATTCATTCAATGGTTGAATTCAAGGATGGAGCTGTAATGGCACAGCTTGGAAGTCCTGATATGAGACTTCCTATACAGTATGCTCTTTATTACCCTGAAAGAAGAGAACTTAACACAGAAAGACTTGATTTCTATGAACTGGCTAATATTACATTTGAAAAGCCGGATATGGAGACTTTCAAGGGACTTAAGCTTGCTTATGAGGCAGCAGCGCGTGGAGGAAATATCCCGACTGCGCTTAATGCGGCCAATGAAGTAGCTGTAGCAAGATTTTTAGACAGAAAGATAAAATATCTGGATATTCCGGATATTATAGAATACGCCATGAATGAAGTGGATTATATCAATAATCCAACAGTAGAGCAGATTCTCTCTACACAGAAGATAGTAACAGACATGATAGAAAGCAGGTGGTAGGAGTTGGTTCTTAATGTTATTCTGGCGATTCTTGTACTTAGTATAATTGTTATTGTCCATGAATTCGGACATTTTATAATAGCTAAGGCTAATGGCATAACTGTAGTTGAATTCTCAATCGGATTCGGACCGAAGCTGATACATTTCAGAAAAGGTGAGACGGAATATTGTATTAAAGCACTTCCTTTTGGTGGTGCATGTACGATGCTTGGTGATGAGTTTCTTGAGATGAGTGTTATACAGTCAGAAGAAGATGATGACGAAGAGCTTACGGATGAAGAGAAGGAAGCTAAGAAAAGAAAGCTTGCTATTGAAAATGGCTATGACATGGAAAAGTCATTTGCAAGTAAATCAGTCTGGGCAAGAATTGCTGTTATAGCAGCGGGTCCGGTATTTAATTTCCTTCTTGCTTTCGTGTGTGCAGTAGTTATTGTCGGAAGTCTTGGCTATGATCCATGTGACATTGACGTTGTTAAAGATAATTCGCCAGCCACAGAAGCAGGGCTTCAGGAAGGTGATGTCATAACTAAGGTTAATGGACATAAGGTAACATTTTACAGGGATTTTTATTTCTACAGGGCTTATAATGCAGATAAGACTTTTAATATAACATTTACAAGAGACGGCGAAAAGATGACAACAACTGTTACTCCGCAGCATATTAAGCAGCAGAAGTATCAGGTTGGAATTATGATGAATGAGAATTGTCTCATAAGTTCTGTTACTAAGGATTCTCCGGCTGAAAAGGCGGGACTTAAAGCTAATGATGTTATCAAAGCAGTTGATGGTACTGCAATGGAGAATAGTTCTAATGTGACAGAAGCTATTACATCAAGCGGCGGCAATAAGGTTGTATTCACGGTTGCAAGAGATGGAAAAAATGTTGATGTGACAGTTGAGCCTAAGATGGTTGAAGTTGAAAGTTATGATACAGGCTTTGTTGTATATGGAGACAGGGTAAAGACTTCTCCTATTGGTACGCTTAAGTATTCAGTGGAGGAAGTCGGATACAGTGTCAAGACTGTAATTCAGAGTCTTGGAATGTTATTTACAGGAAAGATTGGGTTTGATTCATTGTTAGGACCAGTTGGAACTGTCAGCACAATGAGTGAGATTGTTGAAGAAAGTAAGGCAGATGGTGCATTTTATGTATTCCTTAATCTTATGAATCTTGCAGCACTTATCAGTGCCAACTTAGGAGTAATGAATCTGCTGCCAATTCCGGCACTTGACGGAGGAAGGCTTGTATTCCTTATAATAGAGGCATTAAGAGGCAAGCCGGTTAAGAGAGAGCATGAGGGAATTGTTAATTTCATAGGTATGATACTTCTTGTCATACTTATGGTTGTTGTATTGTTTAAAGATATAATGGCATTGTTCTAATACAGAAAGGACACAGGGGTTATGTACAGAGATAATACTAAGGTTGTTAAGATAGGAAAATGTGTTATAGGTGGTGGCAATCCTATTCTTATCCAGTCAATGACTAATACACATACGGAAGATGTTGAGGCTACGGTTGCGCAGATTAAGGCACTTACCAAAGCCGGTTGTGAAATAATCAGATGCACAGTTCCAACTAAAGAAGCTGCACTTGCAATCAAAGAGATAAAGAAGCAGATAGAGATACCTCTCGTTGCAGATATACATTTTGATTACAAGATGGCTATTATGGCAATGGAAAATGGGGCTGACAAGATTAGAATAAATCCGGGCAATATCGGTGGAACAGACAAGATAAAGGCTGTTGTTGATGTTGCAAAGGAAAGAAATATACCAATCAGGGTTGGTGTCAACAGCGGTTCACTTGAGAAAGACCTTATTGAGAAATATGGCGGAGTAACAGCAGAAGGAATCGTTGAGAGCGCACTTGACAAGGTTAAGATTATTGAAGACTTAGGTTATGATAATCTTGTTGTCAGCATCAAATCTTCTGATGTAATGATGTGCGTTAAAGCACATGAGCTTATTGCAAAACAGACTAATCATCCGCTTCATGTTGGAATTACTGAGTCTGGAACAATATTCTCAGGAAGCATTAAGTCATCAATCGGACTTGGACTTATACTTAATCAGGGAATTGGCGACACAATAAGAGTTTCGCTTACAGATGATCCTGTAAGGGAAATAGAGGCTGCGAAACTGATACTTAAGACTCTGGGCTTAAGAAAAGGCGGAATAGAAGTTGTTTCATGCCCTACATGCGGAAGAACAAGAATTAATCTTATAGACCTTGCAGGAAAGGTTGAGAAAATGGTTTCTGGGTATGACCTTGACTTGAAGCTTGCTGTAATGGGCTGTGTAGTTAACGGACCGGGAGAAGCAAAGGAAGCTGATCTTGGAATTGCAGGCGGTGACGGCTGCGGAGTACTTATTAAACATGGAGAGATTATTAAGAAGGTTCCAGAAGAGGAACTTCTTGATACACTCAGGTATGAACTTGATAATTGGAATGAGTGATACATATGTACAGATTTTTTGAAGTGTTTAAGACGCTGAAGCTGCCAGAGGATCTGGCGGTGTATTTTGAGAATGTTGAAGTAACTAAAGTCTCGAAAACATCGACCAATTCTCTGGCACGCGTTTATATAAAGAGTGACAGGGTAATAGAAAAACCAATAATATTCAAGGTTGAGGATGCATTAAAGAAACAGATATTCCGTATATCCAACATGGACGTGCGGATTATCGACAGATATGTTTTGTCAGCACAGTATACGCCACAGACTGTAATGGATATATATTATGACAGTATCCTTGCAGAGCTGGAGAAATACTGGACACTTGAATATAATCTTTTAAAGAATTCCAAGTGGGAGTTTGAGAAAGAGGATATGCTTGTATTCACGATTGAGGACAGCTTTCTTGCGCATCAGTATGCGGATACACTGACGGATTATTTCAAGAAAATATTCCTGAACAGATTCGGGTTTGAGATAGATGTTGAGTATCAGTATGCCAAGAAGAAGGAAAGCCAGTACGAGAGAGAAAATGCATACAGGATTAATCTTCGTGTCAAAGAAATTGAGAATAATATGATGGCGGCAGCAGAAGATAATGCCGACGGCAGGGATGATAAGAAGCTTACTTCTGAACAGAAGGCAGCAAAGAAAGCTGAGACAGCAGCCAAGCAGAAGGCGGCTAGAGCAGCATTTTTTGCAAGCGACAACAGGGGCAGGGAAGAGCTTAAGACATACAGCAGAAAGCCTGCTAACGAAGATGTTTTATATGGAAGAGATTTTGACGGTGATGTAACACCGATTGAACAGATAGATACGGCAATCGGAGATGTTATTATCTCTGGCATGGTCCGTAATGTTGAAATGCGTGAAATCCGTAACGAAAGAACTATTATTATGTTCAATGTCACAGATTTTACAGACACTATTACAGTAAAGGTTTTTGCAAAAAATGAGCAGGTACCAGAGCTTTCAGGTGTTATCAAGAAGGGTAATTTCTTAAAGATTAAGGGTAACGCTACATTTGACAAGTACGACCAGGAAATATCAATTGCCAATGTGTGGGGCATAAGAAAAGGATCTGATACAAGACAGGTGCGTAATGACCTCGCACTTCATAAAAGAGTTGAGCTGCACTGCCATACCAAGATGAGTGATATGGATGGTGTGTCTTATGTATCTGATATTATCAAACAGGCAATCAGATGGGGACATAAGGCAATTGCAATTACTGACCACGGTGTTGTGCAGGCATTTACAGATGCATTCCATACGATGAGCGACCTCAAAGGCTCTTATGCCAAGAAGGGTGAGAAGCTTGATTTTAAGATAATATACGGAGTCGAGGCTTATCTTGTTGATGATACCAAGCAGATAGTAACGAATCCGAGAGGACAGAGCTTTAACGATACATATGTTGTGTTCGACCTTGAGACAACGGGATTTTCTGCGGAAGTTGACAGAATTATAGAGATAGGTGCAGTCAAGGTGTGCAATGGTGAGATAGTAGACAGATTCTCTACATTTGTTAATCCTGAGATTCCTATTCCATTCAGAATAGAGACGCTTACGCACATTAATGACCAGATGGTTATGAATGCACCTAAGATAGAGGAGATTCTGCCTAAGTTCCTTGAATTCTGTGAGGGAGCTGTCATGGTTGCGCATAATGCGGAATTCGATACGAGCTTCATAATCAATAAGGCAGAGAAGATTGGTATAAATGTGGATACTACCATTATAGACACAGTGCTTCTTGCACAGTTTCTTATGCCTAATCTTCATAATTATAAGCTGGATACGCTTACAAAGCATCTTAATGTTGTACTTGAAAGCCACCACAGGGCGGTTGACGATGCTGCTGCGACTGCAGACATATTTGTCAAGATGATTAAAATGCTTTACGACAGGGATATTCCGGACGTTGATAAGCTTAATGAAGAAGGTAAGATGGATGAGAACGCCATCAAGAAGCTTCATCAGTATCACTGTATAATTCTGGCTTCTAATGAGATGGGAAGGATTAATCTGTACAGACTTGTTTCAGCATCACATTTGCAGTACTTTAACAGATTTCCTAAGATACCGAAGAGTCTTGTAAATCAGTATAGGGAAGGTCTTATTATAGGAAGTGCGTGTGAAGCGGGTGAGCTTTTCAGAAGCCTTGTAAATGGACGTTCAGAAGCAGAGATAGCGCGAATAGTTAATTTCTATGACTATCTTGAGATACAGCCAATTGGCAATAACAGGTTCATGATTGAGAAAGAAGACTGTTATGTTCAGAATGAGGAGGATTTGCGCAATCTGAATCGTAAAATAGTAGAACTTGGCGACAAATTCGGCAAGCCTGTTGTGGCAACCTGCGATGTGCATTTCTTAAATCCAGAGGATGAAGTGTATCGTAGAATTATCATGGCAGGAAAAGGCTTTGATGATGCGGATAATCAGGCACCGCTGTATCTTCATACTACTGAAGAAATGCTTCATGAGTGCGATTATCTCGGAAGCGACAAGGCATACGAGGTTGTTGTAACCAACACTAATAAGATTATGGATATGTGTGAGGAGATTGAGCCTGTAAGACCGGATAAATGTCCTCCGTTCATTGAGAACTCTGACCAGATGCTTCGAACAATCTGTGAAAATAGAGCTCATGAGATATATGGTCCGGAGCTTCCACAGATAGTAACTGAGCGATTAGAGCGAGAACTTAACTCAATTATCTCTAACGGATATTCCGTTATGTACATAATTGCGCAGAAACTGGTGTGGAAGTCTAATGATGACGGATACCTTGTTGGCTCAAGAGGTTCGGTTGGTTCTTCATTAGCAGCAACAATGGCGGGTATTACCGAGGTTAATCCGTTAAGCCCGCATTATCTGTGTCCAAAATGCTACTATAATGATTTCTATTCAGATGAAGTCAAAGCATTTGCTGGAGGCGCAGGCTGCGATATGCCTGATAAGATATGCCCAAAATGCGGAGCGAAGCTTAATAAGATGGGATTTGATATTCCGTTCGAGACTTTCCTTGGTTTCAAGGGAAACAAAGAGCCTGATATTGATCTTAACTTCTCCAATGAATACCAGAGTAAGGCTCATGCCTACACAGAGGTTATCTTTGGAAAAGGGCAGACCTTTAAAGCTGGAACTATCGGTACTGTCGCAGAAAAGACTGCGTATGGTTTCGTTATGAAGTACTTTGAGGAGAAGTCAGCAAAGAATGCACTTGAGGGCAAGCCTCCTATTGTTAAGAGAAAATGTGAGATAGAACGAATAGCAGAAGGCTGTATTGATATTAGAAGAACTACAGGACAGCATCCTGGTGGAATTGTTGTACTTCCAATTGGTGAAGAGATTCATTCATTTACACCGGTACAGCACCCTGCAAATGATATGACGACATCTATAGTAACAACACATTTCGATTACCATAGTATTGACCACAACTTGTTAAAACTGGATATCTTAGGACATCTTGATCCTACAATGATACGAATGTTACAGGATTTAACGGGAATTGACCCTCTTGAGATTCCACTAGATTCTAAAGAGGTTATGTCACTGTTCCAGAACACTTCTGCGCTAGGAATTAAGCCTGAGGATATAGGCGGCACAAAGTTAGGAGCACTTGGAATACCAGAATTTGGTACTGACTTTGCTATGCAGATGCTTATGGATACCAAGCCGCAGTATTTCTCAGACCTTGTACGTATCGCAGGACTTGCGCATGGTACTGATGTATGGCTTGGCAATGCACAGACTCTTATTAAAGAAGGAAAAGCTACTATTTCAACAGCTATATGTACACGAGACGATATTATGATATATCTTATCCAGAAGGGACTTGATTCAGAGGAATCATTTAAGATAATGGAAATGGTCCGAAAGGGTAAGGTTGCATCCGGCAAATGTAAAGAATGGCCGGAGTGGAAGCAGGATATGATTGACCATGGTGTACCGGACTGGTATATATGGTCATGCGAGCGAATCAAGTACATGTTCCCTAAGGCACATGCTGCAGCGTATGTTATGATGGCATGGCGTGTTGCATACTGTAAGGTATTTTATCCGCTTGCATATTACACAGCTTACTTTAGTATAAGAGCCACAGCATTTGACTATGAGAAAATGGCTATGAGTCCTGTAAGGCTTGAACACTACATTGCTGAGTACAAAGCCAAGAAAGCAGAAGGTACAATCTCTAATACAGAAGAAGATGAACTTGGTGTAATGCGTATTGTTCAGGAAATGCATGCAAGAGGCTATGAATTCACACCTATAGACATATATAAGGCAAAGGCAAGAACATTCCAGATAATTGATGGAAAGATTATGCCATCATTCAAGGTTATATCAAAGGTAGGTGAAGTCGCCGGAGAGTCAATAGAGATAGCCGCCAGAGATGGTGAATTCTTATCAAAGGATGACTTACGCCAGCGAGCCAAGATAGGACAGTCAGCGATTGATAAGCTTTCAGAGCTTGGAATACTTGGAGATATGACAGACAGCAACCAGTTGTCACTGTTTGACCTGTAATGGGGGAAACTGTGTTGAGGGCTGATTAAGGCTTGGACTGAGAAAATGTGTTAAGAGGATGAGCTAAGTGGATGCGCTACGGTGATGTTTTGCGATGATGTGTTGCGGGCATTACTGTGTGTGTTATGTGGTGAACACCTACTAAAAGCTATCGGATAACAGAATTAGTGGGTATTTTTCTTATAATATTGCTACGGTTTCAGAGCAGAGACCTACTAAAGTATGTAAGTATTGTACTTTGGTAGGTTTTTTTCTTCAGATTTCATATAATGGAGCAACACATTACTTGAAATTGACCTACGCAATAAGTCGTATTAGATGTTTGTGTAGGTTTTTCTATATAAGAAATCTTGGTTGACAAGAAAATTGACCTACTAAAAATGAATATAAGAATATAAGAGTAGGTCTTTGCTTTCTGATTACAGTGTAAATGTCCAGAAAGCCAGTAAACAAGCGGCTTCGCAGGCATGTCAGTCCCGCTTAAAAGTCAATGATTGAAAAAAATTGAACTTTTTTGAAACTTTTTGAAAAAAGTTGTTGACAATGTGTGTACCTGATGATATTATATACAAGTCGCCGCGGTAAGCGGTAACAAATAAGACTTAA
>OGXY01002005.1_pt1 | contig 12838 bp, 8 predicted proteins | sample 1576411 | NCBI WGS metagenome assembly OGXY01 (sample SAMEA3541498, study PRJEB24748) | human gut metagenome | biome: human gut; feature: human-associated habitat; material: faeces | place: China | collected 2012 | reverse complement strand
ATTCTGGACAGCCTCGCTCAGTGCGTCAACACCGACCAGATAGACGTCCTTGCCGACGGTACGGCCAGCCTGCTGCAGGGACTGCAGAGCGCCCAGTGCCATTGCGTCGTTGTTGCAGAAGACGACTTCGATCTTCTCGCCGTACTGTGCCAGAGCGTTTGCGACGTCCTGCTGTGCGGTGGTCTGGTCCCAGTTGTCCAGGTACTCGTACAGGCACTCGACTTCCTTGCCGGCGTCGGTCAGAGCCTTGATGGAGTACTCGGTGCGGTACTGAGCATCAATGTTCTCGGGGTCGCCCTTGCACATAATGTAGGTGATCTTGCCGTCGCCGTTGATATCGCCCTGAGTCTCGGTCTCCAGGATCAGCTCGCCCTGATAAGTACCGGACTGACGTGCGTCAGCACCAACGTAGCAGCACTTGTCTGCGTAGGAGTCCAGAACGCTCTTGTCGGGCTCACGGTTGATGAAGACGATAGGAGTCTCAGAGGGCTTGACGGTATCAACGATGGTCTGTGCGGAAGTGGTCTGCACGGGGTTGATGACCAGCACGTCCACGCCCTGCTGCAGGAAGGTGTTAATCTGCTCGGTCTGGGTGTTCTGGTCGTTCTTGCCGTCCATGATGGTGACGGAGTAGCCCATGTCCTTCAGGTACTCTTCCAGATCGGAGCGGTACAGGGTCATGAAGTTATCAGCAAACTGATAGATGCACACGCCGATGTTTGCGGAACCGTTGGTTGCAGCAGCGCTGGAAGCAGCAGCAGAAGATGCAGCAACAGAAGAAGCAGCAGTAGAGGTGCTGGAAGAGCCGCCGCAGGCGGTCATAGCAGCAGTTGCACCAACAACAGCAGATGCCTTCAGGAAGTCACGACGCGAAATCATTTTCATAATAATGTTCTCCCTCAATTCGTATCTCAGCATTTTCACAGGAGCAATCTTGCATGCACCTGTAATTCCTGTTCGTATTATACCCTTGCAGCACCCCACTGTTCAAGAGAACAAGTTCACAAGATTGAAGGAGTTCTTTTGTGCTATTTCAACAAATGCTTTTTGGGCTCGCCAATTTCTTTTCTCGAAACATCACAATTTTTCATACATTTGCAACCTCCCTACAAAAGCAAAAAAATTATGTCATTTTTCTCTCAAAAAGATTACAAAATGTTGCATCGTCCGGTTTTTGCAGCTTTTTTATTTCTTGTATATCTTGAAAAATATTTTCAGGAATAGTTCATCCCTGTTCTTCCGCATTTTTTCGCTTCATTTCTGAAATTTTCTGAAAATCGCCTGTCATTCCCGGTTCCTGCCGCCCGCCTTTTGCAAAGAAAATGCCCAGAAGCTTTCCTGAGCCTCCGGGCATCCCGATCCGAGTATCTTTTACAGATGCAGCAGCATCTTTGCAATGTTGAAGTAGATCAGCAGCGTGGTGGTATCCACAATGGTGGTGATCAGGGGTGAAGCCATCACGGCCGGATCCACATGCAGCTTTTCTGCCGCCACCGGCAGAATGCCGCCGATGATCTGCGAGAGCAGGATGGTGCAGATCAAAGTCAGGCACACCACCAGCGCCACCGGAGCCGCGATGCGGTCAAACACCAGCAGCTTTACAAAGTTGCATACGGCCAGCGTGCCGCCGCACAGCAAGGCCACGCGGCTCTCGCGCCACAGGATGCGGGGCAGATCGTGGGGCTGGATATCGCCCACCGCCATGCCGCGGATGATGGTGGAGGTGCTCTGGCTGCCCGCGTTGCCGCCTGCGTCGGTCAGCATGGGGATGTATGCAGTCAGCACGGTCACAGCGGCCAGTGCATCCTCGTATCCGCGAATGACCAGACTGGAGAAGGTGGCACTGATCATCAGGAACAGCAGCCACGGCGCACGGCTCTTATACAGATCCCACATGCTCTGCTTGAAGTAGGGCTTGTCGGAGGGGCCGATTGCGTTCATCTTTGCAATATCTTCGCTGGCCTCGTCCTGCAGGATGCTGATAGCATCGTCAATGGTCACGATGCCCACCAACCGGTTCTCGGCGTCCACCACCGGAATAGCCAGAAAGCCGTATTTCTCGAACAGGTTGGAAACATCCTCCTGATCGGTGGTGGTGCTCACGCTGACCACATTGGAATCCATCAGGTCCTTGATAGGCTCTTCTGTGTTCTTTGCCAGCACCAGCACCCGCAGGGACACCACGCCGATCAGCCTGCGGCTGTCATCGGTCACATAGCAGTTGTTGATGGTCTCCTTGTCAAAGCCATTCCTGCGGATGGCCTCCATAGCCTGTGCCACGGTCATGTCCGGCCGCAGCTCCATCAGCTCGGTGGTCATCACGCCGCCGGCCGAGTCCTCCGGATACTTGAGCAGCTCGTTGATCATGCGGCGGGTGGTGGGGTCGGCCTGACCCAGAATGCGCTTGACCACGTTGGCAGGCATTTCCTCCACAAGGTCGGTGGCATCGTCCACGAACAGTTCGTCCACAACAACCTTCAGCTCGGTATCGGTCAGGCCGTCGATCAGCTTCTGCTGGGTCTCAGGGGCCAGTTCGGTGAACACATCTGCGGCCAGATCCTTCGGGCACAGACGGAACAGCACCGGGAGCTTTTCTGCAGGCAGATCCTCAAATACCGCCGCAAGGTCGGGCGCGGGCAGAGTTTCCATCACATCCCGCAGGCTCTGGTATTTCTTGGCATCGTCCAGATTTGCCAGCATGGTCTTGAGGGTATCGATCGAGATTTCAGACATAAAAAAGCTGCCTCCTTTTCAGTGGCAGCTCTCGTTTCTTCTTTTCGGGGAACGCAAACACGCACCGTGTGCATTCACACACAGCAGGGTCTGCGCAAAGCAGAAACGGCGGCTGCCATCATATAAAATAATCGGGGAGAAAGACTGCTGCTACTGCCAGCAGGTTCCATGACAACCACCTCGTTTTCCTGTTGTAAAAAGACACTTTTTGCCTTTTCCGCCCATTACTTTACCACTGCTTTTTTGCCGCGTCAACCCTGCTTTTTAAATTTTTCCGTTTCTTTACAAAAAGTAAAAGTGCCCGATGACATTTTTCGTATCATCAGGCACTTTTATCCTGTCAGAGCATGTCCCGGGCGGGATGGAAGGCTCTTTGCTTACAGCGTTTCTACCGTATCAAACATTTCTTTTGCGGCTTCCACAGCATCCTTGCTGCCAAACACCACCCGCACGCCGTTTGCCATGGCGGCACCCAGCTCTGCGGCCTGCTCCTTCAGCAGTGCGGCATCCACCGCACACAGGGCCTTGCGGTCTGCCGCCATCATTTCATCAGTGATGCCGCAGAAATACCGGCGGTCCGTCTCGCGGGCCTCAGCACGCGGCTTGCGGGGGGTGTCCAGGTTGGCCACAGTACCCACAATAAAATCGTTCAGGTCTTTTTCGGTGTACTCCCGTGCTGCCAGTTCTGCCGGACCTTTTGCAAAGGTGTCGTAGCTTTCCTTTACATGGGGGTCGCGGTAGGTGTACAGGTATTCCACGCCGTCCGAGGAGAGCATTCCGGTGCCGTAAGCGCCGCCCACCTCACGGATGTTGTGCCACAGGTATTCGTAGCTCATCACGCAGGCCAGCGCCTTGCGGTCGCTGCGGCGCTCCATGGGCCATACCTGTACATCGTAGTTCACACCGCCGTCAATGATAAACGCTTCGTTCACCGGCGGTGTCAGCGGCTCCACATAGGGCTTTGCCGCAGCGCGGCCCTCGGCAGCAAAGCGGCTGTCCGGCAGCAGAGTGCGCAGCTTTGCAAGGGCATCCTCGCTGCCGTACAGGCTGACCGTCAGCTCTGCGTGCTGCAGCACCTCTGTGCGCAGGGCATCCAGCTTTTCACCCAGTGCTGCCCAATTGCCGCGCTCCTGCACGCCGCACAAGAACTTGTAATAGCTCACACCGCTGCAGCGTTCACTCACCGCACCGTCCACCGTGTAGTGGGCACTGGCGCGGGTGGCTGCGTATACATTGCCCTGCTGGATGAACTGCTGTTCCATGTTCAACTTCTGCTGGCTCAGCACCCGTGCAAAAGCAGCTTCTGCCGCCGGGCCGGTAAGGATGGTATCATACAGCCATTCGCCGCCAAGCTCCACAGCCTTTTCCAGACTGCGTTCCAGCAGGCTCAGGCACAGGCTCAGCTTGGCATGGCAGGGTGCACCCTCCTGCCGCCCAGTCCAGATGTCCAGCTGGGTGCGGCTGTCGCCCAGCCATGTGCTGCGCAGAGTGTTCAGTTGCTGAGCGGTGTGTTCGGTGCTGTCCAGCTCGTCCAGCACATCGGTCAGCAGGTCCAGATACGGCATGTCCTCAGGCTTCACATTACCGAGGTCATAGTAGAAGTTCAGGTACAGGCTGCCTGCCGAAGGGTGATGCACCAGCTGCGCACCGGCCAGAAGTTCCCGCTCACCTGGGGCCGTCCTTGCTCCGTCGCCAAGGTCGGCAACGGTCAGCGGGTGCTCCAGCACAAGCTTGCCGTCGGTGCGGATGGGTTCGCCCTCCTCCTTTTTAGGCAGGGTGGGCACCTGCACCACCTGCACCGGAGCCGGTGCAAACAGCTCACGCAGCAGCTCATTGAACCAGCCATCGGCCATCTTTTCCCGCAGGGAAGCAAACAGCCTGTCCGTGTGCAGCAGCAGGGCGGGGTCGCCGGTGTGCAGCCAGCCGGTAGAAGCGTTGATGGCATCCAGCACGCCGTCTGGCAGGGTGCCCGGGCGCTCCAGCGATGCAAACTCTGCTGCGTTCAGGGAAGCCAACAGCAGTTCCTGCGGGATGCCCTCGGCCAGAATGCCGTCCACCGCCTTGCGCACAGCGGCAGCGAACTTGCGGGCGCTCTCCTCGGTGGCACCGCGCAGCACCAGTTCCAGCACCGGCTGCAGGGTGCTGTCGTCAAAGCCAATGTCAATATCTGCGCCCAGCTTTTCGGCCAGCAGCGCCGCCTTCAGCGGGGAGTTATTGGTGCCAAGCAGGGCATCCAGCAGGATCTCCACGCCCAGCTGCCGCTCCCGGTCTGCAAAGGCACCGGTGTACCATGCCAGAGCACACTGCACCTCGTCCGGCTCCGGGTTTTCGGTATAGTAGGGCAGTTCCACGCAGGCACCCGCCTGCTCGTGCTGCACGGTCAGCTGCGGACGGCTGGTGCCCTTGGGCATTTTGGAGAGATAATCCCTGTCCAGCAGTTCCAGCTTTTCAGCCATATCCATTTTGCCATAGAGGGTAATGCAGCAGTTGTCGGCGCTGTAGTGGCGGTGATATACCCGCTTATACTTTTCATAGGTCAGCGCCGGGATGCTGGCCGGGTCGCCGCCGGAAACAAAGCCGTAGGCCGTATCCGGGAACATGGCCCGTTCCAGTGCATTTTCCAACTGAGCATCCGGTGCAGCCAGAGCGCCCTGCATCTCGTTGTACACCACTCCGCTCACGGTGCCGTCGGCACTGCGGTGCCAGCCCTCCTGCTCAAACACGCTCTTGTCCACCATAGCCAGCGGGCAGAACACCGCGTTCAGGTAGACATCCATCAGGTTTTTGAAGTCGGTCTCATTGGGCGTAGCGAACGGGTAGACCGTCTTATCCGGGAAGGTCATCGCATTCAGGAAAGATGCCATGCTGCTTTTGAGCAGCTGCAAGAACGGCGAGGTCACCGGGTATTTTTCGCTGCCTGCCAGCACCGAGTGCTCCAGAATGTGGAACACGCCGGTGTCATCGGACGGGAAGGTGCCAAAGCCGATGCCAAACGCCTTGTTGGTATCCTCATTTTCCACCAGCAGCACCGTGGCACCGCTCACATCGTGGGTAAGCACGGTCAGGGTTCCGTGCTGTTCAGGGCAGTCCTCGGTACGCACGAGGGTATAACCGGGAAATCGTTCCATTTCGTTTTCTCCTTTGTGGTTTTGAAATTGTTTGACACTATTGTATCATTCGAGGGCAAAAAACACAATTACAGGTTTGTTAATTATAACCAGAAGAACGGTTTTTGATGATTTGCTTCCCGTGCAGAGCGTTTTCGCGTGGGGCAGGTTCTATGGCTTTTGCAAAAAGCATTGCCGCCGAGTACGTTCTCTTTTGGTTGCAAAAGAGAACCAGAAAGGACGGCGGTGCCCGCAGGGCATGAAAGCCCCAGTGGGGCTTTTAAGCCGCAGACCGGTTTGCGCAGCAAATGCTGTGTGTTCAGCACAGCAAGGTCACAGCGATTTCAACGCGCTGGATCCATGAAAAAGGGGCTACTCGCCCCTTTTAGACCCCAAAGCTGTTAGGCTCCATACAAAAAATCCAAGTCGCTGCGCTAAAGGATTTTTTGTGTTCCGCCGATTTCGAGTCGCTTACGCGACGAGCTGTACGGGTAAGTTTGTGCTTTATCTGCTGCGCGGCTGACAGCGGCAATATGCCGTTTGCCATTGTGCCCTCCCCGTGAAAAAGGAAAACAAGCCGGCCCCGCAGGGCTGGCTTGTTTGCAAAATTATAAAATAATATTTCCTCTGATATTGCCAAAGCGAAAGCATCGGCAATTTTAAATCGTATTTTTTACACCTGTTTTGCGCCCTCAGTCCGGCAGGACACCCGGAACAGCACAAAGCCCACTGCAAACAGCAGCGCCAGCATCCCAATGCCCACATTGGCGCTGCCGGTCAGCTGGCTGCCCACGCTCACGATCATGGTGCCAAGGAAGGACGCGCCCTTGCCGCAGATGTCGAACAGGCCAAAGTATTCGCCGGATTTTTCAGCCGGGATGATTTTGGCAAAGTGGCTGCGGCTCAGTGCCTGTACGCCGCCCTGGAACATGCCCACCAGCACGGCCAGTACCCAGAACTGCCACTGGCTGGTCAGGAAGAAGGCAAACACCGCAATGCCGGTGTAGGCCGCGATGCAGACCGGGATAAGCTGGCTGGACGGGTATTTTGCGCTTAGACGACCAAAGATTAGCGCCGAAGGGAAGGCTACGATCTGTGTTACCAGCAGGGCCAGCAAAAGGCCGGTGGTCTCCAGCCCCAGTGCCGTGCCGTAGGCGGTGGCCATATCGATGATGGTATACACACCGTCGATGTAGCAGAAGAAGGCCAGCAGGAACCAGAACACCTGCTTATCCTCGCGCAGATGCTTGAGGGTGTGGCCGATGCGCACAAAGCTCTGCCGGATGGCGTGCTGCTCTACCTCCACATAGTTGATCTGCTTATAGCTCCGCAGCAGCGGCAGGGTGGTGCTCAGCCACCACACAGCGGTGATGAGCAGCGCCACGGAAAGGGCGGTCATCTGGCTCAGGCCGATGGCCCCGCTGCCCAGCACCAGCGCCAGACACACCACAAAGGGCACGCAGCTGCCAATGTAGCCCCATGCATAGCCCTGCGAAGACACAACATCCATGCGTTCCGGGGTGGTCACATCGCCCAGCATGGAATCGTAGAACACCAGACTGCCCGAAAAGCCGATCTTTGCAAGGATGAAGATGATCAGGAACGGCAGCCATGTAGTGGCAAGGCCCATAGCACAGCAGCCTGCCACGCCCACGAACAGGCAGAGCATGAAGATGGGCTTTTTAAAGCCTCTGGTATCGGCCAGCGTGCCCAAAATCGGCCCCAGCACTGCCGTGATCACCGTGACCACCGAGCTTGCATAGCCCCAGTAGGCCAGATAGTTCACCGGACTCAATCCCCCGGCCTCGGCCAGCGCATTAAAGAAAATGGGCACCAGTGTGGCGATCATCAGCACAAAGGCCGAGTTGCCCACATCGTACAGGATCCATGACCGCTCCAGCGGGGTCACCTTGAATTTTTCGCTTTGCATTTTTACTCTCTCCCTGCACCGCCGGGCGGTGCACCCTCATTTTTTGTGCCCGCTCAAAACTCCCCAAAGGTGTGGTCAAAGGCCTTGCTCAGGGGCTGGTCCGTGTCCAGCTTTGCCACAAATTCCAGGATCAGCGTTTCTGCCAGCGGAAGCGCCTGCGCATACAGTTCTTCCAGCCGCTTGCCGCTCTCCACGCACTTCGGGTTCGGCTGCGGATCTGCCACAAGGCCGTGCAGCATGTCGTATTTGCCCACCACCTTCATGCCTGTCAGCACCACCCAGCGCTTGACAGGATTGGATGCCTGCAGCAGCCTGTGCACTGAGATCATGCCCTTGAGCGAGTCCAGCGCCACCTGCTCCGAGATGCCCTCGTAAAAGGGCGCGATCGCCTTTGCATTCTGTTCCGACGGGTGGATATGGCTGGCTGTGAAAAACTTCAGCGGGTCGTATCCGTCCCGGCGCAGCAGCATGTTGTCAAACTCGGTCTCGATCTCGCAGTGGGTCACGCCGCTTTCCCGGGTGAACTGCTCCACATACGGGTGGCATGTGCTGTCCAGCGCAAAGTGGCACACAAAGCCCAGCGCATATGCCAGCGCAGCATCCCGGTCTGCCTCGCAGTGCACCACCCTGCGCGCCCGGTCAAAAAAGACCCGCCCCGGCTCCTCGTGCATGGCGTTGCCCAATGCACCCACCGGGTTGGACTTGGCAGCATGGTAATAAAACAGCAGGTCCGGCCCGTGCAGGCCGATATCGTAAAGCTCACGGTTCTGTTCCAGCTGAGCACGCAGTTCATCCGGCAGATGTTCCAGCACATTGGTGCCAAAGCGGCGGTGCGCATAAGTTGACGGCATGGCAGATTCCTCTCTTTCTCTCCGGCAGGGTGCACAAAACGTCCCCCGGTTTTTGCGTTCTGTTTCAGTATAGCAGAAAGTTTCCCGACCTTCTACCCTTTTACGTCTGATTTTGGTAAAAAATTTGAATTATTTTGTGTTTTCGGCCAGTGGGCAGGCCGCGCAGCAAAAAAGGCACAGCCATCTGCAGACAGCTGTGCCTTTTCCCTTAAAATTCAGACTTTTTCGTAGCCCTGCGGCATCTCGTTCTTCCGGTTGCGGTCCATCAGGGTGCGCAGCGCGTCGCTGGCGCTCATGCCCTCCTTCACGATGGCGTTCACCGTCTGCACAATGGGCATTTCCACATTGTACTTTGCTGCCAGCTCCATAGCAGCAGGCAGTGCATTGATGCCCTCCACCACCATGCCGACTTCTTTGACTGCCTGCTCCGGGCTTTTGCCCTTGCCGATCAGAATGCCCGCACGATTGTTGCGGCTGTGCATACTGGTCGCCGTCACGATCAGGTCGCCGATACCGGCCAGACCCGCAAAGGTGTGGATGTTGCAGCCCATGGCCACGCCCAGCCGGGCGATCTCGGCAATGCCGCGGGTGATGAGGGCTGCGCGGGCGTTATCGCCGTAGCCAAGGCCGGTGGAGATGCCAACACCCAGCGCAATCACATTCTTCAGCGCGCCGCTCAGCTCCACGCCCTTGATGTCGGCGTTGGTGTACACACGCATACAGGTGTTGCTGAACACATCCTGCACATACTCGGCAGCGGCTTCATCCGGGCAGGCCGAAACGATGGTGGTGGGCATGTCCAGCGCCACCTCTTCCGCATGGGTCGGGCCGGAAAGGGCCACCAGCTTTACGTTTTGGGGGCCGCCCTCACGGTTCAGCTCGTCGGCAATGACCTCGGTCATGGTATATAAGGTGTCCGGCTCCATGCCCTTGGCAACGTCCACAAGGATCTGGCCGTCCGGGATGTAAGGCCGGGCCTTGGCCGTGGTGGAGCGCACAAATACCGACGGCACTGCAAACAGCAGCACATCCTTGCCGGTGCACACTTCCTCAATGCTCTTGGTAAACTGCAGCTCTTCCGGGATCTTCATGCCCGGCAGATTGGGGTGCACCCGCGTAGCGGAAAGGTTCTCCACCTCAGCCGGAAGCGCCGACCACACCTGCACATCATTGCCGCTGACACACAGCATCCGTGCCAGAGCCATGCCCCAGGTACCTGCACCCAGAACGCCAATTTTTTTCTTCGTCACGTTCGTGTCCTCCGTGTCTGCACCGCGCAAAGGGCACTGCACCCTCTGCGGTGAATTTGCGCCTGTGCCGGGCCAAGCCCGGTGCGCGTTGTTATGTTCATTGTACACGAAAGCCGGTGCGCCGTCAACCGCTTGCCGCATTGCACAAAGTTTTCCAGATGGGTCGTCCGTTTTTGTACACATCACGCGTTTTGAGCAAACCGTTTGCACTCCATCCGGATTCATGCTATAGTATTCTGGTAGGTTTTGTAGGAATTTTAGAAAAAGCCCTTGACTTCAAGCGCACTCCAAGCCTTATAATACCTTTGTTCTTACGATTTACAAAGTATTTGAATACCGTTCTGAGGGAACATTTTTCATGTTTGAAGCATTTCTTTCCAACCGTACGGTCAGCGTGCTGGCGGAGGCCCTGCCCCGTATCCTTACGGCAGGCCTTACCATGACCATCCCGCTCACGCTGGTCTCATTCTTTTTTGCCATGATCATTGCCGTGGCCGTTGCGCTGGTGCAGTACGCCAATGTGCCGGTGCTGCGGCAGATCGCACGGTTCTACATCTGGGTCATCCGCGGCACGCCGCTGCTGGTGCAGCTGTTCATCATCTTTTATGGTCTGCCCAGCGTGGGCATCATGCTGGACGCTTTCCCTGCTGCGGTCATCGCCTTTGCCTTCAACGAGGGTGCCTACTGTGCCGAGACCATGCGCGGCGCACTGGAAAGCGTGCCGCAGGGCCAGCTGGAAGCCGGTTACTGCGTGGGCATGAGCTGGTGGCAGATCATGCGCCGCATCGTGCTGCCGCAGGCCCTGCGCACCGCAGTGCCCGCCCTCTCCAACTCGCTCATCGGCATGATCAAGGACACCTCGCTGGCGTCCAATATCACAGTAGCCGAGCTGTTCATGGCCGGTCAGCGCGTGGCCGCCCGCACCTACATCTTCCTGCCCATCTACTGTGAGGTGGCCGTGGTGTATCTGCTGTTCTGCACGGTCATTACCAAGCTGCAGGCACTGCTGGAGCGTCGGCTCAACGCCCACGGCTTCCAGTAAGAAAGGAGTGTGGCAACCATGTCCATGTTAGAGATCAAAAACGTCCACAAGTCCTTTTTCACCTACACAAAGCCCCGCCTGCAGGCAGGCATCTTCCACCGGCCCGGTGCACGCAAAGTGACCAGCGAGCTGCAGGTGCTGCGCGGCGTGGACCTGACCGTGGAAAAGGGCGATGTAGTGGCCATCCTCGGCCCCTCCGGCTCCGGCAAGACCACCCTGCTGCGCTGTCTGAACTTTCTGGAGACTGCCGACGCCGGCCAGCTCACCTTTGACGGTGAGACGTTCGACCTTGCCCAGGCCAGCCGTGCCGACATTGCCCGGCTGCGCAAAAAGACGGCCTTTGTGTTCCAGAGCTACAATCTGTTCCGCAACAAGACTGCCCTGCAGAACGTGACCGAGGGCCTCATCATTGCCCGCAAAATGCCCAAAGAGCAGGCGGATACCGTTGGCATGAAGATGCTGGAAAAGGTGGGCCTTGCCGACCGAGCCGACTACTATCCGCGCCAGCTTTCCGGCGGCCAGCAGCAGCGCGTGGCCATTGCCCGTGCGCTGGCATCTGACCCGGAGATCATCTATTTTGACGAGCCGACTTCGGCCCTTGACCCGGAGCTGACTGGCGAAGTGCTGGCCGTGATGCGGCAGCTGGCCGAAGAGGGCATGACCATGCTGGTGGTCACCCACGAGATGGGCTTTGCCCGCAATGTTTCCTCCAAGACCGTTTTCATGGAGAACGGCGTGGTAGTGGAGCAGGCTCCCTCGCATGAGTTTTTCGCCAACCCCAAAGAGGAGCGCACCCGCGAATTTTTGCGGAAGATCGCTCACACCGAGTGAAGTTTAACCAACTCCCCCAGTCTGCTTCGCAGACAGCCCCCTCCGGGATGGGGCCTTTGGCAAAACCAGAAAGTCTCCCTCTTTGCCTGAAGGAGTTTATTTCACAAATATTTTTATAGAGGAAAGGGAATCCAACTATGAAACGCAGAACCTTTATTTCTCTCATGAGCGTCATGGCCGCTGCCGGTGTTCTCTCGCTGGCTGGCTGCTCTTCCAACACTTCCGCCTCCACTGCTTCCAGCACCGCAGCTTCTGCTTCTGCTGCTGCCGCCAACAAGCTGGAGACCATCCAGTCCAACGGCAAGCTGGTCATCGCGCTGGAAGGCGCATGGCAGCCCTGGAGCTACCACGACGAATCCGATACTCTGGTGGGCTACGATGTGGAAGTCTCCCGCGCCATTGCCGAAAAGCTGGGCGTGGAGCCGGAGTACGTCGAAAGCGACTGGGACAGCCTGTTTGCCGGTCTGGACGCAGGCCGCTACGACATCGTGTGCAACGGCGTGGAAGTGACCGACGAGCGCGCCAAGACCTATGATTTCACCGAGCCCTACGGCTACATCCACACTGCCCTTGCCGTCCGCAAGGATAACGACGAGATCACCAGCTTTGAGGACCTGAAGGGCAAGACCACCGCCAACAGCCTTGCTTCCACCTACATGGAACTGGCCGAGAGCTATGGTGCCACCGTACAGGGCATCGACACGCTGGAAGAGACCATCCAGCTGCTCACCGCCGGCCGCATCGACGCCACCCTGAACGCCGATGTCTCCTTCTACGATTACCTGAACGTCCACCCGGATGCAGATTTCAAGCTGGTGGCCCAGACCGAGGATGCATCCCACGTTGCCATTCCTCTGCGCAAGGGCGATGCCAGCGCCACCCTGCTGGATGCCATCAACACCGCCATCGATGATCTGCGTGCCGACGGCACCCTGAAAGAGCTGAGCGAGAAGTATTTCGGTCAGGATATTTCTGCGGAGAACTGAATCATTTGAATGCCCTCCGCTTTGCTCTGGGCATTTTCAGCGGAAAATTTATTTTAATATTGCAAACCCCGGCAGACTGCGGTCTGCCGGGGTTTGCCTTTTCACGGG
>OGXY01002001.1_pt1 | contig 12851 bp, 7 predicted proteins | sample 1576411 | NCBI WGS metagenome assembly OGXY01 (sample SAMEA3541498, study PRJEB24748) | human gut metagenome | biome: human gut; feature: human-associated habitat; material: faeces | place: China | collected 2012 | reverse complement strand
AAATATACTTAAAAAAATAAAAATATCAAAATATTCTAATTTATTTATTAAATTCTTAGAATCGTTATCTATTTCAATTTTTAAATTATTTTTTTCTGAAGTAAAAATTATTTCAAAATACTTTTTTAGAAGTTTTATAATTTTATAATGCTTTAAAGAAACTCCATTAAAAATAAAATACTCAATAATGTCCTTAATTAATATTAACGTTTCTCCTATTGGATTCCCTCCAAGATAAACAACATTATTTTTTTCTCTAATTTCTTCTAAAACTTTTTCAAAATTTTGTATAATATCATCTAAATTTTTATTATAAAGAGTTTCTTGAATTATAGCTATTTGCTTTTCTGAAGATATTTTTTCATTATATTTTAGATATTTTTTACATATATCTTTTAAATCTATTAAATTTTCTTTTAATGGTTTAAAAACTTTCTTACTATCTTTTTGAGTATTTAAATATAAATAATAACTCCATATTAGTTTTTCAAGATTTTTTTCCTTATATTCTTTTATGGACATTTTTATTAAATTTATAGCTTCATCATGTTCTTGAAAAAAATTATACCCAAATACTAACAACCATTTATTTTTTAAGTCAAAATTTTCTTTAGCTAATTGAATAAATTTTTCTTTATCATAAGTTATAATACTTTTTAAAATTTTATCATTTTTATTTTCTTCTTCCTGTGACTCTTCTATCTCTTTTTTATCTTTAAAAATCTCATTAATAGCTTTTCCATTTATTTTTTTTATTTTTGATTTAATTAGGTTCTCTTTATAATCTTCTAATTTTTCTTCTAATTTATCCTCTCCTATGTCTATTTGTAACTCTTGCTCTTTAATAAATCCGTCATCATAATATTCTTGAAATAAATTTATTTTATATTTTAATAATTTTTCTAATTTCTCTTTATCTAAAAAATTCAATTCTTTATAAAATTTTCTATTTTTTTCTTCTTTTTTTTCATTCCGTTTATTTATTATATCTTCTAAAAAGTTATTTAAACTTTTTTCATAATTGTTATTAACTACATTTAAAGATATTCTGTTAACTAATTTATCATTTTCATGTTTTTTTCTAATTAAAATATTATTATTTTCTTTTTCATCAAAAGTAACTAGATATACTTTTCTAAAGTCTTCATTTAAAATATTACTTATCCATTTCATAATATTTTTTACATTAACATCATTTAAAGAATATCCAATAAACATAATAGTATTTGTTGTAAACAGACTTTTTACATATGTAGATATCAGAGGAAAATTTTTTTCATAATCATCATAGTCTTCTTGCTTTAATACAACATTTCTATACTTCATATCTCCATGCATTTTAATTATCATTTTTGTGGATTTTGAATAAGCAAGTTCCTCTTCTTTTCCAATAACATCATATTCTTTACTTTCATTTAATTCTTTTTCTATTAATTCGTCATAATTAGTTGTTATAATATGACTTATATTCATTTTCTTTAGAGTTTTATGAATACTATTAGGTTCATATGTTCCCTCAAATACTTCTTGTAAAATCTCGTAATATTTTATTTTACTAAATTCATCATAAAATATCTGTGGTATTTGTAAAGTTTCCTCTGGAGAAAAACAAGACTTATTTATTCCTAATTTTTTAGCAAATACTTCTACTAATTGTTGCCAACTAGGTAGTCCACTATTTCTTGACACTCCAGCTCCAACAAATATTACTAATTTTTCCCTTTCTAATTCCTCAGCTAAAAAATCTATATATTGTTCATTCATACAATTTTCTCCACTACTCATAATCCCTACCCCAACTTTTTAAAATCTCTATAATTTTATCTGTCATTCTTACATCTCTCTCTACTATTTGGTCTAATCCCCATCTATCCATTTTAAGATTTCCTATCTCTTTTGTCATTTGGATATTAGATTTCACATAGTAATCTTTCTTCTTTGCAAAATAATTATTTGTAGCAATTATATTTAATTTCTTTTCAAAAGGTGTCTTATTTCCTAAATGCTCTATCTTTTCTCTTGCTACCTCTTCATTTTCTCTCAAGTCATAACTATTTTCCCATTTAACAGGAAGTATATGTTCTATCTCCCACTTCTCTGGTAACAACTCATCTTGTAACTCATAAGCTAAAGTTTTTAGTAACATTCTAACTACATTACGGTGTGGAGTTTTTATCTTCTCTCTTATATCATCTTCAGATAAAGATTTAAAGTCAAATGTAGGTTTATCTGTATTTATAATTTCAACATTTAATTTTAAAATATTAGTTTTTACTGCTGTAATTGTAGGAATTTCTATGTATTTTTTTAATAACTCTGTATATAACTTTCTTAAGAAAGCTAAAAATCTCTCTTCAAAATCTTTATTATCTTTATATCTTAAGTAATAGATTATTACTGGATATTTCCAGAACTCATTTGGATAAGATGTTAAGATATCAAGAATCTTTAATATCTCAATATTTTTACTCCACTCTTCATCTTCAATTACATTTTTATTAGATATAACTTCCCATAAATTTAAAATTTGTCTTAAATTACTTAATATATTAGGTTTTAATATTCTTTCAAATTTATTTGCTGAATAATATTTTCTTAATCCTGGAGTTGTTGTAACTTTATCATTTTCTAAAGCTCTTTGATAAAACATATGATAATAGAAAAGTTGTTGAATAGATTCAGATATTCTTAAACTATCTTCCTCTAATTCTTTCCACTCTTCAATAAATTTTTCCTTCTCTTCTTTATTCAAATTGTTATATATCTTAGCCTTAAAAATATCAGCATCTGATAATGGTAACCCTCTATCATTTAAAGTTGAAAATATAGTTAAAGCTGTATCTTGAGTATCTGCTGTAATTGGTAATATTATTACTTGATTTAATAGTGCGTAGATAAATTGATAAATCATCAAAGCATTTTCTTTTGATTTTTCTTCAAGTAACTCCAATAGTTGTTTATAGTTTTTAGAATAACTATCTTGAGCCTTTTCTTTTACATTACCAGTTTCTAAAATATTTTTAAGTATCTCATTTTCACTATCACTTATAACTTTAGAAGTTAGTAAAATACTAGCATAATCTACTTTTCCAGTTAATTTATTTGTTCTCCAAATAAGTGGTTCTATCTTACTAATAAAATTTATAGCTTCTGGAGATTTTTCATCTGTTACTGTTAATTTTGTATAAATAGCTCTAAGTAATAAAAATAGTGATGTAATCCTTTGTTGCCCATCTATTATCTCTTGTTCTCCATCTTCATTCTCATAAGATACAATACTTCCTAAAAAATATGTACCATCATTTTCAGTTCCCCCATCATTAGAAGTGAACTCCCAAATATCTCTAAACAAAGTATCTATCTGTTCATTTGTCCAGCTATATGGTCTTTGATATTCTGGAATTACAAATGGTTTTCTCCTTGCATTTAATAAAAATTGTTCTATCGTTTGTTTATTCACACTTATCGTCGTTGCCATCTTTCCTCCTAAATCAATATTTTATCAATTATATCTATATTACCATTTTTTATACCAAACTTCTTAACAAGAGTCGTATTATCCTTAAAAAATTTCTTTATCATATTCTTTAATTCAGTATGGTCAAAATCTTTATCAATATATTTAAGTATTTCTACAATTACTATAAGAACTGCTACAAAACTTTTATCATCTACAAACTTATAATTATTTACTAACGGTTTATTAATTCTATTAATAAATCTAAAATTCCATAAAATCCCATTGTGAGCTACTGTATTCCGTATAAGTTTGATACTTTTTAAATAGAAAGCTAAATCTTTATTTTTAAAATTTCCTAATTCCTCAGCTACTTTTGTTTGAATATCTCTAACACTCTCTTCATACATCTTCATAGTCATACCAAAATCAATAACTTCAGATAAAATCCATAATGGAACAAAACTTTCTTTTTTATATTTTTCAAAATAATGTTCTATATAAGGTTTAATATCCCTCATAGTAAATTCTAATACTCTCTTTTTAAAATCCATCTTATCTTTTAATATATCCCGAAACTTTTTCATTCTTGAGTTTCCAGTTTCCTCATCTTTAAATGAATAATCTTTCCATTCAGATGTCTCTAAGTATCCAAAAGGTCCTAATTCTTTTGTCCTTTCTAAAATATTATAGATAAGTTTTGTCTTAAAAGCTACCTCTATTTTTTCAACCATCTCAAAAATATAACTAGCTAGTTTTCTATCAAATTTGTATAATTCATATATCTTATTAAACTCTATATCATATTTATCTATTTCTATTTCAAAAACTTTTATATATCCACTAAATTTATAGTAATTTATGTTAGAAATTATCTTTTCAGCTTCTTCAATAGAGATAATATTAAATTTTATACCTCTTTCCTCTAATAGTTTTAATTGCTCCTTATAACTTTTAAATTCTTTTGTGTAATATCCCATATATTTCTCCTAATAAAATAAAAAAGACCCCTATGTTACCACTTTATTACTAAAGCGATATGCCCAACGGCATAGGGGTACTGATCTAACTCTAACTATTTATCTGTGTTATAATTATAACATAGACCTTATTTTTTGTCAAATTCTTCCCTATTTATTTTCCCATTAAGCTATCTCTTTCTTTTATTTTTTTCAATAACTCACTCTGTATCTGAGCCACTCTATTTATCTGAGTCTCTTTCTTCCTCATAACTTTCAACTCTTCTATCTCTCTATTAAGATTTTCCAAAATATCTACACTATCACTCTCTACACTTTTTCCAATTTCCAAATCCTTACTCAAATTAATAACTCTTATCTTTTGAATAAGATTATCATAAAGGATTTTCATATTAGTAGGATTTAATCTTGTGTAATCCAGCTCTTTAAGTTTATCACTCTCTTTACTTATCCAACTACTATTATATATCTCCTCTAAAGTTACTCTTTCACTCCCTATTTTTTTCTTTGCAACAGATATTAGTATCTCATCTTCATATTCTAATATCAAAACTGTACCTTTTGGAATAAGTTGATGAAGTAGTTTAGAGATTGTGTTTTCCTTTCCCTTTTCTCTTAAAACTACTCTTATAAAATGAATCTCCTCATATCTTTCGTCATCTTTTACATATTTTTCAATATTACTATTCCATAAGTTAAAGCATATTCATATCTTATTTTTTCTACATTCTCTATAAATATCCTTTTAAATTTTTCATCTGCCTCAGCATTTTTATAGATTATCTCTTTAGGTATATTCTTATCTACTTTACTTTTTACAGGTAGATTAAAAAACTCCATCTTTCCCACCTCTTATTTTATTACTAAAAATGAGATTAACTCAAAGTCGTCCATATTTTGTACCGAATTATTAAGTACAGTTTCTCCAAAACTAAATAGGCTATCTAGGCCTTTCTCTTCCTCTTTACCTACAATATTTTCAACAGTTTTCTCTAAGAAATTAGTAAATTTACTCATATCCTTAGCATTGTTAGTCTCTCTATTAAATTCACTTATCAAATCTGGGAAAAGAGTGTTTTCCCCTAAGCAAACTTTCTTATATATATCCAATATCTTTTTACTTTGAATAAAGTTTAGCAGTACCTCTCCACTCTCCTTTACATAGACTAGGAAATATGGGTTTAGAGTATTAAATTCACTTGGTTTTATCTCTTCATTTATCTGTTTTAGACAGAAAATTACTCCTCTTTCAGCTTCCTCTATATTACTTTTAGCCACAGCATACATACCTGTTGGAGCTTTTTCCAAAATCTCTTTATTATTTTTCATATAGTTTACTAAGTCCATTTTAAAATCATTGAATGTCAAGTCCGTTATAGATATTCCACCACCTATATCCTCTAAATCTACCACTTGGTCTTGTAATTGTTTTAGTTGTTTCTTTCTATACTCCAAATCATTCATCTCTCCACTATCAACTATTACATTTTCCTCTCCAGTAGCAGACATATCAAGCATTACCATTCTTCCACTTACTCTAGCTTCCAAGTTGATATACTCATCTAATTCCATATTTGGCCAGAAATTTACAAGTTGAATAACTTCATTTTTAGAACCTATTCTATCTACCCTACCAAATCTTTGAATAATTCTAACTGGATTCCAGTGAATATCATAGTTTATTAGATAATCACAATCCTGTAAGTTTTGCCCCTCAGATATACAATCAGTAGCTATCAATATATCTATCTCTGCTCTATCTGTTGCCTCTCTTCCTTTAGATTTTGGAGAGAAATTTACAAGGATATTATTAAACTCTCCCTTCATTCCTTTGAGATTAGTCTTAGGATTATCACTTCCTGTAATAACTGCACTATATAGTCCTAACTCTTCTAAGCCCCAATCAGCAATATTATCATATAGATATTTTGCTGTATCAGCAAAGGCTGTAAATATTATTACCTTTTTATTTCCTTCATTAATAGGAGTTTTTACTTTTTCTCTTATGAGATCTTTAAGCTCCTCTAATTTTTTATCTCTATGAGGTTGAATTTTAAAGGCTTCTATCATTATTCTTTCAAGTATAGCTCTATCCCCTTCAAGCTCTGCTCTCCACTTTATCTTATCTATATCTTGAATAAAGACTTTTACATTTTTACTTCCTATCATTACACTATCTAATCTTGGGTCATCTAACTCTAAATCATCAATATCTAAATTTTCTTCAATATCTTGAGACTTATTGAGTTTTTCTAAAGTAATATCTATATTTTTTAAAATTTTTGATATTGTAATTCCAAAAGAGTGAATAGAACTTTCCATTCTTTTCAAAATATTTATTCTCATTAAATGAATCAAACTTGTCTCTCTATCTATCTGTCTAAATACAGATTTCCCTGTCTTAGTGTCATATTTCTTACTATATTCAGCTATCTTACTTGGAAGTATATATTTCATTGGAGAATATATAGCTAAATTTAAAGCTCTTATTAACTTATTCAACTCATCTAAATCTATAAAATCATTTTGTGTGTCTATATCATTTTTTATATTGATAGGTTTTAACCTCTCTGGAAATTTTCCTATATGAGTAGTATCATAGTATTTTTGAATATGTTTTCTACTTCTAGCAATAGTGAGCATATCCAATAACTTAAAATAATCTGTTTCCAACATCTCTAAAAGAGTTTCTAAATTTTTTCTCTCCTCTGGAAGTTCATTCCACTTATTGAAAACTAATTGAGCTTTTCTTAAAGTTTGGTCTATACTCTTTATTCCATAGTCAGCTAGAGCAAACTCGTTCCCTTCAGTAGCAAAAGCTATCTGATTTTTTAAATCTGTCATTCTGTTATTTACTGGAGTAGCCGAAAGCATTAATACTTTTGTTTTTACCCCTTTTTTGATTATCTGATTTAATAATCTTGAGTATCTTGTCTCCTTATCATCTCTTTTATTATTATTATTTCTAAAGTTATGAGACTCATCTATTACTATTAAATCATAATTTTCCCAATATATCTTTTCTAAATTTATTTCTCCACTATATCCAGAGTATCTTGATAAATCTGTATGATTTAATACATCATAATTCAATCTATCCCTCTCTAAAATATTATCTCTTCTATTCCCCTTATAAGTCAGCCAGTTCTCTCTCAATTTTTTAGGACACAATACTAAGACTCTACTATTTCTTGATTCATAGTATTTTATTACAGCTAAAGCTTCAAAAGTTTTTCCAAGTCCAACAGAGTCAGCTAATATACAACCATGATATTTTTCTAGTTTATCAATAGCACCAAGTACCCCATCTTTTTGGAAATTATATAATTTATTCCAAACGACACTCTCTTTAAATCCAGTCTTAGTTTTTATAATATCCTCTTCTGATAAATCATTTAGATAATCTTTAAATATATTGTAAAGAGTTACAAAATAGATAAACTCTGGATTATTTTCTTTATATACCTCTTCTAAACTTTTTAGAAGATAAGTTTTAACATCTTTTACTTTATCTTTATCATTCCAATATAATTCAAATTGATTTAATAGTTGTTGAGTGTAGATAAAATCTTTTATATATGTATTAGCTTCTAATTTTTTAGAAGGCACTAATCCCAACCCACTTGAAGTAAAATCAGAACTTCCAAATATACAAGCACTTTCATCTTTTTTATTCTCCATTAGATACATTTTTTGTGGAAGTGGATACTCCTCGTCATAAGCTCTTACCTCAACCTTTTCTCTTATCCAATTAGCACACTCTTTAGCTATTTCAGACTGCTTAAGCTCATTTTTTAATTTCATCTCATATCTATCTCCAGCAAGTCCTCTTTCGTAACTACCACTTAGTTTAAACTCTCTATTTATATCTTTCTTATTTTTTACAAAGGTTGGCTCAGAAAAAAGAAGTCTTAGCTTTTCAATCTTTCCTAACTCTTTTCTTAATTCTTCATAAGCATAAATTGTAAAATAGGCTGAGATGATAGAAAGTCTTGTTCCAGATTTAATATTTTCTCTAAGCTTATCTATTACTCTACCTTGTACTTTATTATCTAAAATTTGCATTTCCATTTCTTTCCCTCACTACTCCTATTTTTAACGACTTTTATTCTATTTTATCATAAAATAATAGCAAATAAAATAGATAAAAAGCAAATAAAAATGGGTTATCGTAGATTTTTTAATTGAAATCAAAAAATAAAAATATTTAATAATATAAAAAAACAAGAATGACTTTCATTTCAATCTTTGTCATTCTTGAATTATTTAATAACTAATTTCCCAACAATCTTTGGAAAAGTGAGTCATTATTATTTGATTTATTATTTTGATTTTGAGAGTTATTTTCTATTTTATTATTTTCAATAGGAGTAACTTCTTCAAATATTTCTTCTTTTTTCTCTTGAACTTTTGTTTTATATCCTGCTCTTTCAAATATTCCCTCTATTCCTTTAGAATATTTATCATCTCTTTCTAATTCTAACTTTCCTCTTCTTATAACAAAATCTCTTCCCTTATCCATTTTAAGTCCAGTGTTAAGAGCCAGAGTTTGCATAACTAAATCTCCATTTTTCAAGTGATTATCCAAGAAAGAAAACTTAGCTTTAGTATCATATAGATTACTATCTACAAGTTTTTGATAGTATTGAGCCCAGAGTGGAGCAACTCCATTTCCTCCACTTACATCACCAGTGATAGGTTTATTATTATCATACCCTATATATATAGTAGTTACATAATTAGGAGTTATTCCAGCAAACCAAAGAGTTCTATTCTCATTTGTTGTTCCTGTTTTACCACCTTGCTCTATTCTTCTCTTATTAGAGTCATATACAGCTGCTCTTCCAGAACTTCCAAACATTACAGAACTTTTTAACATATATGTTATCAAGCTAGTATCTAAACTATCATATATTTTTTCTTTCTTTGGTAACTCTTCATAAAGTGTATTTCCATATTTATCTATTACAGAGGTTACAATAATTGGAGCTACTTTATATCCCCCATTAGCAAAAACACTATAGTTTAAAGCATGTTGTAATGGAGTATTTTCAAAAGATCCTAAGGAAGCTGTTAAATCATCAGGTATTTTTAAATCAGCATCAAGTTTTGCTACATTTCTTTTTACTGTACTTATTCCTACTTTATCTAACAGCTGAATAGATACAGTATTTACAGACCTATCTAGTGCTGTAAGTAAAGTTAGATTTTTATTGTATCTATTTCCATAGTTTTTTGGAATCCATTTTCCATATTGTAAATATCTATCTTCTATTACAGAGTTTAATTCATATCCATTTTGTAGAGCTGTAAAATATAGGAAAGGTTTAAATGATGAACCAAGTTGTCTTTTAGCCATAGTAGCTCTATTAAATCCACCAGCTTTAAAATCTTTTCCAGCTACAATAGAGATTACATGCCCATTATTAGGATCAACAGTTACCATTCCACCTTGTAATCCCTCTCTTCCCTCTTTTTTAAAGAAAGAATAATTTTCAAAAGTTTCTTTAGCAATTTTTTGCATATCTAAATCCAAAGTAGTATAAACTTTTAATCCACCTGTATATATTAAATCCTCATCAAAATTTTCCAATAAGATATTTTCAACTAATCCAGAAAAATCTGGTACATTGTACTCTACTTCACTTCTCTTATTATACACAATAGTAGTATCTTCATCTAAAACAAAGTCCTTTGGTAGATTATCTTCATTGTAGAATTTATGAGCTATTGCTTTATCATACTCATCTTTTGTTATCATTCCATCTTTATACATCTCTGAAAGAATTAATCTCATTCTTTTTAAAGAGTTATTTAGTTTTTTACTAGGATTATATGTTTCTGGTCTATTTGGAATACCTGCAAGTAGAGCTGCTTCTGCTAAGTTAATTTGTGATATATCTTTTTTATAGAATTGCTCTGCTGCTGTTTTTACTCCATAAGCTCCAGCTCCAAAATATATCTCATTTAGATATTTTTCAAAAATCTCATCTTTAGTATATTTTCTCTCTATTTCAAAAGTGATAAGAGCCTCTTTTATCTTTCTAGCTATACTTTTTTCATGAGATAAAAAAGCATTTCTAGCTAGCTGTTGAGTAAAAGAGCTTGCTCCTTGTACAGCTGCTCCACTTTTTACATTGGCTACAACTGCTCCAAGTAATCTTTTATAGTGTATTCCATGATGTGAATAAAATTGCTTATCTTCAATAGCTAAAAAAGCATTTTTTAAATTTTGAGGTATCTCTCTGAATTTTGCTGTTTCTCTTTTTTCACGAGAGATAACATCTATTACTCTCCCTTTTCTATCATATACAGTAGTAGGAATAGATGGAGAATAATCCTCTATCAAGGTAGAGATATCTGGCAACTCTTTGTAGTATTTATATACTAAACTAAAAACAGCTCCTGATGTAATCACTCCACCTAAAAATATCACCACTAAAAATATTTTTAAGTATGTAAGTTTTTTCATCTCTTCCTCCTATTTAGTAGGTTTTTTATTTTTTTGTCTTAACTGACCACAAGCTCCATCTATATCTGTTCCCTTTTCTCTTCTAATAGTTACATTTACCTTTCTCACATTTTGTAAGAAATTAACAAATCTCTCTATCTTCTTATCTGATGGTCTTGTCATCTCTGTTCCCTCTACTGGGTTGCAAGGGATAAGATTTACTACATGGTCAAAGTCATGTACGAAATCAGCTAGAGCATTAGCATCTCCCTCTGATACGTTAAAGTTATTAATTAAGATATATTCAAAAGTAATTCTTCTCTTAGTTTGTCTTTGATACTCTTGTAATACAGCATGTAAATCCTCTAATGGATATCTTCTATTAATAGGAATTATCTCATCTCTCTTTTCATTGATAGCTGAGTGTAGAGATATAGCTAATTCTACTGGTACTTTCTCAAGAAGTATCTTCTCTATATTTGGAACTATTCCAGAAGTTGAGATAGTTATTTTTCTCTTAGATATGTTTATTCCATTTTCATTAGATAGTATCTCAAGAGCTTTTAAAACATTTGTAAGATTTAAAAGTGGCTCTCCCATTCCCATAAATACAATATTATTTAAATTTGTACTCTGTTTTACAAGTCTTCTCTCAATTGTATAAACTTGGTTAATAATCTCACTTACATTTAAATCTCTTACAAATCCACCCTGTCCTGTAGCACAGAAAGCACATTTTACAGCACAACCTACCTGTGATGAGATACATAGAGTATTTCTCTTATCTTTATGTCTTAATAAAACTGTTTCTATTGTATTTCCATCTTCCAATTGAAATAGAAATTTTTCTGTCTTATCTATCTTAGATATTTGATGTTTTAATAGATTTAAAAATGGAATATATGCTTTTTCTGTAAGTAATTCTCTATCTTTTAAAGAAAGGTTTGTAACTTCATTTAAATCTCTCACTATTTTTTTATGCAGCCAGTTAAAAAGTTGTTTTCCATAGAATTTTTTCATTCCAAGAGATACTACAAACTCTTCTAGCTCCTGTTGATTAAGATTTAATAAATTTATTTTTTCTGACATTATTTCCTCCATAAAGCTTTTATTTAACAATGTATTATATCATAATTTCAGCTTAAAAACAACATTAAAGAAAATCTATCGCTGTATTTTCTTAATTCCTATTTTATTTTCAATTTATCTTTCTATATACTCCACCAAAAGTTTTTTTAACTCCTTTTCCTCTATATCTCCTTTAAAATTTCCTTTTATTTGATTTCCTCCACCTTTAAGTGTAGACTTTTCCTTTATAAGATATTGTATAAAATCTTTACAATTAAAATTTTGAGCTATGATAGAGAAATTATTATTGAAACCTGTAATAAGAATATTTTTCTCTCCCATAAATTTTCCTAAAAATTGAGCTACTGTACTATCTCCAAAATAGAAAATTGGTTGATACTCCCCTACTATCTCACTCTCTTTTAAAAGTTTATTTGCAAGAAACTCTACATATTGAGAGGCTAAATTTTTATATTCACTCTCTATTTTTTTCTTCTCATCAAGAGTTTTATCTAACATCTCCATTATCTCATAATCTTTACAACTAAAAACATGGCATAAATCCTTTGATAACTTATGCTTAAATGAGTAATCTTTCAAAGCTCTCTCTCCAGCTAGAAAATAGAATCTTGTATAATTTCCTTTTATCTTTTCATGATTTATAATTTTAAAAAGCTGAATATCTTTCGTATTCTCCACATGAAAACCTGCACATGCTCCTAAATCTACTCCAGGTATCTCTACAAATCTCACATCTCCTACTACTTTCTCTTTGATAGCTTTACGAAGTCCCTCTATCTTTCTAGCCTCTTCATTATTCATTATAAAAATCTTTAATTGTATAGCCTTTTTTATAACTTCATTTGCTTTTCTTTCTAGCTCTTCTATTACTTCT
>OGXY01002000.1_pt1 | contig 12857 bp, 6 predicted proteins | sample 1576411 | NCBI WGS metagenome assembly OGXY01 (sample SAMEA3541498, study PRJEB24748) | human gut metagenome | biome: human gut; feature: human-associated habitat; material: faeces | place: China | collected 2012 | reverse complement strand
GCCGCGTCACTGGCGCGCGGTTCCAGATCGACGGCAAGACCTATAATCTGTCCGCCAGCGGCCCCGCCGGCAGCAACATGCACGGCGGCTTCGTGGGCTTCGACAGCCGCGTATGGACCGGCGAAGCCGACAGCGACGCCACCGGCGCCACGCTGAAGCTCACGTATCTCTCTCCCGATGGTGAAGAAGGCTATCCCGGCAACGCTTCCGTGACCGTCACCTACCGCCTCGACGACGACAACCGCTTCCACATGAACTGGGAAGCCGTCACCGACGCCCCCACCATCATCGACATGTCCTCTCACGTGTACCTGAACCTCAACGGCTTCAAGAACCGTGACGTCATGAACGAATACCTGAAGGTCAACGCTTCGTATTATCTGGAAAAAGATGCCACCGGCACCCCCACCGGCAACTTCATCCCCGTGGAAGGCACCGTGTTCGACCTGCGCACCCCCAAGCTGATGGAAGAACTCTCTCAGGGCGCGGTGTACAATCCCATCATGGCTCTGGACGGCGAAGGCGGCACCCTGCGCGAAGTGGCCGAAGTGAGCATCCCGGAACAGGGCCGCTCCTACACCCTGCATACCACGGCCCGCGCCCTGCAGGTGTACAACGCCTATAACATGGCCTCGTTCTATACTTCCCGCGGGCTGGAATCCCCCTTCGCCCCGGCCCCCGGCCTTGCCATCGAACCGCAGAACTACCCCAACGCCATCAACATCCCCTCCATGCCGTCGCCCATCCTTCGTCCCGGCGAAATATACAGCGCGCGGCAGTTCTTTGCCTTCAAATGGTAAGCAGTTAGCATGAAAGGATGGAAGCTTTGAAGAGCTTCCATCCTTTCATGCTTTTGCCAGCATCAACGCAGCGCCATCCTGCTAGGAGGCTCCCATGGCCACCCGGAACATCATCGATCTCAGCCAGCCCATCACCCCGGCATCGCCCGCCCCCTGTGACCCGCCTGTGGAATTCCGCACGGTGGCCAGCCACGGCCCCGATTCCCCCTACCAGATGATGTGGTTCGGCATGACCGATCACACGGGCACGCACATCGATGCGCCTCTGCATTTCGTCCCCGGCGGGAAGCCCATCGATGAAGCAGATCTCTCTGCCCTGTATTCCATGCCCGGCGTCTTCCTCGACTTCACCGCCGTATCCTGCTTCCACAAGATCGATGCGGGCGACGTGGAACGCGAGCTGAAGCAATACGGTTCCATCCCGAGAAACGCCTTCATCATGATCCATACGGGCACGGGTTGGTATTCCAATACGCAGGAATATTTCAATTCCCCGTTCATCACCCCTGCCGCTGCGGAACGCATCATCCGGCTCCGTCCGGTGGCTGTGGGCGTCAACGGCCCCACCGTGGACGACCGCAGGGGGGAAGGGCGCCCCATCCACCGCGCCTTCCTGTCCCATGGCGTGCATATCATCGAAGGCATCGTGCGTTCCGAACTTCTGGCAGGAAAACGATTCCACTGTACGGCCCTGCCCTTGAAGCTCGCCGGCTTCACGGGTTCCCCGATACGCTTTGTGGCGGTTCTGGAAGAGCCCGCCTGATCTGGCACCTTGCCGCCCCTGCGGATGCCCATACACGGAATACTGAATAAAAAAGCCCTCATGACAGAGGGCATACCAACAGGAGGTTCCATGAAGCCGGATTCCCCTTTCCGCAAAGCAATCAACGCCATCGAAGTCTGGGTCAGCGTCTTCGCCATGCTGCTCCTGATCCTCGTCGTCTCCATTCAGGTGTTCTGCCGCTACGTGCTCCAGGACTCCCTCGCCTGGACGGAAGAGCTGGCCCGTTACCTCGTCATCTGGAGCGTGCTTTTCGGATGCAGTTTCGCCATGCGCACCGACTCCCACCTCGAGCTTTCCATCCTTTCCAACTTTTCCGGCCCCCGCATGAAGAAGTACGTCAAGTGCTTCTCCTGCATCGTGTGCCTCGCGTTCAGCATCATCATGGTCTATGCCGGCATGGAGTCCGTCATCAACATCCACTGGAGCGAACAGCTCACCCCCGCCATGCAGCTGCCTGCCTGGATCATCTGGATGGCCATGCCCGCAGGCTTCGGCCTCATGGGTATCCAAGCCATTCTGCGCTGTGTCGATGAGATAGCGAAGAACGTTTAACATAGCATAATAAAAGGAAATAATATGGATCCTGTTCTTCTTACCACATTCGGCACCCTCATCGTCCTGCTTATCTTCACCGTACCCATCGGCGTTTCCATCGGCACCGCCGTCTTCATGGGCATGATGGTAGGCGGCCTTCCCCCCGTGTTCCTCGCACAGAAAATGTACAGTGCGCTGGACTCCTTCCCCCTGCTGGCCGTCCCCTTCTTCATCGTGGCTGGCGACATCATGCAGAAAGGCACCATCGCCAACTCCCTGCTGGCCGTTTCCCGCTGTCTGGTCGGCCACATCAAGGGGGGCATGGCCCACATTTCCATCCTCACCAGCCTCTTCTACGGCGCGCTGAGCGGCTCCGCCGTGGCCGCCGTGGGCGGCATCATGATCCCCGCCATGGAGAAGGAAGGCTACCCCAAGGAGTTCGCCACCGCCGTGAACTCCACCTCCGGCTGTCTCGGCATCATGATCCCGCCGAGCATCCCGCTCATCCTTTTCGGCTCCACCGCCGGCGTTTCCATCAGCGACCTCTTCGTGGCCACCATCGTTCCCGGCATCCTCATGGGCTGCGCCCTCATGCTGGTGAGCTACGTCATCTGCGTGCGCAGGAAGTACGGCAAAACCGTGGCCCGTGCCAAATTCGCGGAAATGCTGAAGGCCCTGTACGAAGCCAAGTGGGCCATCATGGTGCCCGTCATCGTTCTTGGCGGCATCTACGGCGGCATCACCACCCCCACCGAAGCCGGCGCCATCGCCGTGGTCTACGCCCTGTTCGTGGAAGTGTTCATCACCCGTTCCATGACGAGGAAGCTGTTCTTCGAGATCATCAAGAGCTCCGTACGCATCAACGCCGCCATCTTCCTCGTGGTGGCCTCCGCCACGGCACTCGGCCAGATCATGATGTACTACAACCTTTCCGCCGCCGTGCTCGATACCATCATGGGCATCTCCACGAGCAAGGTCGTCATCATGGCGCTCATCCTCGTCGTGCTGCTCATTCTGGGCACCTTCCTCGAAGCTGCCGCCATCATCATGATCGTCACTCCGCTTCTGCTGCCCGTTATCAATGCCATTGGCGTGGATCCCGTACACTTCGGCATCATCATGCTCACCAGCTTCGCCGTAGGGGGACAGACTCCTCCCGTGGGCATGACGCTCTTCGTGGGTGCTTCCATCGCCAAGATCAGCATCGAACGCCTCAGCATTGCGAGCATCCCCTACATTCTCACACTCGTGGTCATGCTGGTCATCATCGCTTTTGTCCCGCAGCTCTCGCTCTGTCTCATCTAAGTCCTTAACGTTGGGAAACCATTCTCACAAACTGTCTGGAGGATCTCTATGAAACTGTTCAAGGCCATGCTCTGCTCCGTCGCCGCTCTGAGCCTTCTGCTCCCCGCCGCCCACGCACAGGCTGCTCCCACCGTGGTGAAGATCGCCCTCACCCAGCCCACGGGCCACCCCACCACCGACCTCATCCGCGGCCAGTTCAAAAAGGCCATTGAGGAAAAGACCAACGGCCGCTTCCGCATCGACGTGTTCGACAACTACTCCTTCGGCAACTTTGAGGCCGTGGTGCAGGGCCTGCAGTTCGGCATGTTGCAGTTCGCTCAGGAATCTCCTTCCAACCTGTCCATCTACGATCCCAAACTGATGATCTTCGACCTTCCCTACCTCATGCCCGACTACGACGCCGTCAATATTCTGCTCGACGGCAAAGTTGGGAAGGAACTGAGCCGCTCCCTTGAAAAGATCGGCATCAAGGGCATGGGCTGGATCGCCCTCGGCACCCGTTTCTACTGGATGAACAAGCCATTCCACACCATGGCCGAAGCCAAGTCCATGAAGATCCGCGCCACCGCTTCCAAGGTTCATATCAGTATGACCAAGGCCTTCGGCATGAACCCCACCCCCATGGCCTGGAGTGAAACCTTCACCGCTCTTCAGCAGGGCACCGTGGCCGGCGTGGACGTTGACATCCACTCCGCCGTTTCCGCCAACCTGCACGAAGTCGCCCCCCATCTCGTGCTCTCCGGCCACTTCTATACCCCCCATCTGTTCATGGCTTCCGCCAAGTTCATGGACTCCCTGTCTCCTGAAGACCGTAAGATTTTTGAAGAAACATTCGCTGAAGTCCAGAAGATCCAGCGTGGTGCCATCCACACCGGAGAACAGAAACTCATCGAAAAGCTGCGCGCTCAGGGCGTGGACGTGATCGAGCTCTCCCCCGAAGCCCGCGCTGAATTCATGAATGCTGGCAAGGCCATCTGGAAGGACTTCGATAAGCAGGTCCCCCCGTCCCTCATCCAGCAGGTCCTCGACGGCTACAAGGCCGCTGGTAAGAACTACTAAACCATATAAAAGCTATCCGGCGAGGAGAAGCTCCGTTAGGGAGCTTCTCCTCCTTTGTCGTTTCTGCTTAGGCAGTTGAAAAGTTAGCGTGTTCAGGTATCCTGCATCCATTCACCAACTGCTCCCTCATCCCTGCCGAGTACCCCCTATGCCTAAGCATCCCTTCATCTGTGCCATCGTTTCCGACAACAGTGCGGCAGAGCAGATAGAGCTCTGCCAGCACTCCATATCCTCGCCTGTCCGAATCATCACTACGGAATCCAGCAAATGCATAGTAGCCACGAAGCGGGTCATTGAGGAAGGTGCCGCCGTCATCGTCAGCCGCGGCAGCGTGTGGAGCACGATAAAAAAGGCTTTTCCCCTCGTACCCACGCTACAGACACCCATAACATGCTGTGATGCCATTGAATTCCTTACCAAGGCAAAGCAGTACGACACGAACATCGGCGTGGTTTCCTTTCCTTCCCATATCGCCAAGATGGTCACGGTGGCCCCACACCTCGGGGTGAGCCTTACCGTCCATCAGGTCAACAACCCCGACGATATCGAAAAAGGCTGTTACGAGATGAGGGACAAGGGGATGAAGGTGCTCGTTGGCGGCGGTCACGCCGTGCAGTGGGCACAGAAACTGGGACTGCATGGCGTACTGCATACGGTTTCCGCGGACGGCGTGATACAGGTGCTGAACGAAGCCGACCGCATACTCAACGCCATCGTCAGCGAACGTTCCAAGGACGCCCGCGTGCGCACCATGCTCAACGCACTGAAAGACGGCGCCATCTCGCTGAACGAACAGGGCAAGATACTGGAATACAATCTGCCTGCCCAAAAGATGTTCGCCAACGGCGAATCCACCATGAAAAGCATCCGCACCTTTTTGCAGGATACGGGCATCATCGAGGCGGTACAGCAGCAGCTCACGTGGTCGGGAGAAAGCAAGAAGTACGAAAAAAAACAGTATCTCTGCAATATCATCCCCGCCTACAGCAACGATATCTACTGCGGAGCCAGCGTGATCATCCAGGACGCCAGCCATATCCAGAGCCTCGAACACAAGATGCGCCGGGAACTGCACGCCAAGGGGCATGTGGCGCGCTATACCCTCAAGGACGTGGTAGGGCATTCCGCGGAGATGCGCAGCCTTGTGGAACACGCGGAGCTTTACGCCAACAGCCCTTCTTCCATCTTCATCTACGGGGAATCCGGAACCGGCAAGGAGATCTTCGCGCAGGGCATACATATGGCAAGCCCGTTCAGGAACGGCCCCTTTGTGGGGATCAACTGTACGGCCCTGCCCGAATCCCTTCTGGAAAGCGAGCTTTTCGGCTATGCCGAAGGTGCCTTCACCGGCGCGAAAAAAGGCGGCAAAGTGGGCCTTTTCGAAATGGCGCACAACGGCACCCTCTTCCTCGACGAAATCGGCGAGATCCCCACCTCGGTGCAGGCCAAGCTTCTGCGCGTGCTCGAGGAAAAAATCGTCATGCGCATCGGTCAGGAACGCTATATCCCCATCAACGTGCGCATCGTGTGCGCTACGAACAAGGATCTGGCGGAATTGGTGCGGTGCGGCAAGTTCAGGGAAGACCTTTTCTACCGCCTGAACGTGCTCCGGCTCAACCTCCCTCCCTTGCGGAAACACCCGGAGGATATCGAGGAACTCGCCGACAGCTTCCTCAGCTGGCTGCCCCAGTCGCTCTCCCTCCCCCGGCCCCAGATCAGCCCCGAGGCTCTGGCCGTGCTGAAGCTCTATCATTTCCCGGGCAATATCAGGGAATTGCGCAACGTCATAGAAAGGCTGGTGGTGATCGCAAAGGGCAGGGAAATACAGGAAAGCGACATCTCGCGCGTGCTCCTGATGAACGAGGCCCCGTGCGGGAACAGCCACAAGAAGGCCGTGACCGTGCCCCCGTCGCCTTCCGCACCTGCCGATGCGAACAGACGAACCAAGCAGAGTATGCTTCGTGCCCAGATAAACAGCACCATCCTTCAGGTACTGGAGGAAACACAGGGCAACAAGGCGGAAACAGCCCGGCGTCTGGGCATCTCCCCCGCCACGTTATGGAGGAAGCTGAAGGAGATCGCCGCACAAGAGAAGAAATAAGACGGGGCACGTCCTCAAAATTGCGGTTTTGGCATGTTATTCGCATCCAGTCTGTATTATTTCTTCAGATCGGGAGGCTTTTTCATGAGTAACCGCAGGACACAGACCATGGACGGCAACACCGCTGCCGCCTATATCTCCTATCCTTTCACGGAAGTTGCCGCCATTTTTCCCATCACCCCCTCTTCTCCCATGGCGGAACTCACAGATGCGTGGGCGGCTCAGGGCAAGAAAAACCTTTTCGGAGCCCCTGTGCGCGTGGTCGAGATGCAGTCCGAAGGCGGCGCGGCAGGAGCTCTGCACGGCTCCCTGCAAGGCGGCGCTCTCACCACCACCTACACGGCCTCGCAGGGGCTCCTGCTGATGATCCCCAACATGTACAAGATAGCCGGCGAACTCCTGCCCGCGGTCTTCCATGTGAGCGCGCGGTCTCTCGCCTCCAACTCCCTGAGCATCTTCGGCGACCATCAGGACGTGATGGCCACCCGCCAGACCGGCTTCGCCATGCTGGCCTCCAGCTCCGTGCAGGACGTCATGAACCTCGGCGCCGTGGCCCACCTTTCCGCCATTGAGGCGCGCCTGCCCTTCATCCACTTCTTCGACGGGTTCCGTACCTCCCACGAAATCCAGAAGATCGAACTCCTTGAGCAGGAAGAACTTGCCGACATGCTCGACTGGGAAGCCGTGGAAGCTTTCCGCCACCGCGCCCTGAACCCCGACCATCCCCAGCTGCGCGGCATGACCCACAACCCCGACGTGTTCTTCCAGCTGCGTGAAGCGGTGAACCCCTTCGTGGACGCCCTGCCCGGCATCGTCCGGAAGTACATGGACAAAATCAACGCCATCACCGGCAAGGACTACAAGTTCTTCAACTATTACGGCCATCCCGAAGCGGATCGCCTCATCGTCGTCATGGGCTCCGGCGCCTCCGTGGTGGAAGAGACCATCGACGAGCTTATGCGCCGCGGCGAGAAGGTCGGCATGGTCAACGTGCGCCTGTACCGCCCCTTCCTGCCGGAAAAGCTGCTGGAAGCCGTCCCCGCCTCCGTGAAGCGCATCGCCGTGCTCGACCGCACCAAGGAACCCGGCGCCTGCGACCCCCTGTGCCTCGACGTGCGCAACGCCTATGCCTCCAAAGCCGATGCCCCCGCGATATATGCCGGCCGTTACGGCCTCGCCTCCAAGGACTTCACCCCCGCCCAGGTCCTTGCTGTCTTCGATAACCTGGCCGTCGAACAGCCCCGCGACAACTTCACCGTGGGCATCATCGACGACGTGACCCACACATCCCTCGAAGTGAAGGACTTCCACGTGGTGGCCGAAGGCCAGACCGCCTGCAAGTTCTGGGGCTTCGGCTCCGACGGCACCGTCGGCGCGAACAAGCTGGCCGTGAAGATCATAGGCGACCACACCGACCTGTATTCTCAGGCCTATTTCGCCTACGACTCCCGCAAGTCCGGCGGCGTCACCATATCGCACCTGCGTTTCGGCAGCCGGCCCATCCGCTCTTCCTATCTTATCGACTATGCCGACTTCATCGCCTGCCACAACCAGTCCTATGTGGACAAGTACGACCTGCTGCGGGGCATCAAGGAGGGCGGCACCTTCCTGCTGAACTGCATGTGGAATGACGGGGATCTGGAAAAGCATCTGCCCGCTTCCCTGCGCCGCACCATCGCTCGCAAGAAGATCCGCTTCTACACGCTCAACGCAGTGGATATCGCCATGGGCCTCGGCCTCGGCGGACGCATCAACATGCTCATGCAAGCCGCCTTCTTCAAGCTGGCCGGCATCATCCCCCTCGATGACGCCGTCGCCTACCTGAACGAAGCCATCGTCAAGACCTACGGCAGGAAGGGACATGCCGTCGTCGACATGAACCAGGAAGCCGTGCGCCAGGGCATCGCCATGCTGCACGAAGTGGCCGTGCCCGCCGCATGGGCCGACGCCGAGGAAGACGCCCCCGCCGCCTGCGACGAACGCCCCGACTTCGTCCGCAACATCGTGGACGTGATGAACCGTCAGGAAGGCGACGAGCTGCCCGTGAGCGCCTTCCTCGGTTACGAAGACGGCACGTGGCCTGTGGGCATCACGGCCTTTGAAAAGCGCGGTGCCGCCATCATGGTACCCGTTTGGGATGCCGAAAAGTGCGTCCAGTGCAACAAGTGCGCCTTCGCCTGCCCCCATGCCGCCATCCGCCCGCGCCTGCTCAGTGCCGAGGAAGCCGTCGCCGCGCCAGCGTCCATCGAGCATCGTCCCTGCCGTATCCAGAAGGGCTTCGAATTCCACATGGCCATTTCCGTCCTTGACTGCACCGGCTGCGGAGTGTGCGTGGGCCAGTGCCCGGCCAAGGAAAAGGCCCTGACCATGACCAAACTGGAAAACGTGATGCCCGAGGGCGCCCGGAAGTGGGACTACGCCGAAAAGAACATCACCTACAAGAAGCCAACTCAGGGTAAGCTCAACGTCGCCAACAGCCAGTATCTGCGCCCGCTCAACGAATTTTCCGGAGCCTGCGCCGGCTGCGGCGAAACGCCCTATGCCAAGCTCGTCACCCAACTCTTCGGCGACCGCATGATGCTCTCCAACTCCGCCGGCTGTTCCACGGTGTGGGCAGCCGGTGCCCCCTCCGTGTCCTACACCACCGACGAGAACGGCCACGGCCCGGCGTGGGGCTTCTCGCTCTTTGAAGACAACGCCGAATACGGCTTCGGCATGTTCCTCGGCGTAGCGCAGATCCGCGCCACCCTCGCCCTGAAGATGAGGGTTCTGCTGGAAGGCGGGGATATCAGCGCCGCTCTCCGTTCCATTATGGAAGAATGGCTGGAAGGCAAGGATCTCGGCGAAGGCACCCGCGAAAGGGCCGCCGCCCTCACCGCCGCCCTCGACGAAGCTCTGGCGGAAAAGGATGACGCCGAACTCAAGGCCCTCCGCGAGAAAAGCGACTTCTTCGTCAAGCGTTCGCACTGGATCTTCGGCGGCGACGGATGGGCCTACGATATCGGCTACGGCGGGCTCGACCACGTGCTGGCCAGCGGCGAAGACATCAACGTCCTCGTCTTCGACACCGAAGTCTATTCCAACACCGGCGGCCAGTCTTCCAAGGCCACGCCCACCGGGGCTGTGGCGCAGTTCGCCGCCAACGGCAAGATGAGCCGCAAGAAAGATCTGGGCCTCATGGCCATGAGCTACGGCAACGTGTACGTGGCGCAGATCGCCATGGGCGCCAGCCAGGAACAGACCCTCAAGGCCATCTCCGAAGCGGAAGCCTATCCCGGCCCTTCCCTCATCATCGCCTATTCCCCATGCCTGAACCACGGCATCAAGGGCGGCCTCGGCAACAGCCAGATGCAGGCCAAGCGTGCTGTGGAAGCCGGCTACTGGTCGCTGTACCATTATGATCCCCGCCGTATCGGACAGGGCGAGAATCCGTTCGTGCTCGATTCCAAGGAGCCTTCCAACGGCTTCAGGGAATTCCTGCTGTCCGAAGTGCGCTATTCCTCCCTCAAGCGCCAGTTCCCCGAACGTGCGGAGATGCTGTACGAAAAGGCCGAAGCAGATGCTAAAGCCCGCCGCAGCAACTACACGCGTCTCGCCAACAAGTAAGCAGGACGCATAATATCAGGAAGACGCTGGAGGAATTTCTCCGGCGTCTTTTTTCGCCCCAATCCGGCCGGGGCTCTTTGAGAATATTCATCTAGGTGCTAGAGATCATTTCAAAACGTTTCTGAGCAGGAGCATGGCACAACCCTGCTGAGTAAAACCAAGACGCATCATGCAGAACCGTTCAAAAGGAGTCGCCAAACGACGAAAGTTGTTCAGCCAAGAGAAAAACCGTTCCACCTTCCAGCGATTCATAGACAGATCACTATGAAAAGACCTTGGCCGCCTCCCTTCTTTGGGCTTTCTTTCGTTCAGGGATGCTATGCTGTATGCCTCACATGGACAGATACTGGCGACACATGCGGCTGTCCCCCTTGTCTGCGCAAGCCCCCACGGACGTCAGCGCAAACAACCTATCCGGATGCTTCCCACAACCGCGATAGCGCGAGTAACATCGTGATATCGCCCGCCGGAAAGCGTTCCGCCAGCGGCGAGGCGCGTTACTCGGTGACATTCAAGGAAGCTGAAACGGATTCCCCCGCCATAGGCATACGCGGCCTTCCGGCGCTGCACCGCCGCCCTTGATCCGCACGCCATTGCTGACGCCTGCCGAAACCTGCTTGAAGAAGCCGTGCACCTCCGTCCGTTCCTTCATGGCTGTTGGTATGGACGGCTTCGACAGGCTGTTGGAAAAACTCCAACCCCACCTTGCCGAGTTCCAGACCCAAGCCTGACGCCCCGGACACCGGGTATGCTTACATTTTTGTGAAACATACCGGCTCATCTTCCGGCATGTGTCTTTCGCCTCCGAAAAATTGATTGACAACCCAAACAGCTCGCGCGTATCTAACGCGGAGATACAGGAGCCATTCATGATCATTTCCGCCACGCTGCACACCCTCTTTTCCGCCGATGCCGAAGGGCATTTCGGTTTCTATTACTTTATGCGGAAAAGCGGCTCGCTCCGCGCCTGACGGTATGGATCAAGCGCAGAAGTGAAGGCCGCGGGCGAACAGTCCGCGGCTTTTTTATTACAAGAACGGAAAATGCCCGCCTCCCTTCCCAAAGGGAAGTGGCTTAGGCGAAAATGGCGGAACGTGCCGGAGAGAGCGAAGTGGCCGGGGGGAACGTCCCCCGCAGGACGGCGCAAAACCGGAAAACGGATTCGCGGGATTGTACAACAGGGGAACGCCCCGGCCAGTCACCGGGGCACCGCACAGACGAGGGGGAAACATGAACGGCAACGATGCAAAGGAACAGGCCGCCAACACGGCGCACGTGCACGCCGTGGAGCAGGCCGCGGCGCAAGCGCTGGTAGAGGAAAAAGAAAGCGAATCACGCTTCCGGCATTACGGTAAAGGCCCGTGGGCAGCGGCCATCTCCGCGCTGGCGGTGGTCTTCTCGTTGTTCCAAATGTACGCGTCCACCTTTTCGGCCTTCGACGCCATGACCCTGCGCTCGTGGCACATCATTTTCCTGTTGGTGCTCTCCTTCCTCATGTATCCGGCATGGAAGGGCGAACGCCGCAGCCGTACCCGTCCCACCCTGTTCGATGCCCTGTGTATCGCTGCGGGGCTGTTCTCGTTCGGCTATCTCATCCTCAATTATACGGAAATCACCTTGCGCGGCGGCTATTTCCTGCCCGTCGACTACTTCGTGGCCTCCGTCGGCGTGATCATCTGCTTCGAAATGGCCCGGCGCGTGGTCGGCAACCTTGCGGCGCTGGCGGGCGTGTTTTTCCTCTACAACTTCGCCGGGGAATGGATTCCCGGCGCGTTCGGGCATACCGGGTTTTCCTGGGACCGCGTCGTCGAGCACATGTTCTGGGGCAGCCAAGGGCTCCTCGGCGTGGGCGTCGGCGTGTCCGCCACCTACATTTTCCTGTTCGTGCTCTTCGGAGCCTTCCTGAAATACAGCGGATTCAGCGATTTTATCAATGATCTCGCGCTCACCCTCGTAGGGCGCACGGCTGGCGGCCCCGCCAAGGTTTCCGTGGTGGCCAGCGCGCTCATGGGCATGATCAACGGCAGCGCCCTCGCCAACGTCGCCACTACCGGGGCGATCACCATCCCGCTCATGAAAAAGACCGGGTACAAGCCCGAATTCGCCGCCGCCGTCGAGGCAGTCGCCTCCACCGGGGGACAGTTCGCACCGCCCATCATGGGTGCGGTGGGCTTCATCATGGCCGAATTCCTCGGCGTCCCGTATACCAAGGTCATGCTCGCGGCGGCGATCCCGGCGTTCCTGTATTATCTCACGCTGCTCATGGCGGTGCACTTCGAGGCCCGCAAGCTCGGCCTCAAGGGGCTTTCCCCCGAGCACATCCCGGCGGCGGGCAAAGTCCTGCGCGAACGCGGGCATCTGTTCATCCCGCTGATCGTGCTGCTCTGGCTGATGTTCGACGGCTACACTCCCCTGTTCGCGGCGGCGGCTTCCATCTTCGCCACCGTCGGGGCTACATGGCTGCCTTCCCTCATCGGGCTGCTGCGGACGAAAACAGCCCGCACCTTCGCCTTCGTCCTGCTGCTTGCCGTCCTCGGAGGTCTGGCCCTCTCTGGGCTCCTCAGCCTTGGCGCGGCGATCCTCACAGCTCTGTGCGTGCTCGCTTCCGCGTGGTGTTCGGCTCGGTACCGCATGACTCCCCGCGTGGGGGTCCAAGCGCTTGACGAAG
>OGXY01001991.1_pt1 | contig 12908 bp, 25 predicted proteins | sample 1576411 | NCBI WGS metagenome assembly OGXY01 (sample SAMEA3541498, study PRJEB24748) | human gut metagenome | biome: human gut; feature: human-associated habitat; material: faeces | place: China | collected 2012 | reverse complement strand
CTCCTGCCTCCCCGGTGCTGTTCCGGGAACGCCTCGAAGAACTCGTCAAACGCCAACGAGGGCTGACGAGAAAGGACGGCTTCCGGCTCTGGATTTTCCGCCGGGCGTTCAACGCGCGCGTGCGCGTTAAGCACACTCTCTTCTTTTACGTTTGGAGTAGGAGAAGGAGCAGGAGTAGAACGATCCGTACTACGTTCGTTCAACGCCGTATCTACGTTCGTATTACGCCGTATGTACGGCGTACCATCGGCGTACATACGATACTCTTCCTGCGTAAGTCCCTTCACTCCATCATCACGCATAGATTTAGCTATCTCGGGGAATTTTCTTGCAAAACGAGAAAGCCTTGCGGCATCGCTACGGGTATCGGCTTCACTTGCCCACGGGTTATGTTCCTGCCAATCGTGCAGGGTGTACCCGTCAGGGCTTTCGTCAATCCACATGCCAAGGCAGGTGTCGAAAAATTTCCGTTCTTCACCCTGCCAGTCCGCTGCAAGTTCAACGTCCTCCCAGTCCATGCCGGAAAGGTCCCCGTTCGGGCGATTCACAGCAGCCCACGCCCACAGAACTTGCAGGGAGCGTATCCCCTCAAGCCCCAGACGGCGGGCAGTCTTCTTTGTCTTCGGGTGTTGCCAAAACCCGACGGATAACCTGATATCACTGTTCATCACGTCACTTTTCCCTTGACGGAACGCCCTGTTACGGGCATACTCATCTTGTCGTTTCGATGAATCCGCATGTTTCATCCCCCTTTGGCCCCCTGTTTCCGCAGAGGGCCTTTTCTTTTGCCTATGCCGATTCCTGAAACCGCTTTTGTCTGGCCTTTTCCAGATTACCCCGCATTCTCTCGCGTTGCTCTTCTGTCATCACGCGGGGTTTCCGGTTCGGATTTTTTGGCACGGATTGCCTTAACGGGCGTAAGCGTTTTCTGTTCTTCCATTTTCCTCTCTCCCTTCAAGTTTCACTTCAATTCTGTTCCGGCACTTCTCACATCGCTTCTTGTCGAGCCACCACCAGTTAGCTTTTGGGCATGGCCTCAAGTGCGGAAATGCGCTGATAGCTTCCAGCAATGCCTCTTTCGTCTCGTACCCTGCGGCTTGCGGCGTAGGGAGGCGGTGACGGCAATGGAGCGACATATCAAAACCCCAGAACCGGATCTGCGGCCCTTCCCGGCATACTCCCCCGGACGCTATGCAGCCCGTCGAAGTACAACTTCTTCCCTTGGTAAGGATCAGGCATACAGAATTGTCCGTACCAAGGTGCAGGAGTGAAATTTCCTTTGTTCCGGTCCGCATCATACCGCTTCTTGTACTCTGCCCTGCATGACTGCCTTTCACATACGAACTGGTGGGGACTTCGCGGAGTAAATTCTCTCTCACATATGGCACAAGGCCTTGTCTCCCCATCCTCTTTTGCCTTCTCTCTGAACCGACGTACCCGCTCGGCACCATCCTGACTCTTCTTTGCTTTTAGGCAGCTTTCCGAGCAACAGATCTGGTTGTGTCCTGCCGGAATAAACATCGTGTGGCAGATAACGCACTCTTGCTCTTTATAGGCGCGATTAATCTTGCAGACATGATCCGCCTTTTTCCCTTTGAACCACCGACCGCAAAGCTGGCATTTTTGCATGGTTACGGCCTCGCTTGGTTGTAATCTCGCCTATACCGAGTGTTCGTCTGGTCTATCTCGTCCTTCCATTCTTCCGCAGCCTTGGAGACGATGGACGGATGCGCTTTTTCCTGCATGAGCATGACCATCTTCCCGCAGCATATGGTATCGTCCACGGATTCTCCCTCCCAAGTCGGCTTGTCTGGCTCTGCCCATTCCTTGGGCTTCACGACATAGCCGAGCCTGTCCGCCAGCCATTCAAGCGGAGCGATGGAGCCACAGGAGGCCATAATGCCGAGTAGTACGTCCGCCCCAAGCTTCGCGCCGTCGTCAGCCGGGTTCAGCTCACGCTTGAGGGTCGGGTACGGCTTGCTGATCTCGGCGGCGATAGCTTTGATCGGCTTTTCGCCTTCATCGATCATGGCCTCAATGACTTCGGTCAACGTGTTATAATCTTGGGTATTCATCGATCATTTTCCTTGGTGTATCCCCATGCTCTAATGGGGGCATGGAACTTGTTCACCTGCTCATCACCCTGCGCGGCCCGGTGTGGCGCGTCCGCATCCTGATCCCCGGCGAACCGCGTCCACGCTGGCGTGCGTACCGCGTCGTGGACTACCCCACGCCGGGAGCCGTGGCCCGGCGATGCGTGGAGGGGCTAGTCTCTGGGCATGAAAACGACAAGCATGACGAGCCCCACGGCAACGGCGAGGAAAAAGTTATTCAGCATGGCTCACCTCTTCGAGTTCGGTGGGAGTGCTGGGGGCGGCTGGAAACTGCCCCTCATAAACGAACCCCCATAACTTGAACAAGTTATCAGAATTAATCCTCGCCCCTGACAAAAAACGCGAAATCGACGCCTGAGAAACTCCAGTCTTCTCTTCGACTTCTATCTGGGTTGCCCGGACAATCTGCATTCTTTCGCGCAAGTGAGTTCTGAAAAGTTCGGTGTTCATGGCGTAATTTTATACATATATGTATCTATATGCAAGTAAAATTACACTTACGAAAGATGACTTTTTATCCTCAATATCGTATGCAGGAACGTATGGAACTAGAAGAAAAACTCATGGCTCGGTTGAGGGAAATTTCAGATCAGCGCCAGATAGCTGCATTTGCTCAAAAATGTGGCGTCAGTCAGGCGAACTTGTCGCGTGCTTTAGGGGTCAAAGCCCAGCAACTTGGGCTCGATAAGGTATCAAAAATATTGTCAGCTATGGGGGCATTGGTGATTTTCCCGGATGAAGAAAGGTATCCTGTAATGCGTCGTATGGCCTGTCACTCTCCTACTGAAAACGTAACAGGGGACAACTTACATGAGATACCTGTCTTTGAAGAAGCAGGTGCCGGACTACCAGCTGAATTTTTTTCTACCGCTCCAGAAAATATGATCCCTGTTCTCCCTCAGTATAATCTTCCCGATGTTCGTGCCGTTAAAGTTACTGGCGACAGTATGGAACCTACAATCTTAAAAGGGGCTTATGTAGGTGTTATCCCTCTTGACGACGAACTAGAGGACGGCGGCATTTACCTTGTACAGCGTCCCCCATTTGGTTTGGTTGTTAAAAGAGTTATGCAAGATGAGGATGGTAATATTATCCTCCATTCAGACAATCCCAGATGGAAACCACAGAAAGTTTCTAATGAGGGATACGACAACATCATTATTGGGAAAGTCGTTTGGACTTGGCAGCTTGTTTAGTTACCGTGTGGGCGTGGAGTGACGTGAGCTGTAAATAACCGTGGAGAGCCGCATGTATAAAATCTATCAGGCTGGCCCCCTTTTCTCAGATGCGGAACGGTCGTGGCACGGTAAACTTTCCGAGCGACTGCGTGCAGCAGGGCACTCTGTGGTCTGGCCGGGAGACTTGCTCACCTCAGACCAAATCAAAGCCGCTGGCCCGGGGGCAATCTCCCTTATCTTTGATACGTGTCGAAACGCCATTGATTGCAGTACCTGTGTTGTCGCCCTGCTTGACGGCACTCAGGTTGATGACGGCACGGCTTGGGAAATCGGGTACGCCTACGCCAAAGGGCTTCCTATCTTTGGTATCCGCACCGACTTCCGCCAAGGCGGAGATACGCCGTTTAACCACATGAACAGTATGATTGAGGGTTGCCTGTACGGTTTTGCCGCAGATATCGACGGGCTTTTGCTGATGATGTGTGCGGCCTCATGTAGCAAATGAAAATCCCCGCCGGAGCGGGGAAGGAGAAAGAAATGGAGCCACAAATTATTAGTTTACAATTGGCACTTTTTTTTAAAGAATTAATGAGAGATCCTCAAATTTATGGAAATGAAATATCATCACAATTTGAAGAATTTTCTGGAATGCCCCCTATGGTATTTCAAGGAGGTACACCTATACAGTTTCAAATTCCAACACAAAATACAGAAAGAATTTATTCACTTAGCGTAGCATCAGATAGAATGGATTTTTTTACAATAAAACTTAATGAAAAATATACAAGCATAAAAGAAGACTTTACTAATTTAGCTCAAAGATTATTAGAAAAAGTTTGTACAACAAAAGAACTTGTTCGAATTGGCATGATCTCTACATTATTTATAAAAGACGATAATCCAGCAACGACCATTGCAAATAACTATTTTTCAGATATCATATCAGATGGACTTATAGAATTATCATTTCGAAAAAACATTCGGTCAAACTTTGAAAATATTCTAACAAATCATATTTTTTCTAAAGAATCAACTTTAAATAATAACATATTAGGGACAGTGCAATCAGGAATCATAATTAGACATGACATAAATACAATTCTAATTGAAAATGGTATTCAACCTGTAATACTTAAAAAATTTTTCGATGCTAATACAGAATCATTATTCAAAGAGTAGCTAAAAATGAATAACAATTCTATATTACCGAAATTTTTTTTAATAGAAAATACTGACTCAGCATTATATAGGCCTCAACCTAGTACTGATTCAGGTTTTTCCTATGAAGAAATAATTAAACAGAGAGAAAGAATTGCTATTCTTGAGGCAAGAGAAGACCGTAATAGTGAGTTTATAGAAAAAATAGCAAAACTTGAAACAAGAGAAATTGATATAACAAAAGACCTGGATAAACTTAAAAATAAATATAATGATATTGAAAATATAAAAATAAAAATTGATACTATTGAATCTTCTATTGAAGAGACGAAAGAAAATAAAAAATATAGTTTGAGCACATGTTTAAGTATATTAGCTATTATAGTGTCTTTACTTTCTCCCCTTCTTACATTCTGGTTAGGACATTCAACAGAGCAAGTAAAACCCATAATTGAAAAATCTGACACAACAATATAATTCCTAATAAAATATGCATATCCTGCTCCTCCAGCCCCTCCTCGTGAGGGGCTTTTTTGTTCCCTGCCGGGCGTGACCGCCGATGCCTTCATGGTGTCGGCGGTATTTTTTGATTCAATATATACATATATGAAATTTTTATTGACGTAAAATTCACATACGTATATATTGTCTTCACGACGAACGGGAAAGGCGAGTGGCGCGGCAAAGGCCCGCCGAAAGCTGGAACCGGACGAAGGAAGCCCCAACAAGTACGAGCACGGCAAGCGCAAGCCTTTGGGAGCGGGAAGCACGCGACGGCAGGAAATGGGGTGATGTGAAGACAGGCCGCGTAGGGACGGCGGGACGGAAAAACGGCTGAAAAGAAGGCCGAAGCGTAAAGCGCACCGAAGCGACGGGGGCCGAGCCGACCAACAGGGCCCACGGTTACGACACAAAGATCGGGCCGTGAAACGTGATGAAATACGAATTTCTACATCCGGGCGGTCAGTTGACTTTCTGACAATTCACCGCCCCGCATGAGAGGCGCAGCGACAATGCGCGTTGCGCCGAACCATGCGTTGAGATGTGCCGCATGGGAGCGCGCCCCGGCGTGGATTGGCCCCGTCGGGTGCTTGCCTTGAATCATCGAAGCCCGGAACTACGCCGGGCTTTTTTATTGGTTCTGGGACTCCGGAACGAATTTCAAAACAGAGGAGAATAGCCATGATGCAGTTCATCGTAATTTCGCATTCGGAAAGCGGCCCATTGGTTGAGGAGTTCGAGACGAAGGCGAAGGCGGTAGACTTCGCGGAGGCTGTAGCCAGTGATGGTATGCCATCGACCATACTCATGAGAATTTCCGAGATTCCCGCAGTTTTGCCAGGACGCGAAGACTTCGGCGTTCTCCCCGGCATCGACTTCCCCGCAACGCTGCACCCCGCTTGGTAAAGCGCCTAGCCCCGCACTTGCCCCGGATTCCGGGGCAGGAAACGGGATTGGGACAAATCGTATTTCAATTATGGAGGACACATGGAAGTTACAGCAATCAGAGATACTGGTTACGGATACCAAGTCTTCATTAAAGCGGCACGGATCAACGGAATCAAGCTGTCTCAACGTACCGGATATAACGTCTATGTCGCTTGCGATATGGGACGCAAAGGCTTTCTCAAGGTAAGTCGATTCGAAATCACTGACGAGACAGAAAAGACTCAGCTCGTTTCTCGGTCGTGTGCCACTGCATCCGTAGAAGCTGCATGTAAGAAGGCAATTTATGCATACTGCAACGAACATCGCCAACGGGCTACTCCTGTCGCCTAGCCCCGTAGAAGCCCCGAGAAATCGGGGCTTTTTCATCGGGATTGGGACGCCGATCCAGACTTCAATAGGAGAAAGATTATGGCTCAAACATTCTTCTGCATCGAAACCGGGAATTCGCTCTACGGCGGAACGGTCAGACACTTTTTCAATTCACCCGCAGCCGTGATGTCGTTCCTCAAGGCGACACGGGAGGGCTGGAGCCTCCGGGCGGCGGAATGGGATGATGGGGAACTCGTCCCCACGCGGCCCATCACCAACTGCCAGTTCATCGACGAGGATGGCGGAATCGACGCCGTTCTTGAACGGCTGGAGGCGGCGGCATGATCAAGGAAGTGTACGTAACCCCTCCCGGCAAGAAGCGGTTCCCAATGCCACCTCAGCGCGAGCGTTTGGCGCCCCCTCCGTGGGCGTTGGGCGTGGTACTCGTGGTTGTGGCGATCTTCATCGGCTCATGCGAATGGGTGAGGGGGATGTGATGAGGCCAGAAGCCGATATGTACGACGCGGAGAGGGAAAGCGTAGACCGCACGATTCCCGATGAACCCGAATACTACGGCCCCGGTTGTTCCGGGGCCTTACTTTAACCGGAGAAAAACAATGGCACAGACAACCCAAGAACAGGCGGTGCAGGCAGCGAGTTTTTTGGGATGCGAGGCAAGCGAACTCGTAAACCCGTTCGATCTTTCCGCCATCGTCAGCAGTAAGGGATTTCAACCGATGAAGATTGTCCTCTACGGGGTTCCCGGCATCGGAAAGACAACGTTCGCAGGGACGTTCCCTTCTCCCATCCTACTCAGGACGGAGAACGGGGCCGCCGCACTGGACATCCCCACGTTTCCAAATCTCATCACCAGTCTTCAAGACCTTGACGCTGCAATAGCCGCACTGCGCGGGATTCACCAGTTCAAGACATTGATCATCGACTCTCTCGACTGGATGGAGCCGCTTGTATGGCAGTACGTATGCACCAAGGAAGGAAAGGAAAACATTGAGGATTTTGGATACGGTAAGGGATACGTCAAGGTTGATGACGTGTGGCGGGCAATTCAAGCCAAGCTCGAAAAGCTTCGTACCTTGCGCGACATGAGCATTGTTACCATCGCTCATGCCGTGCCTGTGACCATCGATCCGCCGGATTCCGATCCGTACCAGCGGTATTCTCTTAAACTCCACAAGCGTGGTGCGGCACTCTGGATGGAATGGGCGGAAATGATCCTCTTCCTGAACTACAAGGCCCGCGTCACAAAGAGGGAAGGAGAAAAGGCAAAGGCCACCGGAAGCGGCGACCGCGTCATCTACACGGCAGAGCGCCCGGCATATCAGGCAAAAAGCCGCTGGCCTCTGGAACCGGAAATCTTTATCGGAAACGACCCGACATGGGCGGCATTCCATGAACAACTCTCAACCGCCACGGAGGGCGCCTACCATGCTTGATCTCAATATGGAATCTGAACAAAAAAACCGCAATTACGGGCCTGTTCCTGCCGGGAGCAAGGTCATGGTTCGCATCAGCGTAGAAACGCCCAAATATGGGCTCCAAGATACTCCGTGGGTGGCTCAGGCAAAGTCAGGGCTTCTTGGCCTGTGGTGCAAGTTTACCGTTGTAGGCGGACTTTATGATGGTGTGGAATGGTACGATAATCTGTGGCTTCCCGCAGGGTATCAGAACATCCGCTTGAACGAGGGGCAAACCACCACCTGCAATCGCTCAGGAGCACAGATACGAGCGATTATTGAAGCCCATCGGGGAATCAACCCGAAAGCCACTGACGACCGTTCGGTACGGGGACGTCAGCTTGCGGAATGGACGGATATGCAAGATATGGAATTTCCCGCAAAACTCGGTATCAGCAAAGAACCCTACGAAAAGGACGGGAAAAAGTACTGGAACAACTATATCACATCGATCATCACCCCGGACAAAGAAGAATATGTGCAGATCAAGTCCGGTAAGGAACTTATCACTGACGGCCCTGTAACCGGAGAAGCGGAAAAGGGGAAGAATCAAACCCCACCGGAAGCCAATACCTACGGTCAGCCTTTCCCCGCAGGCCCGTCCGAATATGACGACGTACCCTTCTAACCACCCCGGCCCGGCTCACCACCGGGCCTTTCTTTTACCATAAGGAGAAAGAGCCATGAGCAGCCCTCTCGACATGCGAACCATGAACAACGGCGGCGTGGTCGAAGCCGTCAACATCGCGCTTGCCAAGGTCGCGGACAACATCGCGGACGTGAACACGCCGCCGGACAAGCCCCGCACCGTCACCCTCAAGATCACTTTCAAGCCCGACGAGAGCCGGACGCTGATCGCATCCAAGGCGGTCGTGACGACCAACCTCCAGCCGCAGGAACCGCAGACCATCCCGGTCGTGCTCGACAAGCTCGACGGCGCGCCCATGCTGTTCGAGTCCTTCACCGACAACCGCCCCGACCAGTACCGTTTTGACGGCACCATGCCCTCTGAACTCAGGGGGAACGGCAGCGTGACCGTGAACGTAACCCCGTTCAAGAAGGCTGAGGAACATCCCATCAACCAGTAACCAAAGGAAAAAATCACATGGAAATCAACCGCATTGAAGCTGACAGGCACCTCATCGGCGTAGGCCGGGAACTCGAATCCCTTGACGGCAAGGCCAAGGCTACGCTTCCCGTTCACGTCACGGAAGATGGGCTATGTTTCTACAAGCCTGACCAGAGGGACAATTGGAAACCCCTGTATGAATCGGAACAGGACACGCTCTGCGTTGGCACCTTGCAGGCCGTGGTGGATTACCTCAACCAGAACCCAGACGGGTTGGACCTCGGAAAGCTTCTTGTCCACGTCTACGATGTGACGACCGTGAATGTCATGTCCGCCCCCTTTGGGGGATGGAAGCAGCGTACCATGTACATGCAGGCCAATGCCGTCATTCCTGTCCACCGTTTCGGAAGCTGGACCTCGCCCGACGAGTTCGTCCCTTATCTCCAGTCCTGCTTTGTCCCCTCGGACGACCTCAACGCGCTCATCAAGATCAGCGGCAATCTCGTGGACACCTCGGAAGTCCGCGTACAGGACGACGGCGTGTCGCAGGAAGTGTCCATCCGGCAGGGCGCGGCACGCAAGGCAGAAGTTCCCGTACCGTCCCCGGCGGTCGTCTTCCCGTTCAGCACCTTCGCGGAAGTCGCGCAGCCCGCGCACAAGGTCGTGTTCAGGCTCCAGTCTAGCCCGCTGGCCTGCAAGCTCATCGAGTGCGACGGCGGCGCGTGGAAGCTGGAAGCCATCGCCAACATCCGCACATGGCTGCTTAAAAACCTGCCCGAAGGCGTCAAAGTTATCGCGTAGCACCCCACGCCCCGCCCTCCCCCGGCGGGGCTTTTCATACCCCACCATCATACTGGAGAACATCATGAACACTGTTGGCGAACTGATTTCTGAACTGGAATCCTTTCCCCCTGAAACGCCTGTCGTCCACCACGACGACGAGGAAGGAAACACGGTATCTAAGGTTTCCATCGGCTTCATGACGGACGGAGACGGCGACCCCGTGTGTGTCATCCTCTTTCCTGGCGAAGAGATTGAATGACGAAATGGGAAAGGCGGCTCACGTGGGTGTGGGTCGCCTTCTTTCTTTGGCTGATCTGGGCAACTGGCCCCATGGGAGGGAGTAACGAGTTCGTTCGTCCTTCCACATCTTCGGCAGGGGCGCGGCTGCATGGACAACGCGCTGAGGATAGTTATGCCACAGTATGAAGAGGATGTTTTGCAAAGGATTGCCGATGGTGAAACGGCTTCGGAAATTCTCGATGAGAAAATGCCCACAGTTCGTCGACGGTTCAGGAAGGCTACGCAGACGCTACGCAAGATAATGGACGAAGTGCGTGAGGAGTTCCCAGACGCCAACTATTACACGGGAGGGGGTGACGGATTGGAATTGTTACTTGGTCAATCCCATAGTTTTGGTGGTAAAATACAGTCGGAACTTATTGCAGAGTCTGGTGACAGTAGGCTTTCCGTTGGAGGTGGAGACTGGTGATGGGCAAATATGCGCTGACGGAACATGAAAGGAAGTGGCTGGAGGAGCGGAAGAAACGCACCCAACATTGTGATACTTGTCCGAATCGGGTTGGCTATTATGAACTGTGCTCTTCTTGTCGTTCCAGAAGTTTGTACGGGCTGTCTCTTTGTCCAGACTACCGCGACGCCGCCGAGTTCGAGTCAAAGGCAAAGGTAATCCTTGCCAGATACAATGCCGATGATTCATGCGTACCCGGAGGACTGATGTACTGTGACAGTCCAGATCTCACATGCTTTGATTGCAGGATAGCAAACGCGAATATTCTTGCCGAACAGGAGATGAGGGGATTATGCCCGAAGAACTGACGTTGCTACCGTGCCCGGCGTGTGGAGAGAAAGCGGACATCATCGACGAATTCGAGAGAGACGACAAGGGACACGTCGCAATAGGCTGGTCAGCATACTGCACGCGGGGATGTTTGACCACAAGTGAGCACGGCTCCAGAGAAAAGGCCGCAGCATCGTGGAACACCTGCCCCGCCTACTTCCGGGGACTTCATTGGCACAACCTGCTCAAAACGCTGATCACGCTGTGCAATGCGCTCGAAAATGTCGACCCCCAGATAGCGGAGATCGGGACGCGGGTGTACGAGCGGGCCGCGTAGGAGGATAAGAAATATGGAAACGACAATCTCGGAAATCCGCTCAATCGTACAGCGGCGTCGGGAGTTGGAGATTGAAGACCAACGCCTCAACCAACGGTTTCTCGAACTGCTCGAACTCAACCAAGGGGCTAGAAAATCATCTCGTGATACGCTATCCCCCAAAGCAGGGAAGGCGTTTTTTGCTGACGTGAAAAGGAAATCCCATGAGCGTAGCAAAGCGCGGTGACGGCAGATGGGCCGTCAAGTTCAAGGATGAGGAGGGGCGCTGGAGACAGCGCTCTTTCCGTACTGAGGAAGATGCCCGGCAGTTCGATGCGGACTGCCAGTATGATGCGGTGGAAAACACGCGCCTGACGCTGTTGGAGGCGGTGCTGGTGTACTTAAAAAATACCGAACACGCCGAGAACACCGTAGGAATTTATGAGTTCATTGTGTGCGGGCATGATCGAAAGAATGGGGAACACAGAGAGGGTCCAGCGGAGTTCCTTGCAAACAGATTCGTGGATACATTGACTCGTCGTGACCTCGAAACTGTACGTGAACGGTGCAGGAATGACGGCCTCTCAACAGCAAGTATCAATATCTATGTCGGAAAGATCAAGGCTGCACTCAGTTGGTGCGTTGAACAAGACTTACTCCATGAAAACCCTTGGGGAAAATATCGACAACTCCCCGGCGTAAGAAACAAGCCACGGACAGGAACATTGGAAGACTTCCACAAACTCTTTCCTGTGCTCCCGCCGTGGCTTCAATGGGCAGCAAAAACAGCCATTGCCCTATGCTTACGTCCCGGCGTGTCCGAACTTTTCCGATTGGAATGGTCGGCATTCGACTGGAAGGCTAGAACCGTGAGCGTTTACATGCCCAAAGTAGATAGCACCAAAATGGTATTTCCACCAGAGGAATATCTTCAGGAGGCATGGGTACGCTACCAAGATGATGCGATAAACGGTCAAAGTTTGGTTTGTAGAAATAGAAAGGGAGGACGTGTGAATAAAGGGCTTTATGAGATTGCATGGAGGCGGGCTTGCCGAAAGGCCGAAGTGTCTATGCCTATGTATGCCCTGCGACATATCGCCGCGTCCGAGATGCTTTCAAGAGGCGTGGACATCGCCGCAATAGCTGCGCAGCTTGGGCACAAAGATATTACCACCACAGGTATTTTTTACACACACGCTCTCGCCTCTTCCCAACGTCGAGCAGCGGCCGCACTCTCTTCTTGCACCAATTTGGTGCAGATTGGTGCGGTAAACGGCATCTAAAACAAACCTTATCAATAAGTTATGTAAAAACTTTGCTTTTTCCGCGAAAAAGCATACCGTCGCTCGGCGCCATGCCTCCTTTTCCATCCGGCATGTCCGCCCAGGCACCCATAACGGTGCCGGACCTTCCCGTAATCCGTCAAACAGATAAGGAACACGCGTGCAGAACTACGCATCCATCATAGCCCAAGAACTGAATATACGCCCACAGCAAACCGAAGCCGTCATCCGCCTGCTCGACGAGGACGCCACGGTCCCCTTTATTGCCCGCTACCGCAAGGAAGCCACGGGGAGCCTCGACGAAGTGGCGGTCACCGCCATCCGTGATCGCCTCGCCGCCCTGAAGGAATTGGACAAACGGCGCGAAGCCATCCTCGCCTCGCTGGAGGAACGCGGCCTCCTCACGCCCGAACTGCGTGCCAAGGTCGAAGCCGCCGATGCGCTGACCGTCCTTGAAGACATTTACCTGCCCTACCGCCCCAAGCGCCGCACCCGCGCCTCAATGGCGAAGGAGCGCGGCCTCGAACCGCTGGCCGATCAGCTGGCCCGTCAGGATCGCACCCTCCCCGAAGCGATGGCCGCCGCCTATGTAGACGCCGAAAAGGGCGTGCCGAATGCGGAAGCGGCGCTTGCCGGAGCGCGTGACATCCTCGCGGAGCGCTTCGCCGAGGATCAGCCCGCCCGCGAACGCCTGCGTAAACTCTTCGGGCGCGAAGGGCTCATGCGGAGCAAAGCCGTTTCCGGCAAGGAAGAGGT
>OGXY01001970.1_pt1 | contig 13058 bp, 11 predicted proteins | sample 1576411 | NCBI WGS metagenome assembly OGXY01 (sample SAMEA3541498, study PRJEB24748) | human gut metagenome | biome: human gut; feature: human-associated habitat; material: faeces | place: China | collected 2012 | reverse complement strand
CAAGGCTCCCTTTATAGGGGAGCTGGCCGCCAAAGGCGGTCTGAGAGGTTAAAAGGTCGGCCCCTACGCACAAGGCCACTGGCCGTTTTTTTTGCGGCCTGCCATCTGCGGACTGCGGCCTGCGTCTTTTTTTATGCAAAAAAAGACCACCCATTTCTGAGTGGTCTTTGTAATCTTCCTGTGAAAGGAGAGATTAGAATACGAATACGAACTGAGCACGTGTTTCTTCGCCCGGATCAGCATCGCCTTTCTTAGCGCTGGTTGCGAAGGACTGCATTACCTGGAACTGAGCGTTCTTAGCGAAGGTGTAGTCAATACCAGCACCCCAAGATTTAACGTTGTTCAAGAGGCTATCGTTTCTCCAGCCATAAGTAGAACCGATGAAGTTGCCATCTTTATCAGCAAAGCCGTTGTCGGCATTGAGGTATTCGACCCAGGCATCCCAGGATTTCGGCGTAGCGAAGTTGGCAGCACCGTAGGTCAGGCGGCCAACCCAAACTTCGGGATCATTACCACCATTGATATTGGAATCATTGTCCTTGCTGCTATTGTATTTTTCGTAGTTAGCCAGGGCATTCCATTTGCCGAAGTTGACGCTGGCATATGCGCCCCAGGAATCATCGAAGCGGAAGCCATCACCTAAACGTTCTGCGCCCGGTTTAGCATTCTGAGTACCACCGGAAACAGTGTAGTCGTTGTAGTAAACGCCAACTGCCGAACCAGCCATGCGGCCGCCGCCGAAGAAGCCGTCTAATTCACCGTAACCGGTTTTAACGCCATCTTGGTCAGCTGTGCCAGCCAAGTCACTTACTTTGAATTTACCGTAGCCAGCGGTAGCTGCGAATTTGTCGTTGTGATACTGCAACTGAGCACCGTCGAAGGTATCGCCATAGAGGAAGCCATAGCCGTGACCATTGCCCATGTCGTATTCATAACGGCCTACGAGGAGATTCCAGTTATTGCCGCCGAAGTTGTAATCGACGTTAGCGAGATCCGTATAGATGTCGTTATCTTCATCCGATGCTTTGCCGTTATCAGAGAAAGTCTTGTTATCCGAGCTGATACCGTAGGTTACTTTCGTGCGGTCGTTGACCTGGGCATTGGCGCGGACGCGGACACGGTAGGACCAGGAATCATCATTTTTAGTTGCTTTATTAACAACATCAGTATCTTTTGCAACCTGCTGTTTAGTAGTATCTTTTACACGGTCGCCTTCGCTCTGGTGGATGTAACGGATACGAGCGTCACCGGTGAGTTTTACGTTGCCAACGCGGTTTTCCAGAGCGCTTACGCGAACGCCGAGGTTGTTGAGTTCGTCAGCATATTCGTCAGCCAGTTTGTTGATGAGGGCGCGCTGTTCGACAGAAGCTTTGTCCATGTGAGCCATAGCTTTGGCGACCATTTCAGCGGCTTCATAACGAGTGATGTTACGGTTGCCCTGGAAGTACTGGCCGTCAACGCCCTGGATGATGCCGGCGTCAGCCAATTCTACGACGGATTTGTAAGCCCAGCTGTCGGACGGTACATCGACGAACGGGTTAGCTGCGAAAGCACAGGTTGCGCCAACAGCCATAGTTGCTGCGAGAGCTGCTAATACTTTGGATTTCATGAGAATTACCCCTTTTCCAATAAAAATAAGTTTCGTAAAGTCTTACTCCGTTACTAGCGAGAGACAGAAACATATTTTCTGAGGGTTCATTGGCGAGTTATCCTGGTTTCCTCTCTTTTACTGCCTCAGACCGTCTGTTTCTTCGTACCTCTTTTCACTAGTATACCTGCAATGCACTACACTAGTTCTTTTTCACTATACCGTATTTTGTAACTTTTGTCAAAATCCCGTAAGTTTCTGCTATAATAAAAAGTCCTATAAAGGGCATAAATAAGCCACGTTTTACGTATTATACCGATTAGGAATATACATAAAAAAAGACCACCCATTGCTGAGTGGTCTTTGGCAATCTGTCCGTACAGGGAGAGATTAGAATGCGAATACGAACTGAGCGCGTGTCTGTTCTTCCGGATCTTCTGCGTTACCGTCTTTAGTCTTGGTACCGAAGGACTGCATAACCTGGAACATAGCATTCTTAGCGAAGGTGTAATCAGCACCGACGCCCCAGGATTCGATGTTGTCCATCTGGTGAGCAAAACGCCAGGAGTTGGTGGAACCACCGATGAAGGCACCGTCTTCAGCATTGAGGTATTCAACCCAAGCATCCCAGGACTTCGGCGTAGCAATATTGGCTTTACCATAAGTCAACTTGCCAATCCAAACGTTAGCACTGTCGTCTTTACCATTGGCAGTCTGAATATCTTTATCATAGCCTACGTTTTCATAGTTAAACAAAGCATTCCATTTGCCAAAGTTAGCACTTAAATATGCACCCCAGAGGTCATCAGCCTTGCCATCACGAGTTGCATCATTAGCGCTGAAGTCATTGTAATAAACACCGATAGCCGAACCAGCCGCACGGCCGCCGCCGAAGAAGCCTTCTAATTCACCGTAACCAGTCTTCGTGCCTTCGAGACCATCGTTATCATCTGTCTTGACTTCGCCAGCAATATCACCGGCTTTGAATTTACCATAGCCAGCCGTAGCAGCGAATTTATCGTTCTGGTACTTCAATTCAGCGCGGTCGAAGACATCGCCGTAGTTGTAGCCATAAGCACGAGGACCACCAATGATGTAGAGGGAGTCACGGCCGACGCTGAGGTTCCAGTTATTGCCGCCGAAGTTGTAATCGACTTTAGCAACATCCGTAAAGATATCATCGTTTTCGTCAGTGGCTTTAGCATTATCAGCAAAGTTCTTGTTATCCGAGCTGATACCATAAGTAACTTTCGTACGGTCGTTGACTTGAGCATTAGCACGGATACGAACACGATAATCCCAAGAGTTATCATTTTTCTTGCCTGCCTGATCTTTTGTATCAGCAAGTTTGTTATTATCGCTCATGTAACGATAACGGATACGAGCATCACCGGTCAATTTAACGTTGCCAACGCGGTTTTCCAGAGCGCTTACGCGAACGCCGAGGTTGTTGAGTTCGTCAGCATATTCGTCAGCCAGTTTGTTGATGAGGGCGCGCTGTTCGACAGAAGCTTTGTCCATGTGAGCCATAGCTTTGGCGACCATTTCAGCGGCTTCATAACGAGTGATGTTACGGTTGCCCTGGAAGTACTGGCCGTCAACGCCCTGGATGATGCCGGCGTCAGCCAATTCTACGACGGATTTGTAAGCCCAGCTGTCGGACGGTACATCGACGAACGGGTTAGCTGCGAAAGCACAGGTTGCGCCAACAGCCATAGTTGCTGCGAGAGCTGCTAATACTTTGGATTTCATGAGAATTACCCCTTTTCCAATAAAAATAAGTTTCGTAAAGTCTTACACCGTTACTAGCGAGCGCCGAAACGTATTTTTTCCAAGGGTTCATTGGCGAGTTGTCCTAGTTTCCTCTCTTTTACTGCCTTGAAAAAGGTACTGTTTTTTTGCTCTTTCCGCAGGTGTTGCCTGCATCCGCACCACACCTGTTGCGATTATTATACAACTTTTCCCGGCGCTTGTCAAAACTCTATATCTGCAAACCAGTTTTAGCGAAATAAAGATTGGCTTAACAGCGCCATTCAGCTTCCATTTTTTAGTCTTATTTTTTGATTTCCTAAAGCTTATTTTTGCATAAAAATTTTGTAAATGGTTATTTATACATTTCTTGTCGTTTTATATGTCGTTATTGTTATAAACGTTATTGACTCTCATTCTTTTATTCTGTAACCATTGTGACCATGACTGGCTCCATCCCTGTTTTGCCTGGTCCTGTACATACTGATAAAATAAGGACACCATTTCGTGTTTTTCATGATAATACGGTCCTTTCCAATCACCTCGTTTGGGACGGGATACGTCATGTGGCGTGTAGTTGCCGCCGATTTCATACTGGCGATAGACGATATCCCGGTAGGACACGTCGGGATTCTTTATCATATCGTACATGACCATATAAGCCGTCGTCCGGCCGGCTCCGGCTTCGCAATGGAAATGGAGCCAGGCGTCGTCTGGTAAAGTGCGGACGAAAGCCAGGAAAGCGTCGATTTCGCCCGGCGTCGGCCAAAGGTGATCCGTACTGGCCAGGCGGACGTAGTGAACGCCTTTGCTTTCTGCCAGTTCCCGTTCCGTCTGGACGCGTCGTACGGTCATAATCTGAGGATGAACGGGCAAATCGCCTTTCCCCTGGTCGTAGACCGTGACGTCTTTCCCCAAAGCGGTCTGCAAGCGCTGCTGTTCATCGGCGAGGACGTCAGCCTGGGACTTGCCGATATTGCCCCAATCGTGACGGCCATACCAGCTGACGGCCGTACCGTCAAAAAAGCCGTGTGACTCCTGGCGCAAGTCGACGTCATAAATAGGACCCTTGGTCTTTTTCCGCAGCTCATGGACGAGGGCGTCGAACTGGCGGGCCGAAAACTGGCCGGATCCGGAAATACGCAGGTCATCCAAGCCCTTCCGGGACGGAACATAAGACGCATCGACTTCCAATGCATATTTATGTTCTACCGCATGAAAAGGCGATTGACAAGTGCGGAAATTACGAGGCAGCGAGGCATCATTTTCCGCATCGATACGCCAGAAATGACCGCGATACGCTGCCGGTGCCAAAGCCGGCAAAGACGTGGGTACATTCGTAGAAAGCGCGATGCTATCGCCATTTCCCTGACCTTGAACAGCCATCCCCATAGCCGAAAAAACGGCCAAGATGACTGCGATTTTTTTATACCCAATCATAAAATTACCTCCTGTAGTAATTATTTATTTTCATGCATTATGTGTGTTTAGTAAAACGTGTTAGGGAATATATATAAGGGGCCTGACGGCCCCGCTGGCCGTGTATTTTTTTTTTGCGGCCTGCACTCATTCCCATCGCCTGTATGCGATTCCGTGGGGCTCGCACGTGGCGAGCCCGCCGTGAATCCTGGGAAGAGCAAAAAGAAAACCTCTCCCTATTGGGAGAGGCCTTCTTTCAAGGCCACGATTTCTTCGGCCAGGCGTTTTTCTTCTTCCTCGTTGCGTTCGATGGTGATAGTGAAGGCCATGCCTTCATCGGCGCCGTCTGGCAAGAGTTCCAGTGGGAACTGGAGTTCGTGTTCATCGTCGTTGAGGATGATGTAGGCTGTCTGTTCGGTTATGCGGTCGATGCTGCCGACGAGTTCTTTTTTCATGTTAGTGCTCCTTTTCAATGCTGTATGACGAGCCGTCGGTGGTAATGGTGATGACGCCGTTGCGGTCGGTACGATAGACTTCGACGTTGTATTTCTGCAAGGTCTTCAGCGTCGGTTCGTGCGGGAACTTGTACTGGTTGCCGGCGGCGCAGGAAATGGTCGCTGCTTTCGGGGCTACGGCTTTGACGAAGGCGTCGGACGACGAGGTCTTGCTGCCGTGATGGCCGACTTTGAGGACGTCTGCTTTGAGGTCAGCTGGTTTATAGTCCTTGAGGATCTTATCTTCGACTTCTTTCTGGGCATCGCCAGTAAACATCATGGAGAACTGGCCATAGGTCATCTTGCAGACGATGGAATTGTCATTGGTCAGGCCGCTTTCAGAAACGCCCTGGGTATTTTCTTTAGTGAAAGGCGTGCCCGGCGACAGGACGGTAAAGGTGACGTCATCGCCCAGGGTGAAGGTATCGCCCTTTTTCAAGGTCTTATAGGCAATGTTCTTGGCCTTGATGTTTTTCAGGTAATTGCGGTACATGGCCGTATTGGCACTCTGGCCATTGTCATAGATCTGCTTGATTTTGAAGTCCTTGAACAGTTCCGCCATACCGCCCAGATGGTCGCCGTGGGGATGGGTGATGACGATGATATCGATGTCCTTGACCTTGCGTTCTTTGAGCTGTTTGACCAAATCGGCCCGGCTGTCGACTTCGCCTGTATCGATGAGCATATTCTTGCCTTTATACTGGATGAGCGTCGCATCGGCCTGACCGACGTTGAGGACGGATATGCGCAGGTCCTTGTCAGAGGCACTCAGGGACTGGACGGCCTTGGCCCCGCCAGACGAGCTGGACGACGCGCTGTTGCCACAGCCGGCCAGGACGAGCATGAAGCTCATGACCAGGGCCAGGGCGGCGGTAAAGAGTTTTCTTTTTTTCAATTTATTTTCCTCCAATCAAGGGCTGCTGCAAAATGGGCAGGGCCAAATCTTCTTCTAAAGAAGCCAGGACGCCGGGAAGGGCATCGGCTGTTTCCATGGGCGTAAAGCCATAGGGGCCGCGGGCTTTGCGGCAGGCATCGCCGGCTGATCCGTGGAGATAGACGCCGGCACAGGCGGCACTGCACAAATCGCTCATGCCCTGATGGGCCGTCATGGCGGCAATCATGCCGGTCAGGACGTCCCCCATGCCGCCACAGGCCATGCCGGCATTGCCCGTGGAGTTGATGTAGACGTTCCCCGTCCGGGCCGAAACGATGAGCGTCGGCGCCCCTTTGAGGACGAGGTTGACTTTCCATTCCGAGGCAAAATGACGGGCTGCCGCGATGGGGTCCGCTTTGATTTCCGTCATGGACAGGCCGCTGAGGCGAGAAAATTCGGCCAAGTGCGGCGTCATGATAATCCGGCTGCCCCGCGAAGCGATGAGGGCCTTTTCTCCGGCCAGCAGGTTGAGGGCATCGGCATCGAGGACGACAGGGCAATCCACAGCGGCCAGGACTTTCAGGAGAAATTCTTTCGTCCCGGCGTCGCGGCCCATGCCGGGGCCCATGGCCAGGACGGACCAGGTCTTGCTTTCAGCAATGATTTCATCGGCATCAGCAGCGGTGAAGTGGTCGCCAGTACCGACGCCGCGGACCATGATTTCCGGCTGGGCGCCGATGCAGTACGGCGCCGTCGCACCGGGCACGCGGAGGAAGACCTTGCCGGCCCCGCTGCGGACGGCTCCATGAGCGGCCATGAGGGCGGCTCCGGCCATTTGGCTGCTGCCGGTGACGATAGCGATGGTACCGTGAGTTCCTTTATGGCTGTCCGGGCTGCGGGGCACGACGATTTCAGCGATATCCGATTCCTGCAGCAAATAAGCCGGGTCTTCTTCGAGCTGCATGAGCAGCGGACCAGGCATGCCGATGGGGTCGACTTCAACGTGGCCGGCACAAGCCCGGCCGGGATAGAGGACCAGGCCCCGTTTGAGGGCACCAAAGGTGACGGTCATATCGGCAAAGAGCGGACCGTCTTCATCGTCGTCACCGTTGCTGACAGCCCCCGTATCGGAGTTGACGCCAGTCGGCATATCGACGGCGATGACCGTGACGGCACCGGCGGCGGCAGCGGCGTTGACTTCCGCTACGATAGAGGCAATGGGCTGGCGCAGGCTGCCGTGGAAGCCCGTCCCCAACATGGCGTCGATGACGACAGAAGAGGCGAGGAGCCGTTCTTGCAGGACCTGCCAGTCAGCTTCCGACTGCGGCGCCGGCAAGAGCAGGCACGTTTCATCGTCGGCCAGCTGCTGCAGCGTATGCAAGTGCTGACGCGCTTCATCGCTATAGTCGGCTTCTTCCCCGAGGACATAGACATAGGCCCTGGCCCCGGCGGCTAAGATATGGCGGGCAATGACGAAGCCGTCGCCGCCGTTATTGCCTTTGCCGCAAAAGAGGACGACATCCTTGCCATTCCAGCCTTCCAGCCAGGCACCGGCCCGTTCGGCAACGGCATGGCCGGCATTTTCCATGAGGACAGCCGGCGCAATGGCATATATGCCATGCATAGCTATCCGATCCATATTCCGCATCTGAGCGGCAGTAGTAACTTTTTGCATAGTAATTCTCTCCTATTTTTATTGAAAAGGGCGCGTGTAATGGGGCCTGACGGCCCCGCCATCTCAGGCCGCCATGGACTCAAATGCCGTGCCGCTGCGCGGCGTCAAACTCAAAGGGACGACATCGCCTCGGGAAACCATTGGCTCGTAAAATTGCCCCATCCGGGGCCACCGTAGGGGCCGGCCTGTAAAGGCGGCCCGCTACGCGCTGAGGGCTTCCCGAAGCGTCGTTCTCAGTTTGAGTCTGTCGCGGCAACGCCGCATCTGAGTCCGAGGAAAGGCCGTGGCTCGTGGTTCTTGGTTCGTAAAATCCCGCCATTAGACAAGAATGGGCTGTGGTTAAACCTCACAGCGGCACTATCTGACAGCCAATCAACCTCTCAGTCAGCTTCGCTGACAGCTCCCCTATCAGGGGAGCCATGGCGGACTGCCATCTGCGGCCTGCGGACTGCGTTTTTTTTACCCTAACACGGTGAAGGCGATGGCGTAATCGCCGTCGTGGGCGATGGACAGGGACGGCAGCTGGCTATCCTGGCCCACGGCCTGGGCGTAATAGCCATGGAGCTGATAATACGGGGCTCCCAACGAGTCATGGCAGACTTCGACGTCCGTCCATTTTCCCTGGCGGAAACCGGTCCCCAAGGCCTTGAACAAAGCCTCTTTGGCAGCAAAGATGCCGGCCAGCGATTCGGCCCGCCAGGTACCATCGTTCCGCTGGCAATAAGCCAGTTCCTGTTCCGTAAAAAAGCGGCCCAAGGAACGGCCGTGACGGGCGGCCATGTCCGCTATACGGCTGATTTGTACGATATCGGTTCCGCAATGCATCGCGTTTCCCCTCCTTTTTGGGCCTGACGGCCCCTACGCATGCCTCTCAACCTCTCAGTCAGCTTTGCTGACAGCTCCCCTATCAGGGGAGCCATTGCGGACTGCCATCTGCGGCCTGCGAACCGCGTTTCCCCTCCTTCACCACAAAAAGGAGGCTGCCGCATTGGCGACAACCCCCTCTGTATTTCACTACCACTTCTGCATTCGGATACAAACGCCCAATCCTTCCAGGATGACCCGGAAAGTCATAAAGGATACGGTCATATCGTCATGAAGGCCGTGGGCTACTTTATAGGAAATGGTGACGGTCTGATGTTGATAGTCGTAACGGAAGCCGTGCAGATTGGTCTCAAAGGTGTATTTGGGAGCCGGAATGGCAAACTGCGGCGGCTTTTCTACTTCCAGGCCATGGGTCAGGCGTTCGAGGATGACCCGTTTGGGCAGTTCAGACTGCAACATCTCTTCTGTAAAGCTATCCAATACAGACATGTATCCCCCTCAGTCTTCGTCGAAGAAGTGCGCGTGGATAGCTTTGACGGCTTTGTCGATGACATCTTCTGCAATCAGGCAGGTGATGCTGATTTCCGAAGTGGAAATGATTTCGATATTGATGCCGTTATCGCCGAGGACACCGAACATGCCGGCAGCGATGCCCGGATGACCAGCCATGCCAGCACCGACGACAGAAACTTTAGCCATCTTATCATCGATGAGGATATCTTCGACAGGCATTTCCTTGCGCAGATTGGCAAAGACAGCTTTGGCCTGTTCCAGGTCCGTACGGGCAATGGTAAAGGTAATATCCGTTACGCCTTCGTTGGCAATGCGGACACTCTGGACGATCATGTCGACGTCGACGTGTTTTTCTGCCAATTCAGCGAAAACGCGATAAGCGAAGCCCGGTTTATTGGGAATCCCTAAAACGGTGATTTTTGCAACATTTTTATCCGAAGCGACGCCGCGGATGAGATACTGTTTGACTTCCATAGAGCAATCCTCCTGTATCATAGTTCCTTCATCTTCAGAAAAAGTCGAGCGTACATGGATGGGGACGCCGAAGCGGCTGCCCATTTCGACGGCACGGGGCTGCATGACACCGGCGCCGAGTTTCGCCATTTCCAGCATTTCGCCGTATGTAATCTGTTCGATTTTCCTTGCATTGGGAACGACACGGGGATCGGACGTGTATACGCCGTCAACGTCGGTATAGATTTCACAAACATCAGCATGGATGGCACCGGCAATGGCAACGGCTGTCGTATCGGAACCGCCGCGGCCCAGCGTCGTGATATCGCCATGGCCCGTAATGCCCTGGAAGCCAGCGACGACGACGATATTGCCCTGATCCAGCGCTTTCATGATGCGGCCCGGTTTCAATGCCAGGATACGGCCTTTGTTAAAGGCATCGCTGGTCTTGATGCCGGCCTGAGCACCGGTAAAGGAAATAGCCTTCTGGCCGGCTTCCTGGAAAGCCATAGCCATGAGGGCGATGGAGACCTGTTCGCCCGTCGTCAGGAGCATATCCATTTCACGGCCGTAAGTCTTAGAGGTAATCTGCTTTGCTAATGTCACTAAATCGTCGGTAGTATCCCCCATTGCCGAAACAACGATGACGATTTTGTCTTCAGGCTTTTTGCCTTTTAAGACTCGTTGTACAATAGCCCGCATTTTGTCCGGTGTCGCAACGGAGCTGCCGCCGAACTTCTTAACGATTAATGCCAACTTAAATCCCTCGCTTTTGTTTGTTTAAGTATTCATTATCATGGTAATTCATTATTATGATTTATTACCATCTGAAACCACTTATTGAAATGATATCATGGACAAGGGGAAATGTAAAGGGCTTGTAGGGCCTAAAGGCCCGCAGGCCGCAGTTCGCCGGTCGCAGGCCGCCGTCCGTTCATCGTAGGTCGTTCTTCGTTCATCGTGATGAAATGGCCGTTTTCAAACATAAAAAAAGGACTGTCCACGATGGCCTATGCCTTCGTGTAACAGTCCTTTTAGATTCACAAGGTGATGAGTAATCAGTAAGCCGAGTTTTGTTCTGCTTGCGCAGCAGCAATCATCTATCTAGACATACCGTTGCCGGCATGTTCAAGCGACACAACCCGGAAGATCAGCGGGCCGCTTCATCCCTCCCCTATTCGGTCTTGCTCCAGATGGGGTTTACCTAGCCGATGCATTACTGCACCGCTGGTGCGCTCTTACCGCACCGTTCCACCCTTACCACTTGCGTGGCGGTACACATTTCTGTGGCACTATCCCTAAAGTCACCTTCGCCGGCCGTTAGCCGGCATCTTGCCCTACGGAGCTCGGACTTTCCTCTAATGCAAAAGCACTAGCGATTGCTTTTCATACTCATCATTCGTATAGGATACCATATTTGATGATGAGAGTCAAGGGCCTGACGGGCCCGCAGGCCGATTCCGTTCATCGAATCAGGGGCCTGATGGCCCCGCAGGTCGCAGGCCGCCGTGAATCTCGGGCACAGCCGGCATTTATGACAGGTGATACATGGTCGTAATACAATCATGAGTCTGTCGCGGCAGAACTGCCGCATCTAAATCCGAGGAAAGAGCCGTGGCTCGTTGTTCGTGGCTCGTGGCTCGTAAACCCCCGCCATTGGACAAGAATGGGCTGTGGTTGAACCTCACAGCGGCACTATCTGACAGGAAATCAACCTCTCAGTCAGCTTCGCTGACAGCTCCCCTATCAGGGGAGCCATTGCGGCCTGCGGCCTGCGAACGGCGCGCCATAAGGCGCTTTACATATAATGCAGCATGTCCTTACTGGTCGGGTCGGTTTCGCAGGTGATGTGCCATTGCTGTTCTTCGGCAGCTTGTTCCAGGCGTCGGCAGAGGTCGGCGACGACAGGCGATTCGGTGCCGAAGTGGCCGCCGTCGGCGACGACGATGCCCTGTCGGATGGCTTCCTGGGCGTCGTGGTATTTGACATCACCTGTGAGGTAAAGCTGGGCACCGGCGTCTCTCGCCAGTTTGATGAAGCCAGCTCCGCCACCTCCGAGAAGGGCGACGCGGCGGACGATGACGTCCGTATCGCCGGCATAGGACAAGGCATCGCGATGAAGGAGGCCTTTGATTTTCTTCAAGACGTCCATAGCCGGTTCCGGTGTCGGCCAGGTCCCGACGCGGCCCATCATGAAGGGATGACCGGCATTTTTCAGCGGATACAGGTCATACGCCGGTTCTTCATAGGGATGAGCGGCCAGCATGGCCTGTACGGTCTGACGGAGCTTGCTTTCGGGGACTATGGTTTCGACCCGTTCTTCTGCCGTTTTTTCGACTTGCCCGATTTCACCGATAAAGGGATGCGTCCCTTCATGGGCTTTGAAACGGCCTTCGCCTTTGGCCGTAAAGGAACAGTCGCTGTAGTTGCCGATATAGCCGGCACCGGCGTCGGCCAAGGCCTGGCGGACGGCGTCACCATGGCTTTCCGGGACGTAGACGGCGATTTTATAGAGTTTATCTTCGGCGACGGGGACGAGGCCCTTCAAATCCGTCAAGCCCAGGAGGCGGGCCAGGACGTCGTTGACGCCGCCGTCGGCACTATCCAGGTTGGTATGGGCGCTGTAGACGGAAATGTGGTGGGCCAGGAGTTTTTGGTACATGCGGCCGCTGTATGTGTCGGTCCGCAGGGATTTCAAGCCATCGAAAATGACCGGGTGATGGCTGACGATCATCTGGATGCCGTGTTCGATGGCATAATCGACGGTCCCCATCATGACGTCCAGGGTGACCATGAGTTTATCGACCGGTTCGTCAGGGCTGCCGATGAGCAGGCCCGGATTATCCCACGATTCTTTGAGCGACAACGGCGCCCAAGCTTTCAATACTTTGACGATTTCACCTACTGTAGTTGCCATTTCAATTCCCTCCAGAAGCGCAATTCGCTTTCTATTTTTTCCATCCGTTCGTGCACATCTTTGCGGCTCTTCTTCAGGCCTTCCAGGATGTGCCCTTTTGTTTCCATGAGAATGTCTATCTTGCGGCTGAGCAGCGGGTCGCGGCGCTGCCAGTTCACGGGGCCGATGTCATAGATCCAGTCCGGCAGGGCCCCGGCCTGTCCCGGCACGGCCCGCATCAGTTCGTAAAGGCGGCCGTCGTCGATGACCAGCCGTTCGTCTTCGATGTGCCAGCCATGCTCATACAGGTAGCGGCGCAAGGCACCGGCATCGCTCTGGGGCTGCAAGACGACAAATTTCAAAGACTGCCAGACCGCATAGGAAGTCTGGAGTATCCGCACCATCAGCGGGCCGCCCATGCCACAGATGACAGCGCCATCGACTTCCCCTGCTTTGACGCAGGTCAGGCCGTCACCCAGGCGGCAGTCGATGCGGTCGGTCAAGCCGGCACCGCGGACGTGGGCCACGGCCGCTGCCAGCGGTCCCGGGACGATATCGGCGGCAATGGCCGA
>OGXY01001969.1_pt1 | contig 13067 bp, 9 predicted proteins | sample 1576411 | NCBI WGS metagenome assembly OGXY01 (sample SAMEA3541498, study PRJEB24748) | human gut metagenome | biome: human gut; feature: human-associated habitat; material: faeces | place: China | collected 2012 | reverse complement strand
CGTAGGGGCCGCCCTTTAACCTCTCAGCCCGCCTTTGGCGGCCAGCTCCCCTATAAAGGGAGCCTTGTGCGGCCCGTTGCGATATTCGACCACGGCCCATTCGGTTTTGATGGTATGTTTTTTGATTACGAATAACACGCCACGGCCTTTCCTTGGACTCAGATGCGGCGTTCCGCCGCGACAGACTCATGATTGTATTACGACCATGCGCCGTCCGTCATAAATTCCGGATATGCACAGGATTCAGGCGGGCCGCCCGTTGGGACGGCCCCTACGGTATTGCAGCCAGGCGATGAAAAAAAGAGCGTGATCTGCAGGCCACAAAAAAACACGGCCCATGGCCGAACTGTAGGGGCTTCCCGTGCCTTTTCAGTCCGTCAGGTCATGACTGTAAGGAATGGCAAGACGGCTGGTGAAACGGACCGCAGTAGAGGGGAAGCCCGCCAGAGAGATTTCATCACAGCCCATTCGAGTATAATGGCAGGTTTTTACGAGCCACGAACGACGAGCCACGAGCCACTATTTTTTCACGAGCCGAGGGTTACTCGAGGCGATGTATTTAATTTGAGTTTGTTGCCGCAAAGCGGCATCTGAGTCCGAGACGGCCTGCGACCGGCGGGGCCGTCGGCTCCAAAATAAAAAAATTCAAATTTTTTTGTTTTTTTAGAAGGAATTTGCATCCCCGTGTTGAATACTATACATATAAGGGAAGAGACCACAAGGAATGAAAGCCATACATTCTTTAGACAGGATCTCCCCACGAAAGGAAGGGATGTTTTATGGCAACCATCGTTAGAGGTAAAAATTTAGAAATTACACCGGCTCTGAAAGATCACGTTGAAAAACAGGAAAAGAAAGTTACGAAATACTTTGATAACGAAGTCAATGTCCAGGCCCTGCTTTCTGTAGAAAAAGATCGGAAAATCGCTGAAATCACGTTGAAAGTCGACGGTGTCGTTCTCCGCGGCGTCGAAGCCAACGATGATATGTATGCTGCTATCGATTTAGTCTATGATAAACTGGTCCGCCAGATTCATAAATACAAAACAAAAATCGCCCGCCGCATGAAGAAAGGCGCTTTCAATGACGCTCTCGTCGAAGGGCCGGCCGTTCCGGAAGAAACCTTTGAAGTCGCCCGCGTCAAGAAATTCGCCGCTCGTCCGATGGACGTCGAAGAAGCTATCTTGCAGATGAACCTCGTAGGCCACGACTTCTTCGTCTTCCTCAACTCCAAGACCGACACAATCAACGTCGTCTATAAACGGAAACACGGGAAATACGGCCTCATCGAACCGGAATATTAGGGGTTGTCCGTGGCTCCCTTGATAGGGGAGCTGTCAGCATAGCTGACTGAGAGGTTGAAAAAATAAATAAAAAAGCTGTCGCATTAAGCAGGAATGCATAATGCGACAGCTTTTTTTGTATTAAGTTTGCAGGAGAGGCAAATAATGGCGGTCTGCGACTGCGACCTGCGGGACGCCCTTTGGGCGTCCCCTACGTATCCTCATTATGGAGGACGCTGATTTTGGGAGTATGGTGGATGGCTTGTTCAAATTCGTCCTGGATTTCCTGGCTCGGTCCGCCGTCGAGTTTGCTGACGATGTAGATGGCGATGAGCGAGAAGAGGAAGCCCGGTACGATTTCATAGAGGCCGAACCAGGCGAACTGTTTCCAGATGAGGACGGTCAGGCCGCCGACGATGATGCCGGCCAGGGCGCCGTTCTTGGTCATGTTCTTCCAGTACAGGGACAGGAGGATGGTCGGGCCGAAGGCGGCACCGAAGCCGGCCCAGGCATAGGAGACCATGGTCAGGATGTAGCTGTTCGGGTTGAGGGCCAGGACGATGGCGCAGGCGGCGACGACGAGGACCGTCAGGCGGCTGACGTAGATCAACTCTTTATCGCTGGCGTTCTTGCGGACGAAGGTATGATAAAAGTCCTTGGAAATGGCCGAGGCCGTGACCAGCAGCTGCGACGAGGCCGTACTCATGATAGCAGCCAGGACGGCCGATAAGATGAGGCCCGAAGCAAAAGGCGGGAAGAGCTGACGGCTCATGACCAGGAAGACTTTTTCCGAATCGGCGCCGACTAAGGGTGTCGGGACGATGACTTTGCCGACCAGACCGACCAGGACGGCAGCGGCCAGGGAGATGACGACCCAGGTCATGGCGATGTGTTTCGATTTCTTCAGTTCCGTCGGGTCGCCGATGGCCATGAAGCGGACCAGGATGTGGGGCTGGCCGAAGTAGCCGATGCCCCAGGCCAGGGCGGAGATGATGCCGATGATACCCGTCGTCGTCGTGTCCGGTGCCATTTCCAGCAGGTTCGGTGCCGTCGTAGCCAATCGGGTCATGACGGCGTCGCAGCCGCCAAAGGCGATCATGCCGACCAAGGGGACCAGGACGATGGCCAGGAACATCATGCAGCCCTGGATGAAGTCGGTCCAGCAGACGGCCATGAAGCCGCCCAGGAAGGTGTAGATGACGACGACGCCGGCACTGAGCAGGAGGGCCGAGAAGTAGTCCATGCCGAAAACCGATTCAAAGAGCTTGCCGCCGGAGACGAAGCCCGATGACGTATATATAAGGAAAAAGATGAGGATGAAAATAGCCGAGATGATGCGGATGATATTTTTTTCGTCGTGGAAGCGGTTCTTCAGATAGTCCGGCATGGTCAGGCTGTTATTGGCCACTTCGGTATAGTTACGCAGCCGCTGGGAGACGAACTGCCAGTTGAGATACGTGCCGATGGCGATGCCAATGGCAATCCAGGCGGCAGAGATACCTGTAGAATAGGCGAAGCCCGGTACGCCCATGAGCATCCAGCCGCTCATGTCCGATGCTTCGGCACTCATAGAAGTGATCCATGGACCCAGGCTGCGCCCGCCGAGAATATAGTCGCTCAGCCGCTGCTGGGACCGGGAATAATAGACGCCAATCGCCAGCATTGCCAGTAAGTAGAGGGCAAAGGCTGTCAATATGGACACATCATATTGCATCATAATGATAAAACCCCTTTCACGTGGTGGATAAATAAATAATAAAATCATTTTAGCATATTCATGCGGTGTTGTATATGGGAAAATACCTGTTCTTTCCCAAAGGAATCCCCTTATATTTTCTTAAATCCCTTTGAAACGGTTGCAAAATAGGCGCCAATCACGGTATAATGTATAATTGATATAATATCACAGAGTAGATTGCAAATTGTGTAAATTGGAGGTCTCGGATAGGTGTTTAATAAACTGATACAAAGACTGCTCGGGAATAACACGGAGCATGAATTAAAGAAGATGTGGCCCATTGTCCGCCGCATCAATGATCTGGAACCGAAGTTGGCAGGCCTGAGCGATGCGTCGCTGCAGGAGAAGACCTTCGAGTTCAAGAATCGTCTGGCCAACGGTGAAACGTTGGACGACATTCTGCCCGAAGCCTTTGCCGTCGTCCGCGAAGCTTCGCGCCGTGTGACGGGGATGCGCCATTTTGACGTCCAGCTCCTGGGGGGCATCGTCCTTCACCGCGGGGATATCGCCGAAATGCGTACGGGTGAAGGCAAGACCTTGGTCGCGACGCTGCCGGTTTACCTCAATGCCCTGACGGGGAAGGGCGTCCACGTCGTCACCGTCAATGACTACCTGGCTACTCGTGACAGTGAAGACATGGGCCGCATCTATAAGTTCCTCGGTCTGTCCGTCGGCCTCATCGTCCACGACCTCACGTATGACCAGCGCCGCCGGGCGTATAACGCCGACGTCACGTATGGGACGAACAATGAATTCGGCTTCGACTATCTGCGCGATAACATGGTCATCAGTGCCGACCAGATGGTACAGCGGCCGCTCAATTATTGTATCGTCGACGAAGTGGACTCGATCCTCATCGACGAAGCGCGGACGCCGCTCATCATTTCCGGCCCGGGTGAAAAATCGACGGACCTGTACTACACGCTGGCAGGCATCGTCAAGACCTTCACCAAAGACGACTACACGATGGACGAAAAACAGAAGACCATCGCGCCGACCGACTCGGGTGTTGCCAAAGTTGAAAAGATGCTGGGCATCAGTAACATGTTCGACAACGACCACCTCGATTTGAACCACCTCGTCATCCAGGCCCTGCGGGCGCGCTTCATGATGCACCGCGATAAGGATTACGTCGTCAAGAACGGCGAAATCGTCATCGTCGATGAATTCACAGGCCGCCTCATGTTCGGCCGCCGTTACAGCGATGGCCTGCATCAGTCCATCGAAGCCAAGGAAAACGTCAAGGTCCAGGGCGAAAGCAAGACCCTGGCTACGATTACCTTCCAGAACTACTTCCGTATGTACGACAAGCTGGCCGGCATGACCGGTACGGCCAAGACGGAAGAAAACGAATTCAACAAGATCTATAAACTCGACGTCTACGTCCTCCCGACCAACAAACCGGCTATCCGCCGCGACCTGCCGGACGTCATCTACAAGACGAAGAACGCCAAGTACCGCGCCGTCGTCCGGGAAGTCAAGAAGCGCCACGCTACGGGCCAGCCGATCCTGGTCGGCACGACGTCCATCAACCAGTCGGAAATCCTCAGCCAGCTCCTGGATAAGGAAAATATCGTCCACAACGTGCTCAACGCCAAGTACCACGAAAAAGAAGCGGAAATCATCAAGAACGCCGGCCAGAAGGGCATGGTCACCATTGCCACCAACATGGCTGGCCGCGGCACGGACATCAAGCTCGGGCCAGGCGTCGCTGAACTGGGCGGCCTGATGATCATCGGTACGGAACGCCACGAAAGCCGCCGTATCGACAATCAGCTGCGCGGCCGTGCCGGCCGTCAGGGCGACCCGGGTACGACGCAGTTCTTCCTGTCTCTGGAAGACGACCTCATGCGTATCTTCGGCTCGGAAAACATTTCCAAGTTCATGGATAAATTGGGCATGGATGAAGACGAACCGATTACGGCCAAGATGATTACCCGGTCCATCGAAAAGGCCCAGAAGAAAGTCGAAAGCCACAACTTTGAAATCCGTAAATACGTCCTGGAATATGACGATGTCATGAACCAGCAGCGTGAAGTCCTCTACAGCCAGCGCCGTCAGGTCCTCACAGCCGATTCCCTGCGCGATACTATCATGGGCATGGTCGACGATATCATCCACGAAGGCCTGGACAAATACGCCAATGAAAAGCTCTATCCTGAAGAATGGGATTTCGCCGGCCTCCTGAGCCAGATGCAGCAGTATTTCGTGCCCAAGAACGCTACGTCTGTGGAAGAACTGGAAAACCTGAGCCGCGTCGAAGTCCAGGATAAATTGAAACAGATCGCCGTCGACCTCTATGAAGAACGCCTCAAGGAAATCGGCGAACAGACCATGAAGGAACTGGAAAAGGCCATCATGCTCCGCGTCGTCGACAGCAAGTGGATGGACCACCTCGACGCTATGGATGCCCTCAAGGAAGGCATCAACCTGCGGGCTTACGGCCAGAAGAATCCGCTCGTCGAATACAAATTCGAAGCCTATGAAATGTTCGAGGAAATGATCGAATCCATCAAACGGACCGTCGTCACCTTCCTCTATCATATCCAGGTCACGTACAGCAAGCCCGTACCGCAGGCGGAAGATCATCTCCAGGGCGCTCACGAAGTCCACGAAGAAAGCAAACCCGTCAGCGCCGAAGACATCAAGAAAGACGAAGAACGGGAACGGCAATGATGGCGTAGGGGCGTCCACGTGGGGCGCCCGCGCGAATTCTGTGAACATCCTATTATAGTTATTTTTATTTAGAAAAAGCAGGTGATACTTGTGTTGTTAGATGAAATGCGTAAACCGCTGGAAGACCTCAAACATAGAATACAAGAAATCGGGGATTCACTTTAACTTACCTCGGAAAAAAGAACGTATCATGGATTTAGATATGCAGATGAGTGACCCGACCTTCTGGGATGACCCGGACAAGGCCAAGAAGATTTCCCAGGAAGCGACGCTGCTCAAGACGGAAGTCGAAGGCCACGAAGAACTCGTCCGCAAAGCTGATGACCTCAGCGACTATTTGGAAATGGCCATGGAAGACGGCGACGCCTCCTTTGCCGAAGACATTGAAAAGCAGTACCACGACCTGCTCAAGGACATCGAAAAGCGGGAAGTACGGCTCCTCTTGTCCGGCGAATACGACAAGTGCAACGCCCTCATCACCTTCCACGCCGGTGCCGGCGGTACGGAAGCTCAGGACTGGGCACAGATGCTCATCCGCATGTATACCCGCTGGGCTGAACGCAATGGCTACAAACTGACCGTCCTGGATATGCAGCCCGGTGATGAAGCGGGCATCAAGAGCGCTGCCTTCCGCGTCGAAGGCGAATACGCCTATGGCTATTTGAAATCGGAAAAAGGCGTCCACCGCCTGGTCCGCATTTCGCCTTTCGATGCCGCAGCCCGGCGCCACACGTCCTTTACGGCTGTCGATGTCATGCCGGAACTGCCGGACGACGTCGATGTCGAAATCAATATGGACGACGTCCGCGTCGATTACTTCCGCGCCTCCGGTGCCGGCGGCCAGCACGTCAACAAGACGAGTTCCGCTGTCCGCATGACTCACATGCCGACGGGCATCGTCGTCCAGTGCCAGAATGAACGGTCACAGCTGCAGAATAAGGAAATGTGCCTGAAGTACTTGCGGGCTAAGCTCTTTGAACTGGAACAGGAAAAGCAGGAAAAACTGAAAGCCGAAATCGGCGGCGTCCACCAGGCTATCGAATGGGGGAGCCAGATCCGCTCGTACGTGTTCCACCCGTACAACCTGGTCAAGGACCACCGGACCAATGTCGAAACGGGCAATATCCAGGCTGTCATGGACGGCGACCTGGACATCTTCATCGAAGGGTATTTGCAGCAGGAAAAAGAAAAGAAGTTAGCAAAGCAGGAGCTCTAAAGTAAATGAAAAAATGGATGATTTTCTTTGTCATCGTCGCAGCCCTCTTGGTCGGCGCCAATTCCTATGCGCCCCAGCTGGCCGAAGCCGGCCTCTGTCAAGCCTTGTCGGCGACACTCAATCTGCACAGCGATGATGTCCGCGTCCAGGCGTCGCCAGGGGCGAAGATTTTTCTCGGCGACATCGACGCCATTACGGTCCATGCCAATAATTTCCAGGCTGGCGATCTGACCTTCGCCCACTTCGACTGCAATCTCTACGGCGTCCATTTCAAGCCGCTCCTGGCCCTGGCCAATCAGGAAGTCCGGGTCACCCGGGCCGAGAGCGGTGAGATGACGGCATCCATCCGCAGCGAAGAACTGGAAAAGTTCCTGGTCAAGAAGGTCCAGGGACTGACGGACCCGCAGGTCTCCTTTGAAGACGACGCCGTCCGCGTCCAGGGGCGGGTGAAGCTGGGCGGCCTCGTGTCGGCCCAGGCTGATGTCCGCGGTCATTTTGGCATGAAAGGGTCGAAGCTCATGTTCATCCCGTCGTCCGTGACGGTAGAAGGCATGGGCATGCAGATCAGCACGACGCAGATGGCCAATGCTGAGATTTACGACTTTGCCGGGTTCCCCTTGGGAATCCAGCCGGACAGCGTCACCATGCGCGACGGCCTCCTGACCATCCATGGCCAGGTGAGCAACTCATAGATAAGGTGAAGAGAATGACAAACATGAATAAACGCAGTATGCTGGCGATGATACTGGCCGTCTTTATCGGCCTCGTATGTGCGCTGGGCATGTGCGTACAACGCAATGCGATAGAAAATGAGTCGACGACGGTAGAACAGGCTATGGATTATGATGCCATCGTCGTCATGGCCCGTAACGACGGCTACGACCTCGACACGGCACTTCAGATGTGCCGCGATGCCGGCGTTACGAGCTTTGCCATTTACGATACTACCCTCAATAAGCTGACCCAGCGCGGCGAACTGTCGCTGGTGACGAAACTCGGTGCCGACCTCTATTATCCTCAGTTCGGCATTACCGACAAATCCTATGACTACTACCTCATCGGCAAGCCCCAGGGCCAGACGGACCTCTATTTCGACGAAGTCGTGTCCGACCTCAAGACCCGCCTGGGTGACGATAAAGTCAAGATCATGTCCCATGGCCCGTACCGTATTGCCGGTATTCAAGGTGTCATGCCGGGCTTAGGCGATGTCAACCTGGGTATCCTCAGCGCCGACGCCAAGACCATCAGCGACCACGGCTTCCACGTCATCCTGCGGCCGACGAATTACAGCAACCCGACGAAGGAACAGGTCGCTCATTTCTTCGACCGCGTCGACCAGATCAAGAACGTATCGGGCATCATGTTCGTCGGCAAGGAAGTCCTGGGCTATACGCCGGTCAACGCCGAACGCAAGACCATGCTGGACTATACGGCGGACAACCTGAACGACAGGGACATTCCTTTCTATATGATCGAATCGGTCAACCAGCTCCAGTATAATCAGCAGGACGGCATGTATGACCTGGCCGGCCTGGTCCATTACCGCACGGCCCGCGTCTATGCCATGGCCAAGGAAGAACTGGAAAAGATTACGCCTGAAGAAGCGGCTATGCGCTTTTACATCAGCGACCTGGAACGCAATGCCCGGGTCAATCTCTATCCGCTCTATAAGAAGCCTCTCCACGGCATGAACCTGACCCAGACCAACTTGTCTTACGTCAAGATGGTTTCGCAGAAACTGACGGACCGGGGCTACACCCTGGGCCGGGCTTCCATCATGCCGGCCTATTATCCGAACCGCCTGCTCCTGGCCATTACGGCAGCGGCAGCAGCCTGCGGCTTCGTCTTCGTCCTCAACCTGCTCCTGCCCTTGACGGACCGCAAGAACTACATCCTCATGGGCCTGGGCATCGTCTGTGCCGTCATCGGTGCTATCGTCGCCAAAGGGGCCTTGTTCCTCCAGGTCTGGGCTATCGGCTGTGCGACAGCTGCGCCGACAGCGGCCATTCTCCTGGCCCTGGACCACTGGAAGAAGATGAAGATCACTAAGAAACTCGGCTATGGCCGCGTCGTCCGCGATGGCACCATCGGCTTGTTCTTTGCCGTCGCCGTGGCCATGATCGGCGGCCTCTATATCGCCGCCATGCTGGGCAATATCCGCTTCTTCATGGAATTCGACTTCTACCGCGGCGTCAAGCTGACCTTCATCCTGCCCCTGATCCTGGTGGCTATCGGCTATCTGCGCCGCTTCCCGCTCATGGGACAGACCATCGCCTCGCCGGAAGACCTAAAGGTCTTCGTCAAGGATTTCCTCAATATTCCCATTAAGATGGGGACCATCCTTATCCTGGCCGTCCTGGCCCTGGCTGGCGTCATCTTCGTCGGCCGCAGCGGCCACACGGCAGGCGTCCCCGTACCGGGCGTGGAAGTCGCTATGCGCCGCTTCCTGGAAAATGTCCTCTATGCCCGCCCGCGGGAAAAGGAATTCCTCATCGGCCATCCGGCCTTCTACCTCATGGTCGCTGCGCTGTACCGTAAATGGCCGCAGCTGCTGCACTTCTTCCTGGTCATCGCCGCTGCCATCGGCGTCGGCTCTATGGTCGAAACCTTCGCCCATATCCGCACGCCTTTCCTCATGTCCTTCATCCGCGGCATCAACGGCTGGGTGACGGGCATGGTCATCGGTATCGGCCTGATCATCGCCATTGCCATCGTCAGCTATGTGACGACGTGGCTGGGAAAGCAGGTGGCCCATCGTGACTAGAGTCGTTATTTCCGGCTATTACGGTTTTGCCAATGCCGGCGACGAAGCCATGCTGGCGGCCATTGTCGGCTCCCTGAAAGACATCATTCCCGACGTATCGATTACGGTCATCACCGGCAACTGCCGCATGACCCGGGAAAACCATAACGTACAGGCTGTACACCGCCTGAACTTCTTTGCTATCGCAGCGGCCATTCGCCGCTGTGATATTCTTATAAGCGGCGGTGGCAGCCTTTTGCAGGACGTGACCAGCGCCCGCAGCCTCTATTATTACTTGTGGATCATGAAAATCGCCCTGTTCTTCAAGAAGCCCGTCATGCTCTACGCTCAGGGCATCGGCCCCGTCCGCGGTGCCAAGGCCCGCCGGGCTGTGCGCGATGTCTTGCAGCGCGTCGCCGTCATCGGCGTCCGCGATGCCGATTCCAAAGCCGAACTGGCCGCCATGGGCGTGACCCGGCCGCCTATCCATGTCACGGCTGACGCCGTCTTGTCCATGCATCCCGTCGATAAGAACATCGGCCTCTATATTCTCAAGAAACACGGCATCACCGGCATCCGCCGGCGCCTGGGCATTGCCGTCCGCAACTGGCAGGACCATGAAGCCTATAAGGACGCCATTGCCGCTGCTGTTGACGAGCTGCAGGAAACACAGGACGTCCACGTCATCTTCATCCCCATGCAGTACCCGGCCGACGTCGAAGCCGGCCGCGACATTGCCAGCCGCATGAAGACGAAAGCCGTCGTCCTCGACGGCCACTATACGACGGTGGAATTCATGTCCCTCATGGGCTGTATGGATGCGGTCATTGCCAACCGCCTGCATGCCCTCATCTTTTCGGCTATCATGCAGGTGCCGGCGACGGCCGTGTCGTATGACCCGAAAATCGACAGTTTCATCGACCTCATCGGCGATAGGGTCTGCGGCACGACAGAAGACGTCCAGGCTGCGGATATCGTCGCCGACGTGAGCCAGAAATTGGCTCTCGGCCATTTGGCGCCGGAAATCAAGGCCCGCCTCAATCACCTGCGGCGCCAGTCCCTGCGCAATGCCTATCTGGCCCTGCGCATCCTGGAAGGCCGCAAGGGCGTCCGCAAGCGCCTGCAACAGCATCGGAGGTCCTTATGATTGAATTAAAGAACGTATCCAAGGTCTATGACAATGGCTCCATTGCCCTGGACCACGTATCGCTCCATATCGGCAAGGGCGAGTTCGTCTTCGTCGTCGGCGCCAGCGGTGCCGGCAAGTCGACGCTCATCAAGCTCTTGTCCTATGAAGAACTGCCATCGCGGGGTTCGGTCTTCGTCAACGGCATTGAAGTCAATAAGCTGGCCAAGAACCGCGTGCCCTATCTGCGCCGTAAAATGGGCATCGTCTTCCAGGATTTCCGCCTCCTGCCCAATAAGACGGCTCAGGAAAACGTGGCCTTTGCCATGGAAGTCATCGAAGCGCCGCGGCGCCTCATCCGCCGCCGTGTCCGCGATGTCCTCGACCTGGTCGGCCTGGTCGGCAAGGCCGATGCCCTGCCTAAGAACCTCAGCGGCGGCGAACAGCAGCGCGTAGCCATCGCCAGGGCCATCGTCAACCGGCCGCTGCTGCTCATTGCCGATGAACCGACGGGGAACCTGGACCCGGAAACGTCGCGGGACATTATGGAAGTCTTCAAGAAAATCAACCACATGGGGACGACAGTCCTCATGGTGACTCATGATAAGACCCTCGTCGACATGATGAACAAGCGGGTCATCGAAATCGACGGCGGCAAAGTCGTCCGCGATGAACAGAAGGGGGGCTATGACGATGAAAATTAGGACCATGCGCTACTACATGGCCGAAGCCATTCAGTCGTTCTGGCGCAACCGCTTCATGTCCATCGCGTCCATCGCTACTGTTGCCTTGTCCCTGTTCATCCTGGGCATTTTCCTGACCCTCGTGGCCAACCTCGATTATTTCGCTGAGAACCTGGAAAGCCAGGTCGAAATCACGGTCTACCTCAAAGACGACGTGACCCAGAAGGACATCGACAGCGTCGGCCGCCGCCTGAGCGCCCTGCCCGATGTGAAGTCCGTATCCTTTACCGACAAGGACCAGGCCATGGACATCCTCAAGGAACGCATGAAGGACCAGCCGGGCATCCTCGACGCACTGGACGGCAAGAATCCCCTGCCCAGTTCTTATGAAGTGACCTTTACCGAACCGGAAGCCGTGCGCCGGACAGCCGACATCGTCGCTGACTATCCCGAAGTCGAAGGGACCCATTACGGCCAGGAAATCATCGAACAGCTCTTCCAGATCACACGCATCATCCGCTGGGGCGGCATTGCCCTGATCATCTTTCTGACCCTGGCCATGCTGTTCATCATTTCCAACACTATCCGCCTGACCGTCTTCGCCAGGCGCAAGGAAATCGCCATCATGAAATACGTCGGCGCGACGAACTGGTTCATCCGCTGGCCGTTCCTCCTGGAAGGGCTGCTCCTGGGCTTCATCGGCGGCGTCCTGGCCGACCTGGCCTTGTTCCAGTTCTACGGCTTCGTCGTCACGGCGGTCCACCAGTCCCTGGCCTTCCTGCCCATGGTCAGCGTCTATCCCTTTATGTACCGCACGGCAGCCATCCTCTTGACCATCAGTATGATCATCGGCGCCCTGGGCAGTACGATTTCGCTGAAACGATATATGAAGGTGTAATATGGTAAGAAAATATATCATCCTCGTCGTGACGGCAGCCCTGTTATCGCCGTGTCTCCTGACCTTTGCCGACGATGACCTGCAGGGCCGGCTGGACGACGTCCAGACCCGCATGGCCGAGCAGAGTGAGAAGAAGGCCCAGGCCCAAATGGTCATCGACAACGTCAGCGATAAGCTCTACGAAATCCAGAAGAGCCTGGAAGCCGCTCAGGGAGAATACCAGGCGGTGACGGCCGATTTGGCGGCGACGGAAGAAAAAATAGCCGCGACCCAGGCCGAGCTCGACGAGAACCGGGCGCGCCTGCAGAAGCGGGAGAAAGTCTTTACCAAGCGCATCCGCGATATCTATATGCACGGCCAGCTGAGTTATCTCGACGTCGTCCTCGGCGCCAAGGATTTCAGCGACTTTTCCAACCGCCTGGAACTCCTGCGCCGCGTCGTCGATGCCGATATCTCCCTCATTTCTGACATCCGTCAGGAACGGGCAGCTATCGAAGCGGCTCAAAAAGAATTAGAAGTACAGCGCGACCGCCAGGCACAGCTGCGCGATGAAGCGAAGGCCAAGCGCGACGAAATCGCCGCCCATAAAGACGAACAGCAGGCTGTCCTCTACCAGGCCCAGAACGATAAGGCCACGGCTGAGAAGGCCTATGCCGAATATCAGCAGGCTTCCCAGTCCCTGGGCGACAAGCTGCGCCAGCGGG
>OGXY01001959.1_pt1 | contig 13124 bp, 9 predicted proteins | sample 1576411 | NCBI WGS metagenome assembly OGXY01 (sample SAMEA3541498, study PRJEB24748) | human gut metagenome | biome: human gut; feature: human-associated habitat; material: faeces | place: China | collected 2012 | reverse complement strand
TACTTCTGCAGTTCTTTGGTGCGTGCGCGCAATTCGTCGTTGCTCAGCGCCTTGATCTCTGGATATGCTTCCTTCACTTTATCTACGAGTGGCTGGATAAGCTTCATGTCCTTTGATGACTTGTTGCCAAACAATGACTGTAAAAATTTGTTGAAATTCATTGTATATTATTTTTATTTTTTCCTTAAATACTTATTCGGGTGTAAAATTACAAAAAAAAATCCATATATCGCCATTAATATATGTGTAAGTTGGTTTTTATTGCAATGGCGCAACCGAACAGGCATTAGGCGCACGTATACGAATAGCCTTGGCAACAGTAGGCGCAATGCGGTCTACGGTGGCCGGTGTCTTGATGTGCTCTGCCTTTATTCCGCTTCCGTACAGGATGATGGGGAAGGGTACAAAGGCTGCACGCGAAAAGTAGTTCTCGTTAGTGTCTTCGTTTATGATTTTCCAGCCTGGGGCAGTCTCGATGAAGAGGTCGCCCGATACAGCCGGACTGTATGGACTTGTTGTAACACTGCGCACGCCAGACATTTGCACGAGCAGCTCCTTTGAACGTGTGATGACGTCGGTGTAGCTGAGGTGGCGCTGCTCGAGCAGCTTGTGGTCGAGATATATCTGGTTGTGGAAACTTGCTTCTACGTACTTCGCCTGACCGTAGATGGCGCCGAGGTACATGTTGAGCAGGTTGCATGTGCGGTTTATGTAGAATGTGCCCGAAGGAATGCGGAAACGCTCGTAGTCGGGCTGCTGGTCTTCGGTATATCCGGTGCTTGTGAGCACGAAAAGCACGTTGTCGCGGCCCACTTTGTCCTCAATGCGCTTCACGAGCGAGGCCAAAGTGCGGTCGAGCTTCAGATATACTATCTCCATTTCTGTCTGCCAGTGGGTGACATCGGTGCATTTTGCTGACAAGGTGACAGACAGCATGTCGGTAATATTGTCGCGTCCGAGCTGCAAGTCGTTGATGCAAGCCACCGAAAGGTCGGCAACAGCGTCGTTGTCGCCGTTGGTACGCTTCTGCGAGATGCTGTTGTATGCACGCACGAATCCCTGCGCGCCTTTAGAGTAATATGTAGAGGTGGTCCACTGTCCGGTCTTCTCGTTCAGCCAGAACGCTCCGTCGGCTGCATGACCTGCCGAAATCACGGCGGCGTCCTTCTCCATAGCGGTCGAGTAGACGAGGGCGACGCCCTTGGTGAATATCTTCAGCTCGTCGCTTACTGTGGTGGTGGCAATCCTCTGCGGCGACACGTTGTATGTCTCGTCGTCAGTGCAGAATACCGGGCGTAACGTGTTGCGGTCGAGCCATTTAGTGCCTACAATGTTGTTGTAGTGAGGAGTAGCGCCGGTAGCGATAGTGGCTATTGCCGAAGCGCGGTCTACGGGCGAGAAGGGGTAGTTGGCAGCCTCATAGACACAGCCGTTCTGCAGCAGTTTGCGGAAGCCTTCCTCGCCGTAAAGCGGAGAGAAATGCTCTATATAGTCGGTGCGCAGCTGGTCGATGGTGATGTTCACAACAAGGCGCGGCGCAGACTGCAGAGTCTGTGCTTGCAGCTCTGTGCCGGCAAGTGCCGCCAACATCATTATCGTCGATATGTATTTGTTCATATTCGTGTCTTATGCCTTATGCTTGGGCTGTCTGTCGCCCTTATTATTAAATGTATATATGTTCGATATGTTTCTTAATAGCAAAGATAGTGCCACAATTGTCACGCCTTCTGCATACGACTGCATAAAACTGCCCAAAAGCAGCAGAATTATCATTGCGCTCCATGTTTTTATCCACCAGTGTATGCGGTTTTGGCGTGCCGCCTTTGTCACGCTGTACAGCATGAAGAGGTTGAGTGTGTTGAGCAGAAGTATCTGCAGATTGAGGCTTACCGTAGGGTGTTGCGAGAAAATCATGGCGAACAGTATCAGTCCGCATGCGCCGGTGAGGAGCATTGCCACTGCATCGAACGCCCAAACAAGGCGCTTGCGGCGGCGTTCTATTGCTGCCACAACCAATGTGAGCAGTGCGAAAGCGCCGAGGCAGACCGTCGGAGAGAGAATGTCAAGTGCGCTCAGACTTGCCTGTTCGGCATTGATATCCTTAGCTGCCGGTTCCAGCACCCAGAACGAGCGGCTCACGAGCTTGCGCTTTGTGCCGTCGGTGTTCACGATCACTGCGTGTTCGAAGTCGTCCGACAGACGCTCGGGCAGAAACTGCTGCTGTTCGAATGTTGTCTTGCGGTCGGCTTTTACGCCGAGAAGCAGGTCGTTGCCGAAGCGTGCCCAGCGATGCTCCTCGTTGTAGAGGTGTATCAACTCGCGGAACGACGGGTACTGTGCAGAGGTGTTGTTGTGTTGGGGTGTTGAGGTTTCATAAACGACCTTGCCGCTCAGATTGTTCACGATAATGTCGCGGGCACGTGTCGTGCAGTTGTCGTAGAAGAAGTTGTAGCGGTACACGCGGTTCTGCGGTTCGTAGTTGCGGTCGATGGCTTGTGCTATCGCCATCTTCTCCTGCGCAGTCAGGTTGAGCACCTGCTGTCTTACGCCGCATCCCGTGCTTCCGTACTCCCAGCTGAACAGCTCGAAGGTGTTGATGCCAATCTCGTAGTCGGTGAGCCCGAACACGAAGCGCAGCACAAAGTAGGGCTTATCGAACGAGAACACGCCATAGTTGACGACGAGGTCTCTGCCGCTCTGCTTGTCAAGAAAGCGTATTGCGGTGTGTCCGTACATGCTGTACACCTGCTGGCGCGGTCCGCATGTCAGCAGACTTATCTCTATTGAGTCGGCTTGTTGAGTCGGCTTGTTGTCCTGTGAAGAAGCTGTGATAGGGGAGAACAAACACAGCAAAATCGCTAATGATATGTATTTAAATAACCTTTCAAATAGTTTCATGGTGCAAAAATAACTTTAATTTCTCACTTTTCTGCCATTATCTCGTTTTTTTTCGATAATTTTGCAAGCATTATCCTACAAAGGGTTATAAAAACACCTCTATATACATTATATATAATAGTATTTCTAAAATCTAATTAGATAAAATAAATGAGGAAAGCACTCACAACAGTCCTCTTTGCTGCGGTTTCTTTGGTTGCTGCGGCTCAAAGTGGCACTAATTCACCCTATAGTCAGTATGGTTTGGGCACGCTCGGCGAGCAGTCGGGTGGTTTCAATCGTGGCATGAACGGACTCGGCATCGGTTTCAACGAGCACAACCAGGTTAATAGCCTTAACCCTGCGTCGTATGCAACCATCGACTCGCTGTCGTTCATCTTCGACGCTGGCATATCGGGTCAGATCACAAACTATAGCGAGAGTGGCGTGAAGGTGAACGCCAAGAACGCCAACTTCGAGTATGTTATTGCCGGTTTCCGCCTTGCAAAGCGTCTCGGCTTGAGCTTCGGCTTGCTGCCGTTCAGCAACATCGGCTATTCATATTCTAACACTAAGGCGCTCAACAGCACAGACGGAAGCACATCTGTAGTGAAAGCCACCAATACATATTCGGGTACGGGCGGCTTGCATCAGGTTTACTTGGGTTTGGGCTGGAGCCCGTTCAAGGGCTTCGCTATCGGTGTTAATGCTGCATATCTCTGGGGTGACTATAGTCGCTCGGTAATCAACTCGTATACCGATGCGTATGCCAACACGCTTTCCAAGTACTACACAGCCGAGGTGCACAACTATAAGCTCGACTTCGGTATGCAGTATACTCAGAAGATCACGAAGAACGACGCCATCACTTTGGGCGTAACCTACGGACTTGGTCACAAACTCAGTTCAGATCCGAAGTGTCAGATTATATCGACTAATGCGCAGACCGCAGTTGCCGACACAGCTACATACTCTATCGGCAACGGTTTGGAGTTGCCTCACAGCTACGGCGTAGGTCTTATGTGGAACCATGCAAACCGCTGGCGCGTAGGTGCCGACTACACACTGCAGAAGTGGTCGTCGGTGGCTTATCCTAAGTTCGACACCTCTACAAACAGCTACGAACTGGTTAGCGGACAGTTTGCCGACCGTCATAAGATGACTGTAGGCGGCGAGTTCTGTCCCGACGAGCGTAGCCGCAACTTCTTCAAGCGTGTTCACTACCGCATGGGTGCATCGTATGCTACCGATTATCTGAAGATAAAGGGTCAGAACGGACCTAAGGAGTACAGCGTGAGCGCTGGTTTCGGCATTCCTATCGTCAATGGCTACAACAACCGCTCGCTGCTTAATATCTCGGCACAGTGGGTGCGTCAGGACTCGAAGACATTCGTCACAGAGAACTCGTTCCGCATCAATATCGGTCTGACGTTCAACGAACGTTGGTTCGCTAAGTGGAAGATGGAGTAACAGAAAACAATTCTATTCTGAATAAGCGTTGAGACTATCCAAGTACATAGTAATCATTATGTTGTGCATCGTGGCGTTTGCTTCTTGCGAAGAGCAGAAGGAGCACACGGCGCCGGCCATACACGACCGCGACTCGGTGTCAATGATGACGAGTTACGGCGTCAACACCCTAATCTCTGACTCGGGTGTCATAAAATATCGCATCGTGACGGAGCGTTGGGAGGTGAACACCGTGCGCAACCCGTCGCGCTGGATCTTCGAGAAGGGCGTGTTCTTCGAGCAGTTCGACGAGAAGTTCCATGTGCAGTCGTACATACAGGCAGATACAGCTTACTATTACGACCAGAAGAAGCTGTGGGAACTGCGTAGCCGTGTGAGCGTGCTCACCAAGGACGGACTGAAGTTCAACAGCGAGCAGCTCTTTTGGGACGAAGCGGCTCACGAACTCTATTCGAATAAGCCCTCTAAGCTCGTCACTCCTGAAAGAACGCTTGAGGGAGCTTATTTCCGTAGCGACGAGCGCATGACCAACTATTACGTTTCGAACACATCTGGTTCGTTCGAGAAGGGACAGCTCTCAAGCGATGGCGACACAATAACTACCGCCCACGACACTGTAAAGGCTGCTATGCGTCAGCAAATTAAGCCGCAGCGCCGACTGCGTGATCGGTAAAGGTGAGATGGTGTTATGTTGAGATGGTGAGATTTGTATCTCCTTGTCAACTTGTTGGCAGAATTTCATCTTTACCTCCTCAGCATCAACTCCTCAGCATCACAACCCTCAACCCCTCAGCATCACACCCCCTCAACACCCCAAATATATAAGAACCAATATTTAAACTATAGTGGAAGCAGACATACCTCTTTTAATTAGCATAGCCGTAACAATGGCGCTGTCGGCATTCTTTTCAGGAATGGAGATAGCGTTCGTGTCGAGCAACCGAATGCTCGCCGAGATGGATCGCGAAGGAAATGGCATTGCGAAGAAAATCATTTCCAAATTCTACAATCATCCCAATGGCTTTGTGAGCACGATGCTTGTGGGCAACAATATCGTGCTTGTGGTGTATGGTATCCTTGTGGCACGCCTCTTTGACAGCACTATCTTCAGCTCGCTCGACGACGGCATGAAGGTGACAGCCGACACGTTGCTCTCTACACTCGTCATTCTTTTCACTGGAGAGTTTTTGCCCAAGATTCTGTTCAAGAACAACGCCAACCGCCTGTTGTCCGTATTCTCCGTGCCAGCCTATCTTTTCTACATCCTCCTGTGGCCTATAAGCCGCTTCTCTACGCTTATGTCGAAGTGCTTGCTGCGCATTGTGGGCATACGCATGGAGGCTGAGGCCGACGACGAAGGCTTCTCTAAGGTAGACCTCGACTATCTCGTGCAGTCGAGCATCGAGAATGCACATAGCGACGAAGAGATTAACGAGGAGGTGAAGATATTCCAGAACGCCCTCGACTTCTCCGACTGCAAGGTGCGCGACTGTATGGTGCCGCGTACTGAGGTGAACGCCGTTGACGTCAACGACTGCACCGTCGACGAACTGATGCAGAAGTTCGTAGAGAGCGGCAACTCGAAGATTATCGTCTACGAGGGCGATATCGACCATATCATCGGCTACATACACAGCTCCGAAATGTTCCGCAACCGCGACAACTGGCGCCAGTGCGTCTGCAAGATGCCGTTTGTGCCCGAAACGATGGCTGCGCAGAAACTCATGCACATCTTCCTGCAGCAGAAGAAGAGCCTCGGAGTGGTGATTGACGAGTTTGGCGGAACGAGTGGCATCGTCTCGCTCGAGGACATCGTTGAGGAGATATTCGGCGACATCGAGGACGAGCACGACTCTACGAAGTACATCGCTACGCAGGTGGGCGACAACGAGTATATGCTCTCAGCCCGTCTGGAGATAGACAAGGTGAACGAACTCTTCGACCTTGGTCTGCCCGAAAGCGACGACTACATGACCGTAGGCGGATATATACTGCACGAGTACCAGAGCTTCCCGAAGCTCAACGAAGTGATAACCATAGGACGTTACGAGTTCCGCATTATCAAGAGCACTATGACGAAAATAGAGTTGGTAAAGCTAAAAGTTAACCGCTAAACTCACTTTTTCGTGCAAACGTGCCCTTGTTTGGCAATAAATTAGTATTTTTGTACGCATTTTGTGGCATTACGCCGCGAGCCGCCTTGCAGGGCAGGCTTCGCAGCAGCTGCAGGACAGATGCACGAACCTACATCTAACGAAATAATAAATAAAAAATAAAAACAAAAAAATGGCAGCATTAGGAAAAATCAGAAGCAAAGGCGCACTGCTGATAGGCATTATCGGCTTAGGCCTTTTCTCTTTCATCGCCGAAGAGGCGTTCCGCTCATGCGACTCTGCAAGCGCTGACAAGCATCAGCAGGTAGGCGAGGTGTTGGGCGAGAAAATCAACGTAACAGAGTTCCAGAAACTTGTAGACGAGTACACAGAAGTGCTCAAGATGCAGCAGGGACAGGAAAACCTCAACGAAGACCAGCTCAACCAGGTTAAGGACATGGTTTGGAACACATACGTTCAGACCAAGATCATAGAGAACGAGGCACACAAGCTCGGTCTTACAGTAACAGACGCTGAGCTCCAGCAGGTTCTCACCGAGGGTACCAACCCTATGCTTCAGCAGACTCCGTTCTTCAACCAGCAGACAGGTCGTTTCGACGTTAACGCTCTTAAGAAGTTCCTCGCCGAGTACAAGACACAGCAGACAGCCAACCCGCAGATGGCTAAGCAGTACGATACAATTTACAAGTACTGGACATTTGTAGAGAAGACTCTGCGCCAGCAGCTCCTCTCTCAGAAGTACCAGGGTCTGTTCGCTCACTGCTTCCTCTCAAACAAGATAGAGGCTAAGATGGCGTTCAACGAGCAGAACCAGGAGAGCCAGGTGCAGCTCGCAGCCTTCCCTTACTCAAGCATCGACGACAGCAAGATCACAGTAAGCGACGCCGACCTCAAGGCTAAGTACGACGAGATGAAGCCGCGCTTCAAGCAGTATGTAGAGACACGCGACATCAAGTATATCGACGTTCAGGTAAAGGCTTCTGCAGCCGACCGCGCAGCTCTCCAGAAGGAGTTCGCAGGCTACAGCGCAGAGCTCGCAGCCGCAGCCGACCCGTCTGACGTAGTGCGCAAGAGCACATCGCTCGTTAGCTACCTCGGCGTTCCAGTTAAGAAGGAAGCCCTTCCTTCCGACATCGCACAGCGTCTCGACTCAATGGCTGTAGGCTCTACAAGCAAGGTGATCGAGAACAAGAACGATAACACACTCAACCTCGTGAAGCTCGTTGCAAAGCGCGAACTTCCCGACTCAATCCAGTTCCGCGCCATCCAGGTAGGCGGTGCTACAGCAGCCGAGGCAGCTACACGCGCCGACTCTATCCTCAACGCCATTAAGGCTGGTGCCGACTTCGAGGTTGTAGCCAAGAAGTACGGTCAGACCGGCGAGAAGACATGGATGACAACACGTCAGTATCAGAGCGCTCCGTCTATCGACAAGGACACAAAGAACTACATCGAGAGCCTCAACACAATGGCTTCTGGCGAGCTTAAGAACCTCACACTCGCTCAGGGCAACCTCGTGCTCCAGGTAGTAGACCGCAAGGCAATGACTACAAAGTACGTAGCAGCCGTCGTTAAGAAGAACATCACCTTCACAAAGGATACATACTCTGCAGCTTACAACAAGTTCAGCTCATTCGTAAGCGCTAACCTCACAGCAGAGGACCTCCTGAAGAACGCTGCAAAGAGCGGCTACAACGTTCAGGAGCGCAAGGACATCACAACAGCCGAGCACAACCTCGCAGGCATCCACTCTACACGCGATGCTCTCCGTTGGTTGTTCGAGGCTAAGAAGGGTGCCGTTTCTTCACTCTACGAGTGCGGCGACAACGACCACCTCCTCATCGTGGTTCTCGACAACATCAATCCGATCGGCTATCGCTCGCTCGACGACGCTCAGGTTAAGGAGTTCGTAAAGGCAGAGGTTATCAAGGACAAGAAGGCTGAGCAGCTCCTCGCTAAGGCAAAGACTGTTAAGTCGGTGGCTGACGCTAAGGCAAAGGGTGCTACAGTAGCTCCGGTTAACCAGGTTACATTCGCTGCTCCGGTGTTCGTAGCAGCAACAGGCGCAAGCGAGCCGGCTCTGAGCGGTGCTATCGCAGCTACAGCAAAGGGCAAGTTCTCTAAGCACCCGGTTAAGGGCAACGCTGGTGTTTACGTGTTCCAGGTAACAAACAAGACACAGCGTCCTGCTAAGTACGACGAGAAGTCGGAGATGCAGCGTCTCCGTCAGCGTCAGATGCAGATGGCAGGCAACTTCATGAACGAGCTTTACATCAAGGCAAACGTAGTGGACAACCGCTACCTCTTCTTCTAAGACTCACATATCATAACACATAAAAAAGACTTGGGATGCAACGGTGCAAATCGTTACATCCCAAGTCTTTTTTTGTAGAAGCTGCTGAAGCCAATACCTTATTTCGGTTTCTGTCGTTCTTATCGGTCTGCGTGCATTACGCTTATTTCGTAAGCGGCGTGATGCGTGCAATGTTCTTTCTTACAGAGTCGCTGTTTATGCCGAGCACCCTGCCTATGGCAGCGTAGTCGTAGTTGAGGTGTTGCAGCAGCATGATAAGCTGTTTTCGGGGAGCAATCTTGCCGTAGCAGCGTTCAATCTCCGCCATTGTCTCCGCAAACTCTATCTTGCAGTAAGCCATGCACAGCTCGTAGTCTTGCTTGGTCCACGTCACGGTTGTGCCGCCGTCCTTGATATGCTGGTATAGCTCCTTGCCGCATCGTGCGTTCGCTTCGCTGCTTTGCGATGCCATCATTATGTCGTTGTTCAGTTTCTCTATCCTGTCCGATTTCTTTGCACTTTCCTTTTTCAGCGACTTAATCTGCGCCTTTGCCAGCTTCAGTTCTGTAGAGGTTGTTTGTAATTCTTCTGTTTTTTCAGACATTGATTTGTTATGTTTCCGTTTTATGCCCTTTTTGTATAATCGGAATTTTATATAAGCAATAATTGCCATGCACAAAAAAGCGGCGATAATTGTATATATAATACATTCAACGTTGTTTAAAAGTCTTTTTATGAAGAAAGAGTTGGTTGCTCCTAACTGTATTTCTCCAACTTTTATCCCGTTGTTTATTTCATAAATCTTACTTTTTTCTTTCACTTCTTTCTCTATATTGTAGGAGTAGCCAGCCATATCGCCATTCTCTTTATGCATTTCTGCCAGTTTCCTGTATATTTGTGCAGTAATAAAATGCTGGTCAGCATAAACGAGTCCGCTTTTCCATTCTGTTTCTGCCTTTTTCTTGTTGTTTATAGCATAGTAATAGTTTCCTGATTCAAGATAAGTCAGTGCGTCTTTTGTGTAGCAAAACGAACTGTCCAGATATTGCTTTGCAATTCTTTTGTCCTTATCTAAATAGTAATGTGTTAGAATGCTGAATATATATCCTCTGCAATTAACATCGGTATGAGGAAGCAGTGACACACATTCAGCCAGACATATGGCTGTACTGTCCAATTGTTTCAGTTGCTTATAACATGCCGACATCATGCCTAACTCGTAGGCTTGGTATCTTTTGTCGTCGAGTTTCTTGAGGCTATGCAAAGCCAGTTTCGCATAATGTAGGGCTAAGCGGTATTCACCAAATTGTATATTGATAAAGGCTAAGCCTTCGCATATCTTCTGATATAATATAAGGTTTCTTTTATTTGTGAGGTCGCCTTTTTTTAATATGTACTCAGCATATTTTTCATAGAAAAGAGCTTTTTGTATATCTTTGTTTCTGAAACAGCATTCACCTTTATAATAATATGAACGAGCCAGTTTCTCTTTATCACTTTTCTTTTCATAGAATCTTATGCAGTCATTCAGCAGGGTGGTGTCTTGAAAATTGTCGTCAACGATATATTGATACTGCGAATATAGTAGTTTGTAATATACTTTAGACTCTTGTGATGTATTCAATGTGTCTATACCACACAGCATCTTCTTGACAGAATCTGTTTCCAGTCTATCTAACAAACTATCTGTTTGTGTTAGTTTGTCCATTGTTTTGTCCTGAGAGCAAGAACAAATAACCGGCAGTAATAGAATTAAAAATTGGTTGTATTTCATATTTTAAAATTTCTTTTTCCTTACAAAACTACATTATTTTTTATAAATGACAAAATGTATTAAAGATACTTTCGGACATTTTCAGCGCGTTTTTAGAACGCTGCTATTGATTATCAGTGTGTTACGTTTTTTCGTTGTCCGGCTCTGTTTTTTCAAGTGTTGTTTTATTAAGAAAAAAACACTACATTTGCAGCGAACGAAAACAGATAAAAAGAGATTTAAACAAATCATTAACCAATAAGATACTTGCTTATGAGAATATCAAATCTAATTAGCCTTTTTGTGTCTGCGCTGATGTCGTATAGTCTTGATGTTTCTGCGCAGACAGATACTGTGAAAGTGTTTGTCGGCGGTGAGGTGTTCGATGGAGATGCAAATGGCGAACGTGTGGCATGGGCTACGGTCCGGCTGCGGTCGGCTGCAGACAGCACGCAGACATACAGCACTGTGACAGACCAGAATGGTATGTTTCGGCTTGAGGATATTATCAAGGGCAAGTATAATATGGAGGTGTCTTGTGTAGGCTATGAAACCGAGTCAAGGACAGTCATGGTCGGTAATGACACCATACTTCCGTCATTCGTATTGAAGGAGTCTGCGCACATGCTTAATGAGGTGCTCGTTAATGCTAAATACACAAAGATGAACCATAAGGGCGGTTATGTGGTGCAAGTGAAGGGTAATCCTCTGGCAAAGGTCAGCTCAACAGAGAACTTTTTGAGCACTATTCGTGGCATATCTATATCTGACGATATACGTGTGTTCGGCAAGCAGGGAGTGATAATTGCGCTCAACGACCGTGTGATAAGCTACAAGCAGCTTAAAGAGATACCGACTTCAATGATAGAGCGTATATAACTTGAACAGCAGGCTCCGTCGGAGTATGTGAGTGGTGGCGTTAAGCCGCCGCTTCTGCGTGTGGTCTTGCGCAATGAACCTGGTCTGTTAGGGTCAGTAGGGCTTTCGTCATGGTATTGTATGGATGAGAGTTGGGCGTTGACGGAGACCGCAAACGCTCTGCTTTCGTTGGGCAAATTCAGTCTGCTCAACAACTTCAGTAACACAAACGGATTCTGGAGGGACGGAATCAAACAGGATGTCTTCTATGCCGACCACGAAACACATCAAAAGTCAGAATCGCGTCAAAAGCTGAAGCGTTCGCTGCAAAACGACTTGAATATGCGTTATAGCTTCACGCCATACGACCATATTGATGTCAATGCCTCGTATTCTACGCATAAAGAAAGCGGCAAACTTCTGAACACTGGGGATGTTGCGTTGTTCAACGAGCATGGGCATGACTCCAACTACGGCAACGGAGTAAGCGTGAAGATGGTGAAGGGATTGAAGAAGGACGGTGTGAGCAAGGTGTCAGTGAAGGGTTCTTACTCCGAATCGCATTTCCAGGAAGACCGTAAGTACGATGCCTTCTCGTCCGGCGTACAGTTGATGGACATCGACAATGGCAGATACAATGCCGACATCAGCACAATACTTACATACGCTATCGGCAGGAGTCATTCACTGAAGGCGGGAGTGAACTATAATAGGATATCGGAACTGAACAGCTATAAAAACCTTGGCGGAAACACTGTTAAGTTTATGGACGACACTGACAACAGGCTCTCCGTGGCGCAGACACACGGAATGGTGGAGTATGAGAACACTATAGCTGGCAAGTATTATCTGAAGGCGGAGATGAACTTAGACCATTACAAACTGGGCTACGATGACCATCTTGCCGGTGCACGTATTGCGAATGTCAGCAACGGACTATATGGCAGCGTGTCGGGTTACATTCCGTTCAATCAGGAAAAGCAGCGCTATCTGAACATGTCGGCGATATACACATTCTCTTACCCTAACTACGGCTACTATTCGCCTGTCATAGTGTATCAGAACGACAAACTGTACAACAAAGGCAACCCCGACCTTGATGTCGAGAAGCTGTATATCTTCGAATTGGCATATTCTGCCAACCCCCATCTCAGCATTAATTACGGCTTCTCCCATCGCACCAACTTCGTGAGTGTGTTCATGCATCAGGACGCAACCGATCCGACGGTATATTATACCTGTCCGGAAAATGCAGGACACGAGAACGTACACAGCTTGGTGCTCAGCTATCGTGTGAATCCGTTCAGAATATGGACTGTAAATGCCATGCTGGTCGGTGAGTACCGGAATACGCATACACCAAACGAGCGTTTTAATGCGGCTACGGCTTTTCTGAATGTGCACAGCTATGCTCGTCTGACAAACAACACGGGGCTGAAATTGAGGTTCGAATATAAAGCTCCGAGCAAGTCTGTAAACGTAAAGAAATCTGGAAATTACGTTCTTAGCTTAGGAGCATACGCTTCGTTCTGCAAGAATCATCTTAACATGGACCTTACGGGCTACAGGGCTTTGTGTAACAAAGTGGTGACGACAACGTCAGGAGACGGTTGGCGCATGGAGCGACGCAACAGATATTCTGAATTCAGAATAGCCTATAACCTAAGCTGGAACTTCAACTTCGGCAAAAAGATAAACGGCAGACGTGTGGAGAGTGTAAGCACAAGTGCAAAGGAACGGCCTACACTATAGAGTAGTC
>OGXY01001945.1_pt1 | contig 13219 bp, 9 predicted proteins | sample 1576411 | NCBI WGS metagenome assembly OGXY01 (sample SAMEA3541498, study PRJEB24748) | human gut metagenome | biome: human gut; feature: human-associated habitat; material: faeces | place: China | collected 2012 | reverse complement strand
TAAGCACCGGCTTTCAAAGTAGGGGCGATGTCACCGAACTGGAAATCCTGGCGATAATTTATATTTGCTGAGCCGATGTGTTCGTCCAGTTTGGTGAATTCACGGCTGATACGGTAAATACCCATGGTTTCATTGGTGCGGTCGGTACGTTCAATGAGGCGACGGTCCGGCAGGTTACGGTTGGCGTAAGCATAACCCACACTCCAGTCGAAACGACTGTCATCAAAGTTGTGCCTGCCTGTGAACTGGGTGTTGTAAGTGGTACGGCTGGAGTAGTAATACTCCATGTTGTTGATGTTGTCCGGTTGTGCGTTGAAACCTGTACGTTCCGAGTAGCGGTCTTTGGATATCTGGTTGAAGATATTCTTGAACTCATAGCGATGGTTGCTGTTGCGTGGCTGGAAGGTGAGGTTCAGCAGGGCACCGAGGCGGATATCATTGCTGTATTGGTTGTCCGTTGCTTTCCGCAGATAGACGTATTTGTCATTGTTGGTATCATAAGGGCCATAGAGAGAGTTTTCCATATCGAGATAAGTCTTATAGGAGTTGCTGTAATTCACAGCAGCCAGCATACCGATGGCACGTCCGCTTTCGGTTTCCCACTTGCGGTTGTATGCCATATTCAATTTTAAGTCCCCTACGGGTTTGATGGTTTTCAGTGTCCAGTCGTTGTTGAAACCATTGTTCAATACATCTATGCGAGCTGTGTTTCCGGTTTCATACCCGGGATGCATGTTCAGTGTGCCTTTCATACCGGCATCCAGACTACGGAAACCGTTTCCGAAGCCGAGCCGGTCCATGCTGCTACCCTTGGCTTTACGAAAGTCTTTGAAGTGCGTCTGGTCATTGATAGCTCCTCCTACTGATATGTTGAAGCTGTTTTCGCCGGGCATATCTTTGGTATTTATCAGGATGAATCCACCCGTAAAGTCTGCGGGATATTCCGGGGCGGGGCTTTTTACGATTACCATATTATCCAGTTGTGAACTGGGGATGATGTCGAATGAAAAGGCGCGTGAATCGGCTTCCGAACTGGGCACGGCACTCCCGTTCATCCATACATTATTGTACCGCTGCGACAGGCCGCGCACCATTACAAACTTTTCGTCGATGATGCTGATGCCGGGTACGCGACGGATGACTTCCGAGGCATTGCTGTCCTGGGTTTTAGCTATTTGTTGGGCGGAAACCCCGCTCTGTACTACGAGGCTGCGGCGTTGTTCCTGTATGAGTGCCACCTCGTTATTCCGTTTGGCTTGTGCAGTGACGGAGACTTCGCCTAACGTCTGTGCATCACTCTCCATTTCAAAGTTCAGCACAGTTTCGGCCTTAACTTTTACACTGTTGAGCAGGATGTCTTTGTATCCTATATCTCACGGCTATGGTGTATGTACCGTCTTTTACATTCAGCGTATAGTTACCGTCGATGTCGGCTACTGCCCCCTGCGCTGTCCCGGTTATCTGTATGGTAGCTCCGGTCAACGGCTCTTTCGTCTGCTTGTCGAGGACGGTCCCTTTGATGTTTCCAGCCAGGGCGGTCATGGTGGAAAGTACCAGTAATAAAATGAAGAAAAATACTTTTCCTAAATCCAGTTTCATGCTCATCTTTTATCGTTTCTTGTTTCCGGTGCAAAGATGCGGCAACGGAATTACAACCGTAATACACATGTCATACAATTGATTCTCAATTAAGTTACAATTTGGTGACACCACGGATAAAGCGGACCTATTCAGTTCATAGCCTATAACGTTCTAAACTTTCTTTTTTTGTTAGTAGGAATAGGACAGAAATTAATAAGTAAGCATTATCTTTGCGCTATTCAGAATATTAAAAGCACAAATCGTATGAGTGGCAATCGATCACATGAGGCAAAACGTTTTCAGCTCCTTTCGTCTGTTGGACAAATAGGCTGGTGGGAAGCAGATTTCACTACTGGGGAATATCTTTGTTCCGAGTATGTTTGTAATTTGTTAGGCTTGAAGGGAGACACGCTGACTTTCCGCCAGTTTGGTCAATTGATTCGTGAAGATTACCGTTGCCGCATTACACGTGAATTCCTTTCGATAGAAGAAATCGAGGTATATGAGCAAACTTTTCCTATCTACTCTTCACAAGGCATTGTGTGGGTTCGTTCCCGTCTGGGTGAAAAGTGGCTGACAGAAGATGGACATCCAAAGGCATTTGGTATCCTTCAATTGGTTGATATCCCTGCGGACGCACAATCCGGTGGTATTCTGAAACAGTTTAATGAATTGTTGTTCCGACAGCATTCTGTGTCCCAGTCCTTACGTAATTTTCTGAAGGACAAGAATCTGAGTGAGGTTATTTCGGGAGTATTGAAAGATGTCCTTGAACTCTTTCATGGAGGACGTGTCTATATAGTAGAATATGATGCCGGTTATCGTACCCAGAGTTGTACTTACGAGGTAGTGGCTGACGGGGTCAGCCCTGAAATAGATATGTTGCAACAGATTCCGACCAATGGTATGGAGTGGTGGCTTAAACAAATGTTGGCGGGCAAGCCTATCCTGTTGAATACTTTATCGGATTTGCCCCGGGTGGCCCGTCAGGAATCTGAGATACTTGCTGTGCAGAATATAAAGTCACTCATGGTGGTTCCTCTTCGGAATACCGAACGGGTGTGGGGATATATCGGCATTGATTTGGTAGACAGATACTATAAATGGACGAATGAAGATTATCAATGGTTTTCCTCTTTGGCTGACATCATTAATATTTGTATCAGTCTGCGCCTTGCCAGAGATGAGGCCGACCGTGAACGTAATTTCCTGAGCAATCTTTATAAGCATATGCCTATGGGATATGTACGCCTTTCCATTCTTTGCGACGAAGAAGGAGAACCTTATGACTATCTTATCACAGATGCTAATCAGTTTAGTGCGGATTTGTGCGGTTCACCTTTAGAGAGATACAAAGGGCGTTTTGCTTCGGAAATCTATTCCTCAGACAAACTGTCAACCAAACTTCTGATTCTTGCAGATATACACAAGCATGGCTTGTACAGGGAATTGGACGAATATTTTGAAGAGTCAAAGAGGACTTGTCATTGCATTATTTATTCTCCCGAACCGGATGAGTTGGTTTGTCTCTATATGGATGTCACTGAGATGCGCCGTACGTATATGGCTTTGGATCACAGTGAGAAACTATTGCGAAATCTCTTTTCTAACATCCCTGTCGGTGTGGAGATTTATAATAAGGATGGGATACTGATAGATCTTAATAATAAAGATATGGAGATATTCGGGGTCAAAGATAAATCAAGTACGCTTGGAGTGAATTTCTATGAGAATCCGAATGTGCCGTCTGATATCCGCGAAAGAGTGAAGATAGAAGATGAATTTGACTTTTCGCAGGACTATGAATTTTCTAATGTGAGCGATTATTATGAATCGGAAAAGAAAGGTGGAATAGAACTTTATACCAAAGTAAGTAAGATATACGATAACCAAGGCGATAACAATGGCTTTGTGCTTATCAATATAGATAATACGGAACGTATCAGTTCCATCAACCGGATACGTGATTTTGAGAACTTCTTCCTGCTGATTTCAGAATATGCCAAGGTAGGTTATGCCAAACTGAATCTGCTTACCCGTAATGGATATGCCATCAAGCAATGGTATAAGAATATGGGTGAAGATGAAGATACGCCATTGGCTGAAGTGGTAGGAATTTATAATAAAATGCACCCGCAAGACAGGGTACGTGTATTGGCTTTCTTCGAGAAGGCTAAACGAGGGGAAGCTACGAGTTTCAAAAGTGAGATGCGTGTGCTCAAACCCGGAACATTGAATCAATGGAACTGGGTACGCATGAATGTGGTACTCAACCGCTATGACCCAGCAAATGGACTGATTGAATTAATCGGTGTCAACTATGATATCACCGAGTTGAAGGAAACGGAACAAAAGCTGATTGAAGCCAAAGAGAAAGCTGAAGAGGCAGACCGCCTGAAGAGTGCTTTCCTGGCAAATATGAGTCATGAGATACGTACACCGTTGAATGCCATTGTCGGTTTCTCAAGCTTATTAGTGGAGACGGAAGATCCGGAAGAAAAGCTGGAATACGCCAAAATGGTGGAAGAGAATAATGAATTGTTGCTCCAACTGATTTCAGATATTCTGGATCTGTCGAAGATAGAGGCGGGAACTTTTGATTTTAAGTTCAGAGATTTCGACATTAATACTTTGTGCGGAGATCTTGCACGCTCCATGCAGTTGAGAGTGAAACCGGGAGTGGAACTTATTTTTGAGCCAACCTTGCCGCAATGCGTCATCGTCAGCGATCCTAACCGCTTGCACCAGGTGGTTTCCAACTTTATAAATAATGCCATTAAATTCACTACCACGGGCAGCATTCGGATCGGATACGATAAGCCGGACGACAAGCATTTGCGGGTATATGTGACAGACACTGGCATTGGTATTGCTCCCGAAGCTTGTCGTAAGATATTCGACCGCTTCATAAAGCTGAACTCTTTTGTGCAGGGCACAGGACTGGGACTTTCCATCAGCAAGAGTATCATCGAGCAGTTGGGAGGTACCATTGGAGTAAACAGTGAGTTAGGTAAAGGTTCGACATTCTGGTTTATCCTACCGCTGGAATAATATCAGTTACGAGCTACAAAAGTTACGAGTTACAAGCTACGAGTGCCTTGCGGTGTGATAGCGCAGCCACTCGTAGCTTGTAGCTTGTAGCTCGTAGCTTGTAACTCTTGTAGCACTAATTCAGTCCGAACGAGAACTTGTCGATGGATTGATAAACCACGCTTGCAAGGCTCAATACAATAATACCGAGCGTACAGATGATAAGGCTTGCACGCGTATAATTATCGCTACGGAAAGTGGCGATAGGCTCATCACTCTTGTTGATATACATAGATTTTACAATCTTCAGATAGTAATAGAGTGAGATAATTGTGTTTACCAGTGCAATAAATACCAGCAAATGGAAACCACCCTGGAAAGCTGCTGCAAAGATAAAGAACTTCGAGAAGAAGCCTGCAAACGGAGGAATACCTGCCAGTGAGAACAGAGCGAGCGTCATAAGGAACGTCAGCTTGGGATTGGTACTGTACAGTCCGTTATACTCTTCGAGTGTGAATCGGTGGGCACGCAAAGCGATAATCGTGATTACTGCAAATACAGAGAGGTTGGCAAACATATAAATAAGTACGTAATATACCAATGATGCCATACCTTGTTGTGTACCGGCAATGACACCCAACATAATGTAACCTGCTTGCGAGATACTGGAGAATGCCATCAGGCGTTTCAGGTTTTCCTGGCGCAGTGCAAAGAGGTTGGCAAGGGTGATAGAGGCTATGATAACCCAGTAAAGTACTTCCTGCCACTGATCTATCATCGGAGCAAACGTCTTGATCAGAATTGTCAGCAGCACGAAAGCTGCTGATCCTTTGGAGATTACACTCAGGTAAGCAGTTACCACACTCGGAGCACCTTCATATACGTCGGCTGTCCAGAGGTGGAAGGGAACGAGCGAGAGCTTGAATCCCATACCGGAGAAGAAGAATACGAATGCCATTATCTGCAAGGCGTTACCGTTTAGATGAGCCGGAACATCATCAAAGTAAAGGGTACCCACCGTACCGTAAATAAGCGAAATACCATATAGCAACAGTCCGCTTGAGAAGAGTGCGGTAAGAATGTATTTGGCACCGGCTTCAGCAGAGTGGTGGCGATACTTATCAAAAGCAACCAGCGCAGCCATTGGGATACTTGCTGTTTCCAATCCGATGAAGAACATCAGGAAGTGTCCTGCAGAAATCATGAAATACATACCCAACAGTGTGCAGAGTGTCAACATATAGAATTCACCTTGTTTGATTACTGTATCCGGAAGTTTCAGCCATTCGTGTGCCATCAGGAAGACGATAAGCGTACCAACACTGAGTATAGACTTCACAATACTTTGTATTGGCGCATTATGGTACATACCACCGAAAGCATCGGCAGCCGGACCGGGTATGATCGTAATCAGCGTGTGTATCGTGAGCAACACGACGGGCAACATGGTGTTGAGTCGTGGGTTACCATCCTTTTTATGTGCATCAGGGCTCATAAAAAGGTCGGCTACGAAGAGGATAACGATGACCGCTATCAGCGAAAGCTCTTCTTTGAGAATGAGGAATTGGGAATAATCCATATCTATTAAATTAATAATTAAGAATTAAGAATGAAGAATTTGGCTGTGTTATGATGCCGTGCGGTAATTCTTCATTCTTCATTATTAGTTCTTCATTAAAATGCGCTGACTACCGGTAGCACACTGTCTCCAATCATATTGCTGATCCATAACGGAGCAAGACCGAGACCTGCAACGCAAACGATGAGTATGATAACGGCGGTGCGTTCATCCCAAGTAGCGTCGGTTAATGTCAGGTGATGCTTGTTAGTACAAGTGCCATAGAGAATCTTGCCAACAAGCCTAAGGATATAGACTGCAGTGATTACGATACTGGTGCAGGCAATAATCGTCCACGTACGGTGGAAGACATCCACATGCTGGAATGCACCGTTGAAGATGGTCATTTCGGCAACGAAACCGCTGAGTCCCGGAAGTCCGAGGTTAGCAAGTCCGGCAATTACATAGCAGACAGCCAGGAAAGGCATAATCTTCATCAAACCGGAGAGCTCGCGTACGTCACGGGTATGAGTGCGGCCGTATATCATACCGATAAGGGCAAAGAACAGGGCAGTCATCAATCCGTGGCTGAGCATTTGCAGGACAGCACCGGTACAAGCAGTCTGGTTCATCATCAGGATAGCGAAGAGTACGAGACCGCAGTGAGACACGGAAGAATATGCGTTGATATACTTCAAATCGGTCTGTACACAAGCAGAGAAAGCACCGTAAACTACAGATATACCAGTCAGGATCAGGAAGATCCAGCCAAGTTCCTGGGCAGCTTCAGGCATCAGATACATGGCGATACGGAAGCAACCATAACCTCCAAGTTTCATCAACACACCTGCATGGAGCATACTTACAGCCGTAGGCGCAGAGGCGTGACCGTCGGGGCTCCATGTATGGAACGGGAATAATGCACCGAGTACACCGAAACCGAGGAAGGTGAGCGGGAACCAGATGCGTTGTTGTTCAATTGGAATATTGTGCAGTTGTGCAATCTCCAGCAAGTTCATACTGGTGGTACCGGAACCGAAGTAGATCCCCAGGATACCAATCAGCAAGAATGCAGAACCACCCATTAACATCAACGTCAGTTTCATGGCAGAGTATTCCTTTCGTCCACTGCCCCATACACCGATGAGCAGGTACATAGGAATGAGCGCTACCTCATAGAACATGAACATGGTGAACAAGTCTGTAGAAATGAAGAAGCCGAACACACCCAGGGAAAGCAGGGTGAACCAGAGGAAATATTCTTTTGTCAGCGGTTGCAGACGCCAGGAGGCGAAAGTACCAGTGAAGACAATGATGGCAGAAAGCAGCAACATGGCTACTGAAATGCCGTCTACTCCCACGGAGTAATGTATATTGAGTGCCGGATACCAAGGTACATCTGCACGGAACAGCATTTCGGCAGTGTCTCCGGCGGCACGGGCTTGCAGGTAAGCAATGGTCAGGCCTACGGCAGCCAGCACCAATGCTGATGCACCTACGACCATCACCGTGCGTATCTGCTTGATGTTACGGCTTAGCCAGAGACCAAGCAACATCAACAGAGGGATGAGAACAAAAATACTTAATATGTTCATCTTTATATTACGTTTTACTATTTACGAATTACGATTAACATTTCTCTACTATAGCAGCAATAGCAATATCAGCGCCAGCGTGCCCAACAGGAATACGTAAGTGTATTGCTGGATCTGTCCGCTTTGCAAACCGCGTATCTCATCACTGGTGGCATTGGCACTCCAGGCAAGGAAGTTGAAGAAGCCATCTATTACATGGCGATCGAACCAGGCAATGGGACGGGAGATGCAACCGAAAATAATCTTGTGAGTGATAAACTGATATATTTCATCGATATAGAATCGGTGATAAGCGGCTGTCCATAATCCGCGGAAGCGGCGGGCAAGAGCATTGGCAACGGGTTGTTTGGCCCGTGCATACATAGCTGTAGCAATCGCAATGGAGATAACAGCTATGGCGATGCTGGTACCTGCTACTGTCCAATCGAGATGTATTTCGTAAGCTGTACCGTTGGAGCTGATGAACTTACCGAAGGGGATGAAACCTGCCACAATGGTTACAACAGCAAGGAACATCAACGGAATAGTCATAGCCAGCGGGCTTTCGTGAGGGTGAGGCACCCCAGCCAAGTTTCCATGCGGCGTGTGGCTTTCATCGCTCGGCGACTCTTGCCGGGGCGCTACGCCCCCCCAGAAGATACCATAGTAGAGGCGGAACATATAGAATGCCGTCATAGCAGCAATTGCTGTCATAATCCAACCCATGGCAGGACTGAACTGGAAGCATGCAGTCAGTATTTCGTCTTTAGAGAAGAATCCGGAGAACGGAGGGATACCTGCGATGGCAAGACATGCAATCAGGAATGTGATATGTGTTACAGGCATATATTTGCGTAACCCACCCATAGCAGACATTTCATTGCTGTGTACTGCATGGATGATGCTACCTGCACCGAGGAAGAGCAATGCCTTGAACATGGCGTGTGTAAACAGATGGAACATTCCTGCCATGTAACCCAGGCCACCGTGATGTGGATCGGCAGAAGTACAAACTCCCAGTGCCACCATCATAAAACCAATTTGTGAAATAGTAGAGAATGCTAATACACGCTTGATATCACTCTGCACACAAGCTACCGAAGCGGCGTAGAATGCAGTGAATGCTCCGACGTAAGCTACCAGGTGCAGCACATCCGGTGCATAACCGATGAACAACGGGAACATTCGTGCCACAAGATAAACTCCGGCTACTACCATCGTTGCTGCATGGATCAATGCACTGACAGGTGTCGGGCCTTCCATAGCATCCGGCAGCCAGATATGCAATGGGAACATTGCACTCTTACCGGCGCCACCGATAAACATAAGTCCCAGTGCCAGAGGTATCATTGTTGCACCGCCTTTCAGTAATGCCATTTCACTGGGCTGGAAAGTATAGGTTCCGGCATAATAACCGTAAACGAGGATACCGATCAGGAAACCCAGGTCGGCAAAACGGGTGACAATAAACGCCTTTTTGCTTGCAGCAACAGCAGATGGCTTCGTATAATAGAAACCGATAAGCAGATAAGACGAAACACCCACCAACTCCCAGAACAGATACATCTGGAAGATATTGGTAGCCACTACCAAGCCCAGCATGGACATGGTGAAGAGGCTGAGGAATGCATAATAACGTTGGAATCCACGTTCACCTTTCATGTAGCCGAAGGAGTAGACATGTACCATCAGCGACACGGTAGAGATAACGATGAGCATCATTACTGAAATAGGATCGAGCAGGATACCCAAGTCGATACTCAGCGTTGGGGTGAAAGGCAGCCACGTCACATTATAAGGCATAAGTGTGGCGAAGGTACCATCCGCCAGACGTGGAGCGGAGAAATATTGCCAGGCAGTGGCATAACTCAGTAGGGCTACCACAGCCAATACCGTGGTACCGATGATGCCTGCCGTCCGGTGCGTCATCCATTTGCCGCCAATCCCCAACGTGAGGAAGGAGAGCAAGGGGAGGAGCAGGATTAGAATTGTATATTCCATATTTATCTAATTATTAGGTTTTAGATATTAAATATTAATTCTATGCAACATCACAGCGCAGCTAATTAATACCTAATATTTAATATTTAATTGTTACCACTTCATTTCGTCCAGCTTGCCGACCTGGATGCTTCGTATATTACGATAGATATTGATCATAATCGCGATAGCTACTGCCGTTTCGGCTGCCGAGATGGCAATGGAGAACAGGGCAAAGAAATACCCTTCCAGTCCGTCGGGGAATAGGAAACGGTTGAATACTGCGAAGTTGATATCCGTAGCGTTCAGTATCAACTCGATGCTGATAAGTATGGCCAGTGTGTTGCGGCGGGTGAAGAACCCGTAGATACCGGCGAAAAACATGATAGCTGAAACTATCAGATAATATTCCATGTGTATCATAATCAATTGTTTTTATCGTTTACGTGCAATTACCAGGCCACCTACGATACATGCCAGCAACAAGATGCTGACTGCCTCGAAAGGAAGCAGATAACCATATTTGTCACTGCTCAACATAGAATGGCCGATAGTCTTGATGTTGATTTCCAACGGTGCAAGATCCGTGGTTACTATAAACTTATGTTTCAGTGTGATGAACAATACGATGATGGCGCCACCTACGGTTGCGCCCAGACCGGCCATCAGTTTGCTACGTTTTAATTTGTCGATAGTACGGTCTCCTTCACCACTGGTTAGCAGGATGGAGAAGACATAGAGCACTACAATACCACCGGCATAAACCATGATTTGTACTGATCCCAGGAAGGTGTAACCTAGCAGGAAGTAGATACCTGCCGTGCCGAAAAGCGTAAACAGCAGATACGTTGCCGAGCGTACCATGCGGCGTGTGGTCACTGTAAGAATAGAACAAACGGTGATGAACACTGCCAGAAAGTAGAATACTACGGTTTCAAGGGGTATTTCCATATTCTTGAATTCAAATTACTTAGTTTCAAATTACTTTGTTGCTTCACTTTGGGGAGCAGCGGGTTTCTTTTTCTCTTCTACGTGACTGCCCGGATGGTTAAGCGTCTTCACCAGCTTTGTACGGTCGAATACTGCATGTTCAAAGTCGGTAGCAAACGTAATTGCACCGTGCGGACAAGCTGTAACGCAAAGTTGGCAAAACATGCATGAACCGAGATCGTATTCATACTTCGCCAAAATCTTCTTTTTCTTGCCGTCCTCAGTCTCTATCATTTCACTGGTTACTTTGATAGTGTCGTTAGGGCATGCTATCTGACATAGTCCACATGCTATACAGTGATGTTCGTTCCGCTCATTGTGGGGCATGGTCAGCGTTCCGCGGAAACGGTCGAACATTTCCAGGGTCGCACGGTTTTCCGGATATTGTTCCGTTACTTTCCGGCGGCAAAAAACAGTCATGGTAGTTTTCATACCTGTCAGCAAAGAACCGATGCCATGCATCAATCCGCCTAAATAACTGTATGTTTCGTTCTTATCTTTCATTATCTCTTTATATTTAATTTACCCGAAGGGAAACTTTGCTCCGACGCTACGCCGGCTAGAAGTGCAGTTTAAATACAACAATCAGTACCATGATAATCAGGTTCAACATTGAAATCGGTACCAGGTACTTCCATTCCAGTGCCAATATCTGGTCGATACGCAAGCGGGGGAATGTCCACTTAATCCACATCAGCAGGAATACTACAAAGAAAGCTTTACCAAAGAACCAGATGAAGCCCGGAATATAATCCATTATGGCATTGAAGCCGTCCAGTCCTACGATATGGAATGGCATCCAGCCGCCCAGGAAGATGGTGGCAGCTACGCTGGCTACAATAAACAGGTTCAGATATTCGGCCAGGTAGAAGAAACCGAAGTGCATACCGCTATATTCGGTGTGGTATCCTGCTGTCAATTCACTTTCTGCTTCCGGTAAGTCGAACGGACCGCGGTTACATTCTGCGTTTCCAGCTATCAGATAGATAACGAATGCAATTACTGCAGGGATGTGTCCCTTGAAGATGAACCATCCATCTGCTTGGCCTTCTACAATTTCAGAGAACTGCATGGTTCCCATCAGTACTACCATGGTCAGTATGCTTAGTCCCACAGACAACTCATACGAGATAATCTGTGCTCCGCTTCGCATCGCGCCGATGAGCGAGAACTTATTGTTCGAACCCCATCCTGCCAATAGAATACCTAATACGCCTATACTGGAAGCAGCCAGCAGGAAGAATACGCCTACATTGAAGTTCAGTACTTCCATACCTTTATTAATAGGCAGGCATGCAAAGGTCAGGAACGAAGCAATGATCACCATGAACGGTGCCAGATTATAGAGAAAGCGGTCGGCATCCTTGGGGGTGAATATCTCTTTGGTCAGCATCTTCAATACGTCACAAATGACTTGAATGCTACCCCATTTACCCACACGGTTCGGACCGAGGCGGCATTGGAAGAAAGCGCATATCTTGCGCTCCATATAAATAAGAATGATGGCGAGCACGGCATACATCAGGATGATGCACACGCCTATCACTACACATTCGAGGAATATTGCCAGACCTTCCGGCATGACGGAAGTCAGCGTCTGGTGTATCCAGTTGGTTACTATACTAAAGTCAAACATATTATGAATGTTATAAGGTTGTAAGGTGATAAGGTGACAGGGGAATGCAACTTTGCGTAATCACTCTATTACTTTATCACTCTATCGCTTTAATTACCTGTCAATATCCGGCACTACGTAATCCAGTGTTCCCCCGATAGCTATCAGGTCGGCAATCTTCGATCCGCGGCAGATGGTGTCTACGGTACTTACCAATGGTAATCCTGTTGAACGGAAATGCAAGCGGTACGGAGTTTTGTCACCATGACTCTCCAGAAAGACACCAAACTCACCGCGGCTTCCCTCTACAGCAGCATAATACTGCCCTTCCGGTACGCGGATAATAGGTTTCATCTTTTCCTGATACGGACCTTCGGGAATGTTGTCGATGAGTTGCTCAAGGATATTCATACTTTCCATGATTTCATCCATACGAACCATGTAACGTGCCCAGGAGTCTCCTTCGGTATAGACGATTTCTTTGAAATCTACTTTGTCGTATACTCCATAAGGTTGGCGCTTGCGCACATCACAAGCCCAGCCGCTGGCACGTCCTGTGCCGCCTGTGGCTCCGAAGGCGATAGCGTCTTCACGGCTCAGCACTCCTACGCCTTTCAGACGTTGTTGTGCGATAATGTTGCCGGTGAATACCTGGTGATATTCGTGGATGATTCCACGCAGATAGGGGATAAACTCTTTCACCCGCTTCTGGAAGTTGGGATGCAGGTCAGCCTGTACGCCACCGATGGTGTTGTAGTTCATGATGAGGCGTCCACCACAAGTTTCCTCAAAGATGTCGAGTATTTTTTCACGATCACGGAAGCCGTAGAAGAAAGCGGTAAGGGCACCGAGGTCCATTGCCAGACCAGAATAGAACAACAAGTGAGAGTC
>OGXY01001943.1_pt1 | contig 13246 bp, 9 predicted proteins | sample 1576411 | NCBI WGS metagenome assembly OGXY01 (sample SAMEA3541498, study PRJEB24748) | human gut metagenome | biome: human gut; feature: human-associated habitat; material: faeces | place: China | collected 2012 | reverse complement strand
TTGACCGCCGTGCCCTTGACCATCACGCTCAGAGTGGGATTCGCCACGGACTGGAAGCCCACCGGCACGGTTCCGAAGTCAAAATAGATGTCGGTTACCACCTCACCTGCCTGCATGGGGATGGCGTTTAGGGCAAAGCTGTAGTTGTTGCTGCTCAGCAAATTGGATGCCAACACCTGATAGCTTGCGCTGTAGTTGGTCTTATAGAGGATGCGGTAGGTAAGCCGCGCACTGTAGGTGCCGGTACTCAGCACGGTTGCGTTGGCAATATCCGTTGGAATGCGGTCATGCCAGAAGAATGACTCCAGCGGCACATTGCTGGTGTTGGCAACGGTGAAGTCATAGCGCATCTGACTGCCAGCCATCACAGCACTATTGCCGCGCTTGGTGATCGTAACGCCCAGAGAGGAAGGTTTATCGTAGGCAGACAGCTTGATGATCTGACTGGGATATTCCAGCGTGACATCAAACATTTCCGAGGACACCTGCCAATACGCAGGCGCTGTGACCTCACGAATCTGATAACGGGTCAGCGGCAGCGCCTTGCTGGCCGCAACGCCGCGGGCATCGGTGGGGATATAGTCCACCACCTTGCCGCTGCGGGCGTTGACAATCTCATAGACTGCTCCCTTCAGCGGCGTGCCGGGTGCTGTGCCGGTGACTTCGTTATATTCAGCGGCGTACTTATAAATCTGGATCTGACCGGTAACAGGCTCGTTCTCCCACTCGATCTCAATGGTTTTGCCTGCCGTTACATAGACGGTCTTGAGCTGCTTGTCCACATGGTAGCCCTCGTTTTCCAGCTCACGGATATAGTAGCGGCCGGACTTTTCAAGGTCGGTGATGTAAACATAGCCGTCCTGATCGGATTCATACTGTCCCATGGGATTCTTATTGCCGTCATAGAGCAGGAAGGTTACGCCATAGATGCCCTCGCCAGTGGTACTGTCGATTTTGTGGATGAGGATGCCGGACAACGCCTTGTTCTTGACGGTCAGCGTGGTGGTTTTGCCGCCCTTGACCTCAAAGTAATGGGGCGTATTATCCAGTCGGAAGCCATCCGCTGCCTCGACCTCAACGGCGTAGTAAGCGCCATCCGGCAAAGAGCAGAACACGCTGCCGTTTTTCCCTGTGGTCACGGTGTCCACCAGCGCATCGTCCACCTTGCGAATCTCAAAGGTAGTGTTGGGAATGCGCTGAGAGGTCTTATCCGCATTGACCTTGATAATCTCCACGCCGCCCACGGGATCGTTGTAAAAGTGAAGCGTCTGGGTATCATTGGGATTGATGGTAACGGTTTGCGTGCGGCTGTTTTCGTCGATAGTATAGCCGGGGATCGTCTCAACCTCCGTCACCACAACGGTGCCGGAAATGCCGGAGAGGGTGATCTTGCCCTCCTTATCCGTCCAGTACAGGCCGTTGGAGGACAGCGTGCCGCCCTCGGCATCTAAATACGAGCCATCAGCATAGACGATCTTGAACTGAACGCCCTCCAGTGGCTCCTTTGTCACGGAATCCTGCTTTACGATGATGAGATTGCCCTTGGGCTGATTGCGGAACTCTACGGTGGTGACTTCGTTGGATTTGACCTTGACCGTCTGCGGAGTATCGTCAAGAATATACCCCGCCTTCGCACGGGTTTCCTTGATGACAAGCGTGGTGCCGGGGGCGATGTCGGTAATCGTGAAAGTGCCTGCGCTGTCCGTCACATATTTGCCGTTGGCGTTGCCGATGAGATTGCCGTCGGAATCCGTGACAAGGAACTCCACGTCAGAGATGGGAGCGTTCGTCACAGCGTCAACCTTTTTCACAAGCACGCCGCCCTTGGGCTGGTTACGGAACTCCAGCGTCATCACGGCATTGCGTTTGATCTTGATGCTCTGCGGGGTATCGTCCAGAATGTAGCCGTCTTTTGCCTGCACCTCACGGGCGATGACCGTCATGCCGGGGGTCAGGCCGTCAATGCGGATGGTGCCCGCGCTATCGGTCACATACTTTCCGTTGGCATTGCCGATCACGCTGCCATCCGAATCGGTGATGAAGAACTCCACATCGGAAATGGGAGCGCCGGTCACGGCGTCCTTTTTGACGATGAGCAGAGAACCCATTTTATCGTTGCCGAAGGTCACGGTAATGACGTCCTGATCCTTACCGGAGAGATAGACCGTTTCCGTGGCGTCGGTGATGACGTACCCGTCCGGCGCGGAGATCTCTTCGCAGACGTAAGTGCCTGCGGCGAGGCCCGTTAAAATGGCGGTCCCGTTTTGCGAGGTTTTGATCTCTCCGACCACAGTACCGCCGGTGCCGGAGGTGCCGCCAAGGTAGCGGATGCGGAACCACGCACCCTCCAGCGGCTGACCGCTCTCGCTGTCCACCTTGCGGATGATGATGGCGGAAAGGGGCGTGTTCTCGAAGGTCAGGACTTTGCTCTCACCACCGGCGACGAAACATTCCTGCGTGGCAGGCTCCTTGATGGCATACCCGGACGCCGGTTCCAGTTCCGTTACCTTGTACCAGCCATCCTTGATCTCAGGAAGAATGATTTTTCCGCTTGCGTCAGAAAAGTAAGTGCCGAGGTCATTGAGCTCGCCGGTGTCGGTATGGTTGCTACCATACCAGATCTGGAACTTAGCGCCCTTGATGGGATCGCCGGTGACACTGTCCACCTTGCGAATCTCCAAGCTGGGCTTGAGGGCGTTGAAGAAGGTGGCGGTAGAGGTTTCGCCGGGCTTCAATGCCACTTCCTGCGGGATGGGGCAGAGAATAACATGGTTGGGAACATTGATCTCCGTGACCTTGTAGCTGCCCACAGGGATGCTCTCAAGGAAAATGCGCCCATGGTTATCCGTGGTAGCGCTGGTGGAGAAACTGCCATCGATCTGCTCGATACGGTAGGTCACGCCCTCGATGGGCTCACCATTGGCGATGTTCTTCTTGACAATTTCAAGACCGGGCTTTTCATAGTCAACGAAAGTGACCTCGGAGGTTTTGCCGGGGCGCAACGCCACGGTCTGCTCGGTATTGGTTACGAGGTACGGCTCGGGAACGGATTCCTCACGCACAACATAGACACCGGCAGGAATGGCCGAGAGCGTTGCGGAACCGTCCGTCCCGGTCGTGACGGAGGTAGAATAACTCCCTGTGACAGATTTTACCGAGAACACCGTGCCGGCGATGGGCTTGCCGCTCATGGCGTCGCGCTTGATGATCTTCATATCGGGCAGCTCATAATTAGTCGCCGCAACGCTGTATTCGCGGTCACCTTCGGAAACATCTACATAAACACTTTTGGGCGTGGGATCAACACAGAAGCCGTCCGGTGCAGCGGTTTCCACGAAGCTCCAAAGGCCGGTGGCGGCGTTCTCAACATAGATCTCACCCTGCGCATTGGTAATGTCGCTGCCGACGATCTGCCCGTTGAAATAGATGCTAAAACGTGCACCGGCGAGACCGGTTGTGGTTCCACTAGCAGTTTTTTTCAGCACGATCTTGCCAACGCCAGCAGGCGGCGTGGGTTCTTCTCCACCTCCTCCGGGCTTATCCTGAGTGACCAGTTTGCGGGGACCATAATAGTTGAAAAACGACTGATTTTTGCGGTTGCTGGAGATTGCGTACACCGCCCATCTTGCACTCTCATCCTCCACGATGGTTGCGGCAATGCCCTGCGCAGCGTACTCTTCGATCTGGCGCTGGAACTCGGCATCCTCAGCCGCTTTTTTTGCAAGAAGAGAGTCGATGAGGCTCAGATACAGATCATAGGTGTCAGCGTTGGCGTAGCCGCCCGCGTCGCCGTCTCCACCGGGCTCGCCTTTATAGCTTTGGTGATCCCACACATACGTCTGCACGGCCATAAAAAGCTGGCCAACATTGGATGCCTTGCAGTCGTTGAGGTAGGTCATCATCCATTTGACGTTCTCGACGGTCGCGGCGTCCATTTCACTGAGGCCGCTGTTCGTGACAGCCGACTGCAACACGGCATCTGCGTCCGCGCCGGTACCGGACGTCCATGTGAAGGAATTCAGGTACGAAGGCGTTGCGTAATGATAGCCGAGGCCGCTATCCATGCAGTACACGAGCTTACCGTCCACAAGCGGCGGGCGGTAGCTGTATGGGGTACCGTTGGCGAGCAGGCGCGTGCTCCAATATGCCTGGTTGGTGGTAATTTTGAGGCCGGAACCCGTGTTCGACGCGGCAAAAGCCGCAGTCGGCAGCAGGCTCAAGACTGTCACCAGCGTCAAAAGCAGTGACAACAAGCGATGTTTAATTGACTTCATGTCTTTCTCCTTTCCAAAAAGCGCAATAAAAAGAGCAGATCTTGACGACCTGCTCTTGCGTGAGAGTTGATGATTTATTTGTTCGTGGGTGTATCCACCCGAGTGACGGAGCATCCATCGTAGAGGAAAAGCTGGACACAGTACCAGCACGGGTCACCAGTGTCATTGACACCTCTTGCCAGCCCAACGCCAATCTCAGATAGCTTTGGGGTGACCATGTTCTTATGATGAACCGTTGAGGCATACCAATCCGCAACTGCTCGTTCGGCAAGTGTCTGGTCAGACAGCACCCAATCTGCGATGCGATGGATATTTTCGGCCATGTAAGGACAATCCGTGGCGGTATTGAATTTTCTGCCATTCGGTCTTGTGTGCGAATAGACGGTATGCGCAGCCATCTCATCCGCGCGAACCTGCGCCGCCTGCATGAGCTTGTCGTTGACGGTCAGGACTGATACACCGTTTTCGCGGCGCAAAGCGTTGGTGCGGTCAATGATGTCCTGCTTGGTTGCGGCGTCATCGAAGTATTCTGTTGTTTCCTGCGCGGCAGCTGCATCCGATATTCCATCGGCAGAGAGATTTGACTGGGCCGTTTCGGACAATTTCACATCGTAACCAATCCTTGCCATCGTGCGGCAGATCAGTACTGCCATATTCCCGCGGGTGATCTCGGCGTCCGCGACAATCTCTTCCGCCGCAAGTCCCATTTGAACAGCAGTCCGGCAGGCAGACTGATAATCCCATACAGCATCAACATCATTCAAGCACCGCAGCATCACCGTGCAGGCCGCCGCAGAAGTAACAGGGTCATTGGAGCCGTAGCGTCCATTGCCATACCCTGCAACCAGATTATTTGCGACGCAGTAGCCCACATAGCTTTTTGCCCATTCCGGAACATCCGTAAAGCTGCAAAGGCTGCGGTAAAAGGCGCTGTCCGTTTCAAATTGCTCGGGATCTGTGACAATTCGGGTGAGCAGCGCCGCCATCTGCGCCCGTGTCAGCCCCTGCTCCAGCATCATGTCGCCAGACTCGTTGCCCAGCATAATGCCGGCTTCACTCAGATAGGCGGCAGCAGACTGCTGCGGACTTTTTTCGGCGGCAAAAGAAGTTACTGTTAAGGATAGTGCAGCAATTACAACGAGGGAAATAACTCGGATCCGCTTCAAATGATCACGCCCCTTTCCGGTAAAAGACGGTGGTTACACTTGCGGTCATGCGTCGGGTAGCTTCGTCAAAGGTGCATTGATCAAACTCGCAAATGCCCATCCGTTCTGCCTGTTCCGCGACTTCCGCGGGAAGGTCAACAGTGATGTCCATTTTGACCCGTATTTCGTCATCTTTCCTATTTGGTCTGAAATTCTGTACCAAACTGATACTTCCTTTTGATTAAGATTCTCCGGAGTGATTTGAGGATAATACAGAAGATTCAGGCTGTCAAAGGTTTATTTTAAATCCTTACGCCGATAAAACGGAGACACAACATTTTTTGCACAATTCCATCCGTTTTCCATCATTTTATTGAGTTATTTGCACTGCTTGAACGCAAATTCTTTTTTCAGGCTGATTGGCGAGGCAGGTGGTAAGCGTGATACGGTTGTCTTCTGTCGCCTGCAGATAGCTCCAGTCGGAATTGGAGATGGTCTTTACCAAAACGACCTCATATGTGCGGGTGCCGTAGATCGTGGTATAGGTGATGGTGTCACCGATTTCCAGGTCCTTGATGCTGCCGATGGTGTACTTGGCGCCCCGGTTATGGCCGCACACGCCGATATTGCCGTCCCACGCTGAGGTGGAGCTGTAATGCCCCAGTCCCTTTTTCATGCTTTCTTTTGTTTCTCCTTCCCAGACCTTCATGTTGATGTCCAGGGATGGAATTTTCAGGGTGCCGATGCTGCCGTCCTTTCGCTCCATATCTTTGGCACTTGTATAAGCAGGCTCCTGATAGGACGAAATGACGGGTGTGACCGCTGGGATACCTACGCCACTATCCACACCGTAGATACCGGAAGCCGAACCGCCTACAGTCTGCTGTAGGCCGGGGAGTCGGAGCTTTTCCATGACGCCGGTTTGTGTGGTGCTGAGAACGCCGTAGGGGAGTTCGGGGATCTGATAATCCACAAGATTTTTGCTGCCGTAATGATACGCGGTACCGTAGGTGTCCTCATAAGAGGTCGAAGGGTAATAGTCGGTGTCCGCGGCTGTGTCAAAGGTATAGTCCGCGGCAAAAGCGCAAATAGAAAGGGATGCTGTTGCTGTCGCCGTCAATGCCATGCAGACCAGTTTCTGAAAGAGTTTCATGTTTTTACGCCTCCTGATCTTCTTCGTTTTCCTCTGTTTCATCCGCTTCACATTCTGCTTTCACTACGGCCTTTCGGCGGCATACAAGCAGCGTGCCGCCAACAGCGGCGCAAATCAGAACGATTCCACCTAAGATCCAAGGAAAGTGATCCGCAAAAAACGCTCCGACCTGAGCGGCAGCCGCGCCCTTGTGGTTCGCTTCTGTCCCGATATAGGTCAGAACATAAGTAACACTTTCAACACCCTCGTGGGTCACATCGCCAACATACTCCGCTGTTGTAACATAGCCTGTAGCCGCCTGATAGGACGCTTTCGCAGAGTAGGTAGCAACAGCCTGATATTGAGAGGGCATCAGCGCCTCACCCACAAGATCGGTGCCGGTGACCTGCCACTCCACATTAGCGAGGCTCAGGGTTCTGCCGTTCTTGATGGTTGTCGCGGGGACATAGGACATATCGTTGCGGTCAAGCTGTCCGATGGTTTTGGTTTCCGTCACCGTGTAGTTTTTCGTAGCATAGCCGGCGGCTACGGTATTGAGACTGGTGTGATCCAATGCGAGGGTACCCTGAAATCTGCCGTCATCATATTCGATGGTGGGCTTGAGCTGCTCAAGGATCAGAGCAAGGTCATCTTTTGTTGTTTCAACTGTGATGACCTCGGTATGAATCTGTGTTTCTTCCACGGGATTTTCACTTTTCACAATGTCAGCGAAGGTGTAGAGATATCCTTCCAGCTCAAAGGGCTCCTCAATCAGCGCTGCAGGATCCTGCTCAGGGGATACTGTAAAGGTTTTGATCGCTTGCTGACTGCCGTTGAGGTTTTGAACCACCGTGTCCGTAGGCACCTCCAGCGCAAGGGCATTGGAGGTAAGAACCAGCATCAGCAGCACACAGGATATTACTTTTTTCATGTTTGGGAGAGCCTCCTTCTCAAATAATTTTTGTGATGCGCATTCCTGCCATACGGTCAGGCGGTATGCCGGATACCTGCTTCATGACGCTTTCTCCTCCTTGATCTTGTATTCTACCGCGCGCTCCGGATGTTCCCGCAGCGCGTCAAGTATTCTGATAGACTGCTCCAGCGCCTGCATTGTATCCCGCTTCTGACGCTTCACAAAGCCATGCAAAAGCAGAACATCTCCATTGGGAAGCGTGCAGAAAATGATGCGTATGAGCACTTTGCTCTTCACCCGCAGCTCCCAGAGATCCCGATAGCGCTCGATTGAAAATCGCTTGAAATGCGGTTCTTTCATTTCCGGCTTTTCAAGCTGGGTCAGGAAATACAGCCGCAGGAGGATTTTTTCCCGCAGCCGCGGATCAAGCCCATCAATAAAATCGGCGAGCGGAGCGGACTTGCTTGTTGGCTGATAGATTAGGATTCCCTTCATGGCTCCGTCACCTCCATTGCCTTGCTCAGCTTCTTCAGATGGCAGATAAAACGCTCTGCAAAGTCCCCGGCAAGCTCCGAATCACCGCTGATCCACCAAATTGGATTGGGAAGCGGCTGAGAGAGCGCGTCGTATTGCAGACAGATCAGCAGAAACTTTTGCCGTGGTTCGGCCTGCTCCGCAGCTTCATATAGTCTCCGAAGGATCTCTGTGATCTCACAAGAATTCTGGCAAGTGTCGCACAAGTCATCAAACAATAAGCCGGAATAGGCGCGGCTCAAGGCGTCCAATGTGGCTTCGTCCACACTTCCATCTATCCTCAGAAGGCCCATACGGTGCAAACGGGCCCTCGCCCCATCGTCAAACGGATTTTGCGGTCGTGTTTTGTGGAACTGTATATTCATTTCTTTCATCTTTGTACCTCACAATGGGATAGAAAAAGGCCCGGCACCTTGCGGTGTCGAGCCTTCTGGCATAAGTCTTATTATTCTTTGTCATCTGCTTCGGCTTGCGCCGGCAGCGCGGCGGCTTCTTCGATCATGCCCACAACCAAGGTGTTCATCTGCGCGGCGTTCTGCGCAGTAATAACCGGAGCGCCGGTGCGCTCCTCAAGAGCCTTTCGTGCTACACCGGCAACCTCACCGCCCTGTCGGGCAACCTCCATACTGCCGGAAAATCCTTCTGGCTTGGAGGCTTTGGAAATATCACGGGTGGACGCCTCGGCCAGCATAGTCAAGACCAATTCGGTATCGCTCATGTTGTCCCGCAGGTTTTCCTTTTTCAGCCCCTTGAGATTCTTGTACTGCCGCGTGGTCATGCCGGACCACGTGCGGGTGATCTCATCGGTCAGAATCGCAAATTCACGCCCCTTTTCCACACCGCGTTTCTGCCACTCATCGGTAAGCTCATTTCGAATGCGGATAGAGAGCAGCCTTTGATGTACCCAATCAGGGTCATAGCCCTTTTTCAGATAGGTTTCCAATGCGCGGTCGATGGCCTGCTCCGGATCAATGGTTTCCTCAATGCGTTCCCTGCCGACCTCTGCCAGCCAACGTTTCACCGGTTCCGCACGGGGGGATGGGATAGACTGAATAATGCGGAGAAGCTGCTCGGTTGTGGCAGCGTCGGTCTTATAGTTCTTTCCATCCGACGATTTCATTTTCAGTTGTACGATATTTTCGTACAACTGAGTTGCCCCCTCAGACTTCAACTTGCGCTTCAAGTCACTCCAATATCTGCGAGGGTTTTCACTTCCAGTCAGTACATGGATTACATCGACAACAGAGAAGTACCACTCCTCTTGTTCTTCATTCCAAGCCGTGCGAATGGGTTGATTTTCAAAAAGCTGAATTTTATTCTGTTCGCTCATAGCGTTGCTATCCTTTCTCTTTCTTTTTTCGATTATACATCAGCCAATTCGCTGCCGCAAGAACTCCAGAAACAGCTCTTCTAAATCTTCATCGCCGTTCAGTTTGTCCAGATAAGGTGCAAATTTCCTACGGTCAAAGGCGATTTTCTTAGGTGGTGCAGCGCGACGCATTTCCTCGTCTGCCCGTGCCTGCCGCCAAGCCTCATACAGGGCTTGGCACTCCGCAGACGGCGGCGGACAGATATGGACGATCTTCTGCATAGCAGCCTTATTGAGTGTGTATCCCTCAATGGTGCACATTTCTACAAATGCCCTTTGAGAGTCTGCACCATAATCGGCAATGAGTTCCGCACAGGCAATCGGCAGCTTGCGTGGACTGTTCTCCAAAATATCAGCAAGCGGCGGAATCAGTGCTGCCAGCTTGATGGCCTTGCGGATCTCATACTCCGTCACACCGAAGAAATCTGCAACGATCTTTCGGGCGTTGTACCTTTGGCGATTCTCGCCAAAGGTCTCGCCGTCGCTATCTCCATCTAACTTTTGGCGAGAATCGCCAGAAGTTGAGTTGCCTGAAGATTCCTTCAACCTTTGGCGATTTTCGCCAAAGGTTGGATAGGCTACATTTCGTTGCCCATTTCTGTTGCTCTCTATAAGCAACGCTCGATACGCTTTGCCCCGTTCAATGATGGTGAGATCCTGCCGCCGCAGGAGATTGGTGGCAACCGCAATGGAAATTGCTCTCGCGTCATCGGCCTCCACAACCTCCGCAGGAATTGTTGATTGTCCGGTCAGTCGCCACGCTTCAGTACGATTGTGTCCGGCAAGAATCTCATACTGCTCACTATTTGGAACTGGGCGAACGATAATGCGCTCATAGATGCCCTGCTCGGCAAGCTGCTGAGAGAATGCGCGGAGCTTTTCAGGCGGGTAGGGATGAAATCCAATATCTGCCGTGCGAAAAGGGCAGAGGCTGTTGATCGGCAGTTCGCAAAAGCGGGGAGCTGCCGCATCCGCCTTTGCTTGAAACATGGTTTCATAAGCCTCATTGCCTACTTCCAACTCTGATGCTTGCTGCGCTGCGCTCATGCGCCGCTTTAACAGGTCATCCATGCTTTTCTTAGCCAAGCCGCAGCACCTCCTGGGCAAGGGAGCGATAGGAGTCAGCAGCAGGATTCTTAGGTGCATAATCGAGAATGCTCACGCCTGCTGCCGGACACTCCGCAACCTTGATCGTCTGCTCAATGGGGCGGTCAAATACATGAATGCTGTCACCGTAGATCTCTCCCACGCTGGAGCGAACGCTTTGGCAGAGCTGCGGGCGGGACTGATACATAGTCAGGAGAATGCCCGCAATCTTCAAATCGGGGTTGAATCGATTCTGTACATTGCGCACCATTTCTAAAACATCGGGAATCCCTTCACTTGCAAGGAAGTGCGCCTGCACCGGAATGATGCAGTAATCCGCAGCAGCCAGAGCATTAACGGTCAATAGTTCATGCTTCAGTCCACAGTCTATGATGATGTAATCATACAGTCCACACAGGGATGCCAACAGCTTGTCCAGCACCTTCTCGCAAGGGTCATCCGAGATGCCAGATGCGTTATACTGTGAAAGCTGCATAACCTGCAAGCGGGCAGCAGCGTCCGCTAACCGCTTGTTGGCAGGGATCAGGTCAAGGCCGCTGCTGGTATGTAGTACAGCACGATCGAGGTGGAGTTCCAGATCCTCCGGAGAGTCAATTTGGACAAGCAGTAGCTTTGCCAGCGTATTCTTCTGTTCCCCCGGCGTATAGCCGAGGGCTGCGGTGAGATTGCCCTGGGGGTCATTGTCGATCAGCAGGACCTTTTTATCTTCGGCTGCGAGGGCGGATGCGAGATTCAAGGCGGTAGTTGTCTTGCCAACGCCGCCCTTTTGGTTAGTGATTGCGATAGTATGCATACTCATTTTTGAACTCTCCTCAGCAGTTCTATGTGTTTTCTTCCTTTGCACGGCAAATTGTAGTAATCTTCTGAAGAAACAAAATCCATCAGTGAAATTTTAGGAAAATATGTTTTATTAAAACATTTCAGAGCAATCAATTTCCCAGAATGTTTCCAGTCTAATATCTGCTTTGGGCGATATCCCAAAATCGCGCATACCTGCTTTTCTGTCAGCAGATCCGGCAGAGAGGACATTTCCTGCTCCACAGCCAACCGAATAGCGCCGCCTAATTCACTTGAATATGGCTGCGGTGGAGTATATGGGATACAGTTGTGGCGCTTGCCCTTGAGATAGTACAATGGATTCTGTTGACGATCAGCCAAATACCTTTCAACTTCTTCCTTTGCAATTTTGTATCCAAATCCTTTTCGTTTCGGCTTCTCTGCGGATACCCTGCCGGTTTCTATCAACCACAATGCAGTTTCCTTGCATATATGTGCAATTTGGTAAAATTCTTCTTTGCTGATATAGTCTTTTTGAATATCCGAAAGACTAAGCTGCCTGTTTTTCATACCCGCACCTTCAGCCTTCTCTCCGCGTAGTCCTCGCTTAATACATAGTCAATAATGGACTCTTTGAAGATCCAGTAGTGCGGTTTAATAAAGATGGCTTTTACAAGCCCATCGCGAATTAACTTCCGAGCAAAGCTATCGCCTATTCCACCTAACATTTCACGAAATGTTAGTACAGACACTACATCGGGGTATTTCTTGAATTGTTGTACATATCTCTTCCTTGGGTTTTCCATGATCGAACCTCCGTCTAAATTACCATTGACAGATAGGTTCGATACCTATAGTATGATTCAGTTCTCTCCTAAAACTTCAAAATTCGTTTGAGTTCTCTCCTATGTCCACCATTCCTCACGAGAAAACGGGTTATACCGGAGTTCTCTCCCAGTTCTCTCCAAACCGCTTTTTTGAGCTGTCAGGAGAGAACACCAAGGCATTCCGTATTTGCTTAATAAAAACGCGAAAAAATCAAAAAAGCCAGTAATATCAACGCTTTCAGGGAACGGTGGAGTGCAGATTGCTGCGGAAAACAGAATCGATATAACCACTCAAAATCCACCGCTGGCGACAGCGTACCGGTTCGAGTCCGGTCACCGGCACCACGTCGGAGCAAACGTCATATCGTTTGCTCCGACTTTTTTACAAAAGTCAGAGCGCGCTCACGCCGCTGCTCCTCCTTTCCAAACCGAACCCGCTGTCGCTGGGCTTCGGTTTGGGGCCGCCGCTTCGCGGCGGTTTTGTCTTATTGCAAGAAAATATTGGACGCAACCAGCCCTTCCACATCGTATTTTCGCCATCCGAGTACATTCCTTCTGTGGATGAACACAAATCGAGCGGTGCGGGAACCATAAAATGCCGCACGGCAAGGAACCGCTGGGAGGGTGTTCGTTTCTTCTGGACAGTATCGCATACAGATGTTTCTTTGAAGGGTGTGGTTCCGGACGGCCGAAAAAAACAGGCATATCCTGCCTGTGCGCATTGCCAGGAGCGGATGAAATAGTGTAAAATAGAACAACAATGGGCGGGGGAAACTCCGCCTCAGGAAGGGGGGAGGTCTATGCCGGCCTCATCCAGGGAGAGACCGCGCCGGGATCAGCGGACCCGGATGCTGGAGGAGCCGGTGCCGCGCCTGGTGCTGACGTTGGCGGTACCGACGATCATCAGCATGATGGTCACCTCGATCTATAACATGGCGGACACCTATTTTGTCTCGCAGATCAACACCAGCGCCTCAGGCGCGGTGGGGATCGTGTTCTCCATTATGGCGATCATTCAGGCGGTGGGCTTTACCATCGGCATGGGCTCGGGGAGCGTCGCCTCCCGGCTGCTGGGACAGGGCCTGCCTGACCGGGCGGCGGTGATCGCCTCCAGCGCCGTGGTCGCCGCAGTGGTGTGCGGCAGCCTGCTGACCTTGGCGGGGCTGGG